>Ga0335072_10000510_pt1 | contig 75638 bp, 61 predicted proteins | sample Lox_Sample_21_FD_206725 | JGI IMG/M metagenome (GOLD analysis project Ga0335072, IMG submission 206725) | Soil microbial communities from Loxahatchee National Wildlife Refuge, Florida, United States - Lox_Sample_2.1 | ecosystem: Environmental > Terrestrial > Soil > Wetlands | place: USA...
GGAGCCGAGTCCACTCGAAGTGAATGCAGCTTCGGCTGCTTATGAATGCTACTAGGTAAGGCGGACTCAGACGAACAAGGTCTACCAAAGACCGCCAATTCAGCCTGGATTGTGATAGCCACTTGAAGGACTCACAGCTCTACCGTAACTCGTCCGAGTCAAAGAACAAATCGATCCAATCGGCAAAGGCATCATTGAGGCGCAAGGGATAATGCAAGGAGCCGTAGTTAGAGGAGAATCGTCATATGCCGCAGCTGATGGGCCATGCGAACGGAACGGTGAGTCGAGCAGTGGCCGCAGCCGGACAATAGGCAAGTCAGGAGTCCCCGCCTCGCTGTCACAACTAACGCAACTAGAGGATGCTGTGGGCTCCCGTGTGTGACAGCGAACCGGAACAGGTGGCTAAACATTCATACCTAACGGCGCTAAGCAGTCGATGCATATTTCACTGTGACAGATTAGCGTGATCCTCGCAAACTGTGTACGCTAGGTTGATACGAGCATCCCGCATAAAAGCTGAGAGTTCGGGATTGCAGCAAGCCTAGACTGATTCTGGATGATTGAGCGCAGGCTTCAGAGTGGCCGACCTTCGCCCGTTACACGAGTTGTGATAGTGCTATGACGCTGGCTCATTCTGCTGGCTCCTCCGAAGGATGCAGGCTGATGAGCTTTGCGGCACGAGGCGTTGGGCGCACTGTGTCCTTTCCGAGCCTTCGCGTGATTGATCCCGTTGCAAGCGTTGATCTAGGCACCTGTGGGAAGAAGGGAAGAAAGGAAACAGAGCCTGGTTGGATCACGCTAGTGGAGGGGTGGCCGTGACAGTGGTGGTGGCGGCTGCTAGAGTTGGCACAGCTGGAGTCGCTGGAGTAACTTGAAAAGAGCTCTTGGGTTCGTAGAATACAAAGCGGGTCCTTTTGTCATGAAATACGACCGCCTTCGTTGTTCATTGAAAGCCAGGAATTAATTGCCAATTAGTTGTTCGAATTCTCTATTTTGTTTTGTCGTTAACTAGGCCCCCGAGGTAATACCGAAACAGCTCTTCAAGAGTGATCACTATTATTCGCCTTCTTTCCGATTTTACGTTAATACCGCTTCGCGGAATAAAAGGTTAATCACAACCCCGTAGATAATGACTGTTAACGAATACGTTGTCTGCCTAGGAACTAGTCATCCTTCAACATATATAGAGGACCCCCTTCAAACACGGTTTGAGGCTCGACATGTGAGCCCATCTAGCTGGTGATGTGTAGGACCCTGGGTCCATGATTCTGTCTCCAACACTCGCCATTCAGACCGGAACAGTACCATACAATTGTGCGACTCGCTTCTTGTGCAAGGCGACAGCCGTCAAATCCTGGAAATATCGATGGTTATCCGCACTAATAATGTACTTTTCCAATGGCCCGACATTCGCCTGACGGTCCGCCTTGGCAAAGAGTGCCATCGAGTACCGCTCCGGTAGCACTCCTGTCTCGCGATCCTTCATCGAGATCGGTGACACGACCTGGTGCGCTCCCGCGCGAAGGTAGCCATTGGTCAGGTGTTCCAAGGTGTCGCTGACATAGACACCCATTTCGGTCGGGGACTCACAGCTGATTGGGATCCAACCGCCGGGCTTCTCACGATTCTCGACCTCAAGACCGCCGGCTGCATCTTGAAATAGCAACGTGATGAGTCCGAAATCAGTGTGTGGCCAAGCCCGCTTGTACTTTCCCCCGTTGAGCTTTTCGATGCGCAGAGGCGGGTAGTAGTTGAGGCGAAGCTCATCGACACGAGTCTCCATGCATCGGGTAAAGGCACCAACGGGGAGGCCCAGACCAATTTCGAGAGCCGTCAAGATGTCTCGTGCGACGTCTTGACAAGCGAGTAGAAACGTTTCCATGAATTTGTGGAAGCCTGGAATGCTGGTCTCATTGGGCCACTTGCTTGGGAACTCGATGTCATGAGCACCCACGAAATCGAAATGCTCCTGGTAAGCGATGTCGTCAGGCTAACCCGGATGTCCAACGCGTTGTATGCACACTAACCTTGGCGTCCTCTAGGTCTTGAGGCACCAACTCGTCCTCAGCAATAGTGAATTGGCCACTCTCTTCCACTTTGTTGAGCTTGGAGGTCTTCTCGGAGCCGACGTAGCTCCATCCTCGCTGCGGGTTTTCGTTGCGTTCATTTGGAATAGCCGACTTCTCGGCCGCTGGGAGTTTGAAGAACTTATCACTCTATTGAGATAGGAAATACATTAACCACCCTTCCTTACATTCCGAAACTTGCCATGTTCGGAGGATTCCGATCGGTTACTTACCCACGCATAGCACTCCTTGATCACTGTAGGAACACAGTTAGTGACTACCCCTTTGAGAAAGTTTCTGCATGTTGAAGGATCACCGGGTCCCGTTTCAGAGCCCTGACTGCTGGTACGCTTAAGAAGAGAATGTGTGCTCGGAAACAGGCCCGTAAGACAACGAATCTGTCTGAAAATGACTTACTCTCGACAGTGACACTATGGTTGATCAATCTCATAACGCCGTACTTTGTAAGTTCCTGAGTAATGCGGTTGGCCAATTCTGCACGCTCTTGCTTGGTGCCATTACCGAAGGCAGTGAAATCGATGACAGGAACAGAAGACATATTTGTTGTGGCTCAGGAGATGGTGGATAGAGCCTTGGTGCTAGGTCTGTGGAGCCTGCTGCTTGGTAAGGAAGAGAGAGGATAAACAGATGATGAAAGTCCTTTTATAGACTGCCAACGTCAGACGAAGGCAGGGTGTTTAAAAGGCCGTCAGATGTGAATACGATCAGGTATTTGGGCCTTGTGGATCGTTATTATCGTCTGTTGCAGCACCTTGACGACATCATACTCCCGTCAAGCGAGGTTTTGGTGTAGCACAGTAGCACTTGTCTCCTGCGCTGGCGACACAAGGAGGTGTTACATGGAGGGAATAGCTAGGCTGCTTGGGACGAAAATTTTTGCAGGTCTAGTGTAACAGTGTCCTGACCTGGCTAGGCCCCTTAGAAATTGAGACAGTAGTTGTTGAATTCTGAAGTCGTGTTACGGGCCTGTCTTCCTTTCATACTCCACGGAAACCTATGGGCAACGCCGGGATCATACCTCGCGATGGGCAACACTTCTTGTTATGACTCAACGCCTCAAACCCTTTCTTTTCTCCTCTTCTCCTTCTTTTCCTTGTTCTCCTTAGCTTTACGATTCTTAGTTTAGCCAGCAATTAGATCGTTCTTCACCTGCTTCTCGCTCGTGTCTGCTTGATCAGTGCAAGGCCGTAACACTTGGAGAATAATGGGCAGGAATCCTCTCTAGTTAGAAAGAACAATTTTGATGAATGCTGCTTTCTCCGCCACCCGGGGGGGTTGGTTGGGGGCGGCGCTCGTCCTCTTGCGACGGACGGAGGCAAACAAGGCAGAGCCATCATCCAGAAAACATGCTATCTGGGACCTACATCCTCGGGATAACAGTGATTAGGAATCTCACACGGATTACATCTAACACGTGACACAGGTGATTTTCATATGGTGGTAAATGGAATGGATTGAATTATGAAGCAGTTCTTCGCTATTGGTTGTTCACTACAGGCACAACTGTAGAGATTTTTCCAACCCCATGTTCTGTGACTAGTGTCTGTGGCGCCCGTGTTATCCGAAGACGCAACATCCGACACTAGACGAGGGGTTATTGCTTTGAAGAAATTCGGTGCTGTGTTTTGTCCGTAACGACGTTTGGTAAAATCTATTTTGAATGGAGGAAGCTTTTTCGATAAGGCTGAGGAACGTAAAGTAGGAAGTTGTTGAACGTGATGATTGTGTCAATGAGGAAATTTTCAGAATGGATAACCCGATGTGATTTGATGAGACCGGAGGTCATCGGTTTCGAAACAGTGGTCATTGACTTTCATCTTTCTCGGATGGCGGCAGCGAAGCTACGGAAGCATCGTGGGCGGCCAATGTGGGTGTTGCCTTTGCTGAAGAAATGGTCGGGGTCAGCGAGTAGAGGGCGCGATCGTGCGTAGGAGGGTGATGATGTGGAGGACATGTTGTCGAGAAGTGCATTGATTCGATTATGGAGCTGGACGTCAATCGAGAGTTATAACTTCTTAGTGAGGTTGCCATCCATCCTTAGTCGCGCCACAAGAACAAAGGCAGTCGAGACCAGCGCCGTTCCGGCAGCGTAGAAGATAGCCGCCCTGTACGGCACAATCGAATTTGCCTGATCTGCTCCCGTGGCCTCGATCAGAAATCCAGCGATAGGATTACCCAAAAGATCGCCTATAGACCAACCGGTGACAGCTATTCCCATCCCCATTGCTGCATGGTCTGGCCCTAACAGTCTGCCGACCGCTGTAGGCATTGTAACGAAGAACGCACCATTCGAGACCCCGTTCAAGGCGGCAAATAGTAGTAGCAACGGTAGTGTAGATGAGACAGGCCAAATAGCGAACATGGTTACGGTATTGAGCCCCATCGCCAAAAGGAGAGTGTTGGTGGAGCCAAACTTGTCACAGGAAATACCCGAACCGAGACGGCCGATTGCCATGCAGGCGTTGAAACAAGCCACGACCCTTGATGCGGTCGAGGCAGATAGTCCGATCGAGTGGGCGACGACAGGAAGAAAGAAGGAAGGTACAAAAAGCGGGAATACACCGATCGCTCCGGCCACGAAGAGACAGAAAAAGGGCCGATTTTTGAGCAGTGACAAGTCGATAGAAAGAGCATTGTGATTGGGTGCTCGCTCCATGATCAGCAGAGCGGCCGGCACACCACTCGCCAGCGACACGAATCCCATGACACGGAACGACCAGGCGATGCCCACTTTCTCGATGAGTATCTGAAGGACGATGGCCATCACTGTGGCCCCAATGCCTCCGCCAAGTTTCACAAGCCCGTTTGCCGTCCCAAGGTGGTTGCTGAACCACTGCGCTGGTAGGCTGTTGGACATCGTGTACATGAGGCCTCCACCCAGGCCGTACAGAATCCCGGACACAAAGAGTCCACCGATATTGGTGACCATGAAGCCGCCGACTATATTGCTGGCGCCGAACAGTAGGATACCTATCAAGCTGCTCCATCGTGCACCGATTAGATGTGCGAGGCGAACGCAAACGAGTCCGATTGCGACAGTAAGAGCAAGTCCGAGCGAGCCAACGAAAGACAGGGTGCTGGCCGGTGTATTTGTCATGGTGGTTTGCAATAGACCAGTTTGAAGAATTCCCCAAGACCCGGTCCAGGCATTGACCCAGAATGTCTGAACAAAGCACGCAAAGACGACTATCCACCCATAGCCGCCATCGGGAATCGCTTCCACGTCACGAGATGTAGAAGATAGAGCAAAAGCGTCGTCCACGTTTTCACCTGTCCCGCCAGTGGCTCCTGATCCAAGGAAAACCGAGAGGGTGATCTCTTCTGTTGATGTCGCCATGTGCTGATATCGCACAACTGAGGGCCTATTAGTGCGGAGTCATGGAAATAGAGAAATTGGGTAAATAAAGTGGTGGGAGCCAGAGATGTGGAATTCTCTACTTCGATCTTCTTAGTAGTTCGCTGATAACACTTCTCTGTGTGTGCTTTTCGTGGGAGAAGCTCGATCTATTTACATGGGGCAGCCACCCGCCGTGCGACGGCTGAAGGTTGCAATCCGCAAAGCACACCTTGTCATAGGGTTTGCGTGTGTACGGTGTGCGGGTTGCCGATAGGTTGGAATCCTTCAAATCCGGTTTTAGCGCTCTCGGTCATGTCACCCTAAATTGAAAAATTTGAGGGCCTCAAACAGGCGTGCAACCCTCACAGGCGTGTAGCTCCCACGGAGCATATATTTCACAAGCGTGCAGCTCTGACAGGCGTGCAGCCCTCAGCCGATGTCCCTTTAGGCCGTGATGGCTCCCTCATCCACCCAAAGCTCCAAGTGGGTGACGGCTTTGCCTGCCGCGAATGTCGCTACCTTACCATTAATCATGGTGAATTGTCCCGCCATATCTCGAAGAAGCACCTGAACGGCGAGCGGCCCTCCCGCTCGAGGATTGACGAACTCTATGATGATGTCTTCTTGCAGACCTGGACTAACGGCCCCTCCCGAGAGTACTGGATGGTGAAGAAGAATGGGAGTACGATCCGGCCTGTTACTTGCCGCGGTCCTACCGAACACATACAGTCGATCCACGAGCGAGAACGAGAGCGGCTAAGGCTTGATGAGGAGGCTCGTTCCTTAAGTACGGACACTGGGATGCGGACGCTGGCGGGGATTCGCCCGTGGATGGAGCGCACGCGCTGGTTGAGCACCTACCAAGGAGTGCGTCGTGACATTCTGCAACGTCTCGCTCAGATGCCTTTGTGTAACCGTGGCGTAGCGGACCGTTTCCTCCGACGAGGATCTTCAACGGCGGACCCAGACATCGTGAGTCCACGGCAAGATGAGCAGAAGATTGGCACCCTGCTGCTCCTGGTGGATCGGATGCTTGATCGCTGCGAAGAGACTGTCCCGACACACCGGGCGCACTCGGTTTGTCTCGGGGGGCAGTCATTTTGCACTCACAGTCATTTTCGGCTACAGGCGGCAGGAGAACGGGATGACGTCGCCACATACAAATTTGTATGAGAGCAAGTCCACAGCGCCTCATCGTCGCCGACACCTCGTCGTCGCGTTCTAGCCATGGGTAGCTACATTCTGGGCTAGCTAAGGCTAACAGAGCCTATATACCCCGTCCTCCCGGCCTTCTTTGTACCTAACTGTGCCCTGGCGCTTCCGTTTTGGGCGTGCGTCGGTCTGGCCTAGGCTCGGGGGCGCTGTCGACGCTGGTAGCTGCCATGCAGGGCTCACTGTCTCGGGGCAGTGACACTCTAGGGGTAAGATCTGGCCCTAGGCGTAACCGTTCCGGGGTCCTCAAAGCCAGGGTTATAGTGGTGGCCCCCCGAGACTCCCCGGCGAGCTGGGTCTTGCCGACAGGCCTGGGGGGCGTTGCAGGCACCATAACCTCGCTAACATTACTCTCGGAGCTAGACTCATACAGGCGCTCGATGCCGGGCACTCTGCTGCTCTTTTCGGCCTTGTCCGCAGCTATTTCAGCAGCCTCAGCCCCCAGTGAATGCCCTCGCCGAGGCCTTGCCGTGAGGCTTCCTAGGTTTAGCCCATTTAGGCTTCTTAACCTTATCTGGCAGGCGTGTAGGCAGTAGGTCATCCTGCGTAACCCGGTCCGCGAATTCTAGCAGTGCTTTATTAGTCTTGTGGTATCGAAATGCCTCTACATGCTTCGCTTACCTGTGTGATGTTCCTGGTGGCCAAACAGAGGCAGATTGTGCAGCCCAAGATTCCTCCTTTCGGGCTAGCAAATGGTTTACCAGAGGCCGGACTCTTCAGGAGCTACTTGCGCCCTCACAGGTCGAGTTTGTCGCGCAGGACTGGGAAACTGTAATTGGAACGAAATGATCCCTGAGAGCCGTGATCTCGTCTGTTACTTCCATACCAGAATTTTGCCTGGGAATGTTCACAAGGTCAGCTGTAACGGGTGGGAAGCACGGGTTTTACTACAGCATATCAGAAATCTTCTCATGGGCCTCGAAAAGAGTGCAAGAAAGGAAGACATCGATTACTCGTTAATGGGGCTGTTTGGTATACACATGCCGATATTGTATGGCGAAGGCTCCACCGCCTTTCTAAGGCTCCAGACGGAAATATTGAAACTGTCCGACGATGAATCCATATTCGCCTGGTCGTCTGAAGATTGGCGCATGGACACATATATGCACAATGGTTTGCTTGCACCCTCACCTAGCCTGTTTGCGGGTTGTCGTTTCAAGTCATCGCGGGAGGTCGATTCGGAGGACTTCGACGAAACACTTTGGGATCTGGAGAGACCTTCATATTCGATGACGAACAAGGGCCTCAAGATTAAGCCACTGCTGATGCAAGGCGGTCATGCTCATGTCGATAGCCTTCTCTCTCCCCGGTGCTCAGCGCGAGTTTAGCCTCACTGGCTCTGAAGCGGATGTTCATTATGCCTTTGAATTGTCGTTCCCCTAATTCTCAACTCGCCCCTGCTCTATGTCTGATGAGAATATTCACAAATGAGTACGCGCGAATATCCAATGTGATGATGTTAGATTGCAATTCAACTGAGTGGCGTGACCAAGGGTTATTTCAGAGACAGATTTTGTACATCCGACAAAGATATTAGGAAGACAACGAGAGCTCTTGGATTGGGGGGGAAAACCAGGAGGAATTTGAAGTATTTGTCGGTCACCATGAACCTTGACGAACCTACTGAGCAAAGTAGCGGAAGAGGGTCCGAGATGTCAAGCCAAGTATTGTTCGTGCGGAGAATTTCCTCGACCAATCTCATACAGATCAAGGGAGGCTGGGAAGGGAAATGATTGAGAAAGATCGGTGTAGATATTCTCGAAATTGAATTTCGGTTAGTGTCAACTCGTAAAGATAGTTTCTCGCTGTGAAGGACCCTGAAATCTGGCATGTCCGGCTTGGGAGCTGGAAGCCTGCTCTGCGGCTGGCGTATATTGTTCGGCGGTGACAAACCCTTGGGTCCCTATGGCACTTTACCTCATTCATGCCCAACCGCCCTTGGGTTCCTGACCCAAGCCAACGGCGCAGATCCAGCCAACAACGACGGCGACTTACCCGTCTCACGCGGGTCCTCGCCGACAAAGTTGTTCGGAAAGCCGACATCCAGCGGTTTCACACTCTCCAGATACTCAATCTGCTTGTCCGTCAACCTGATACTAAGCGCCTTCATGTTGTCCTGCAGGTGCTCGACCTTGCGTCCGCCGACGATGGGGAATACATGAGGGTGCTTGTTCAGCACATATGCGAGCGCGATCGTCGTCGGCGACTCGAGGCCATGCTCCGCCGCGACTTTGCATAGCGCCTCACTCATCTTGGCTTCGTCGTCGGACTGCCCGCCACCCATCATAGATCGGAGTCCTTCATTGTTCTTCTTGCGCTCCTCCAGCGCTTTCTTGGACTGGAACTTCCCGCCTCCGAGCACGTCCCAGGGCGCAAGCGCCATGCCGAAGTGCCTCGCCATCGGGATGATTTCGCGCTCCATGTCGCGGCTTAGCACGTTCCAGCGGCCCTGGTAGATGCTGAAAGGCGTCTTGGCGTGTGCGCGCGCATAGGTATTCGCTGCGCTGACGACCCAGGCCGGCGAATCAGAAATGCCCAGGTAGAGGACTTTGCCCTGCTCGACGAGAATGTGCAAGCTATCCATAATCTCCTCGATCGAGGTCGTGTGGTCCCACCAGTGCAGATACAGAATGTCAATCCACTCCGTTTGCAGTTTCTTTAGCGAGTCGCGGACAGACATGTGCATCGACCGCTTATGGTTGCCGGAGTAGTTGACCGTCTTACCCTTACCCATTTCATAACTCCGGTACGGAGTTGTGAACTTGGTAGCGAGGACGATGAGGTCGCGGTTTCCTCGCTCTTTCATCCACTCGCCGATCCATTTCTCGGACTGCTCGTCCTGGTAGTTGTTGGAGGTGTCGATGAAGTTGCCGCCGGCATCGCAGTAGGCATCTAGCAACTCTATTGTTGCATGTCAGCACGTGTTGGGATAGCCGTATTGACTTTGACCAGCGGAAAAGAAACTTGGTGATACTATTTCTGCGGGAAAGATTGGTTCCAAGATTCTAACCAATCTCTTCCTTCTCTCGGACTGGCAACCAAAACCTTCACGGGCAACAGCAACACATATTTGGAGGGAAACCCGAAATGACTTACTGAAAGACTGCGCCTTGTCCATGCTGCCCATGAACTTAGCCCACGCGTCGCCGATGGACATGGCGCCTAGCTGGAGCGGCGAGACGCGGACCCCTGCCGTAGGGGATAGGATGCGGTAGCGACCTAACTCGGTCTTGGGCTCGGGGGCGGGCATGAATACTTCGGCCATTTTGATAGATTGTTGTAGAATACCACAAGAGAGATGGAGTACGAAGGAGAGGCGTTTACGTGGGAGGAGAAATCGAATGTCTTATACGTGTTTACCACAGCCCCTGCCACCTTCACAGCACCCAACAAGAAGCACGTTTTTCTTTTCCGACATTACCATGACGTCGATATTATTTTGTCCGGCTTCGGCCTTCCGCGGACGACCAGTCCGTGATGTGGACAATCTCCACAGGCCATTAGAATAACATCGAGGGCAGAGGAAGAGAAACAAACATGGTGGAGATGCGTTGTAAGGCTGGAAAAGGCATTTGGTTTTTAATGGGAATCTAGACATGTAGTATGCTGACATGGCAGGCAGGGATACGGATCCTGCTATGGAATACTAACCACCCCCGGCGAACCAGTCCATTGGTGCTGTGATCTGTTAGAGTCTTGGGGACCAGAACGAGGATTATCTAAAAACCATCTAAGACTAGGATCTGGTGGCAAACACGCGAATGTTCGGCCTATATCTACGGATACAAGCTGTTAAGTCCGAGATGTTGCAGAAATACAGTGCACATTTCCACCTTATCGTCTCCGCCCCTTCATTAACGCCAGGAGTCGTGGACATTAGAAGACACGCAGAGCAGACAAGAAGGCTTTATGTGGAACGCATTCAGATAGCTATAGTGAGTGTTGTGGCTCGTTACCATTCCATCTCTCTGCTGAAACGGAAACGATAGTGCTGCAGAAAGCAACAATATGGAATGTATAACGATGCTCAAGTAGGGCGTCGAGCTCGTTCCGAAGGCTGGCTAATGCGAAAACACCGACGTGCTGGTTGCCCGATCCCTAAGAGCCTCCTTCGTGTAGAAATGAGAGAATAAAAAGAAATCGCAGTCTAGCTACTCCTCCTCATCATCGCTAGGGGAGCCTTTTCTGCCACCTTGCAGCGAAGAGGTCGTCCATCTTCCCTTTTCTTCCACTCCGCAGAATTCTGCTATCCAATCCTCGACCTATGTCATCCGTGTACACCAAGTCATCAAGAGCTTTGCAAGGTGGTGTTAGCAGGCAGACGGATCCAAGCCTGTGGAATGCATGATTATAGCCGGCAAACCTCAACTGTTATTTTTGCAGTCGAATTGATGTGATTGCAGTGTGTGAGTGCAGTGCTAGCAGGATAAAAGGATTTCCAATTGAATTTGAGATGTGCTGTCAGGGGTGCACGCGTAGTCAAAAAAAAGCTACTGAGTGAATCCATTGGCACACTGAAAATGCCGCGTTATGGAACAAACAGCCTGCCACGGCCCCGGACAGAACCACGGTCGAACCCACGGGGAGCACCGCGATAGGAGCCACCACGGCCTGGACCGACTGGCGAGAAGCCTCCACGGCTTGAACCGGCAGGCGAAAAGTTGCCGCGATAGGGCGTTCCACGGCGGAAACCCTGAAACTGTCCAGGGAGGTGAGGGGTTGTGTTCGCGAGTGGAACGCTGCCACGGCCAAAGCTGCCACGATCGAACGAGTCGGGATCGATCGCCTCAACCGGAACCTCAGGCTTCCTCTGCGCAGGGGAGTTCGGTTTGCTGAATGTTGGAATGGGCGAACGATGATGGCCGTTCATACCACGTACAGGAGTGACTGGAGATGCTCTGGCAGAATTGTTGCCTCTTATTCCACGACCTCGAGGCTGGAAAACCACTACATCCTCATTTTCATCGTCGACGTCACTATCTTCCTCGTACCTGAATAGAGGCTTAGGATCTGCCTCAGCATCTGCCAACACAGTCGAAGACGGTGGAGGATGCTTCTTCTCATACTTCGAATGGTTTCTCAACTCCTGCTCCTCGAGACCGATTAAGGTTCTTAGCTGGTGAATGTTCTTGGGCACGATTCCAAAGTCACGGGCAAGATTCGCCGTCTCCGCCGAGTTCGTGAGGAAGGTAACTTCAGGTGCGCTATGGCCCCTCGATTTCCGATATGTATACCAGATGACCGAATTGAGAAGTGGTTTGAGGACAGGCGGGACGATGCTGGCTTCCTGTTTGGCGAGCTTGACGGATTTCACCTCCGGACTGGTCTTTGAGCTCTGAGGACCCGAAGATGAGGGTGAAGCAGGCGGAGTGGAAGAAATTGACAGGGTATCGGGCTCTTTGGCAAAGTTCAGTTTGTTCAGCAGCATCTGCGAAAGCGGGCTGCCCACGATTTCTGGGACCTTCTGTCTGGTAACTTGCTCGGCAGTCGTACACTTTGTTTGTGTAGCTGGAATTTTGGCGACCGCTGCGGCAGTACTCTCAGACTCACCTTCCTCTTTCACCAGATGTTCCTCCACTTCGTCCCATGTCTTGTATTCCTCATCAGGCCCCTGCAACGTGATCGCTTCTTCGGAAAGGCCGTCCTTCCCGGAAGTGACGCGGTCGAGGAATTTAACGGCTTCGCGAGCATTGATACCGATCTGAGATGAGTCTTTCTTCAGCAAGTGAAGACGCTCAAGTGCTAAGCGTGTCAGCCTTGTGGCGACGCCGAGATCTCTTGGGAGCTCCTACTGTAGAGGGGTATGACGAGAGTCACGATGCCTTGCGAGATCCAGGTTTTAATCTCGCTGATGTTTGTAATCAAAGCAGTGTCGTCCACAATACAGTGGAAGACTCTTTGCGCCGACATTTTGTCGGGAGGGGGGGGTTGTTGTGTCTAGGTTGTTATTGTATTGAATAGGTAGGCATGAGTCTCAAATAGAACTCATATGGCTTGTCTGTGAAATTTGAGGTAGCTGTCTGCTACAACTGAGGTTCAAAGTTTGTCAGTAAATATTCCGTGCGGTGTCGAGGCCTTTCATGCAAACACGCGCTGACTGCGACCGACGAATCTAGAGGCGACTGACAGGATGTGAGCAACGCAGGACACTCGTTAGACTGGCATTTGCGCATTTTCGCTGGAGATAGAAGGCTGCCTGCTTTGAAAAGCCGGCTGAGGAGGTCCTCATGAAGCTGAGATGATTGTTGTCTGCCAGATAGGAAGTCAAATTGGAGAATGGGTTTGTGGAAGAGTGAGGTTGAACCAAGGGATCGTCCCTAATTAGAATGGGAGCCCACAGTGACGAATGCCCCCGTACCCAGCCCCACTACTCAGTGTGCCATCGGGTAGGAGCAACCTTAATTCGCGTAGGGCTCAGCCGTAATGGACGCCTAAAAGGCATGACATTAAACATTCCTGCGATTGTTTTGTGGAATATGCTGTCACGGGATGGCGAAAACTTAACACGAAGGAAAAAGCTTCAAACTCTACACTTGTTTCACGAATACGCCGCCAACTCCGGTCGCTGAAAATTAAACGGAAAAGTAGAGGGCCTAATAGAGTCTTAAGGTACATATAGAACTTTTGGCTGTCACCAACGCATAAGCACGTAAAATTCGACATGGCGTTGAGGCGTTCATCTGACGACACAACTAAAAGAGGCATAAAATGTCCACCATAACGGTGACTATGCTGTCTTCCCGGTCCGGACAAGGCCACTCGTCTGCGATACTCGGGATGCCCATTCGCTGAGTGGCCAGTAAGCTGCTGAATATAGGACGGAGTCGGGTTCCACTTACGTCCAGCTCCCATCATAGACCCTTCGATCGTTTGGTTTGCCAAAATCTGACGCTGTCAAACCTGCCTCGAGGATGGCTGCCGTGACCCCAGTGCCACAGCTAGTTATGATAGGCTTGTTTGGGTCAAGGTTCTTAGATTCGAAGACCTTCCTCAGCTCTTCAGGTGCAAGAAGCGCTTTTGTTTCGGGATCTAGCATTTCCTGGAAAGGGATGTTTGTAGATCCAGGCATGTGGCCGGATCTGAGGTCCGGTCGAGGCTCGGGTTCGCTGCCTTCCCACCTTCCAGGCGATCGTGCATCGAGAATTTGTATTTGTTCTGCTCCTTCTTTGTTATAATCATAGCCAATGGTCTTCATCTCCGCAAACTTCACCACCATGTCTGTGTGATAACTCGGAACCGGGTATTTGGTAGCTTCGAACGTTTCTGGTTCGCCGGATACAGTGGGGAAGCCTTCCTTGACCCAGAGTCGGAAGTTGTTCAAAATGTGCACTCTTGGATGCCCATAGACCCTCAATGTCCAGCCCACCCTTGGTGCTGAGAAAAGCCCAAGCTCTTCAGTGTCGTAGACGACCAACTCGTCGTCTTTCCTTATCCCAAGCTTCTCCATTGCTTCTGCGAATACCTCACATGTTGGCAGCATGTGTGGATACGGTGAATCATGGTCTTTGATGCCATCCACGTCGAAGAATCTTGCTGTTGGTATCCTTTTCTTCTTGAACGTCTCAATGCCCGTTCGCCCGAGGGGATCGTTGGGCATGAACCATGCTGCACATATTGGAATGACACGCGGGTCGGTTGAAATCTTGGAGGGAGCGTTCTTCTTCAGCGCTGCATCTAGTTCTTTTGATGTGACGACATAAGATGAGAGCATATATCGCCGGCGCTGCCCGATCGACACGATATCCAAGAAGGGCCGGAGCTGTTGCGGCCTGCGTCTGGCTGCTAGAGCCATCTGCAACAGTTTGAGACTATGGAGTGTGCATAGTATAGAGGCAGCGGTTGACAAAGGCGACCAAAAAGTAGCGCAACGTGCAAACGATTTGATAATCGTATGTTGGTTGCCCTTATCAGGAACTGCAAAAACGTGGGTTGGATTAAATGGGGGTGGGGAAGCTTTCTCCAAAATTTGGACATGTGCAGCCGACTTTCGCCGAGCCTTTGAAACAGCTGCGCGTAAACAATGCGATGCGAAACCCCATGGCATTTCCTGAATTAGATGTGCGTCGAGATAGGGTCACTCAACATGTCCTGTGGCGCGCTCCCACCGTAGAGTTGCATGATCTCTGAGATCCAGTCTCCTTGAACAACCGCCGCTGCCCACCTGCCTGCGCCTGCATCGCCTAACAACCATGAAAGTCACGATCAAGGAATGGCATGCTATTGCGACATGGAGATGGGACATGCCGGAAGATGAAGTCTGCGGTATATGCCGAGTTCAATTCGACGGCACATGCCCGACTTGCAAATACCCCGGCGACGACTGCACTCTACGTATGCTGACTGGTTTCCGTCGTTTCTCTTGCAAAAAACTCTGACCAGGTCTATAGTCATCGGGAAGTGTGGCCACTCCTTTCATATGGTATTTTTTACATCGTTCTGCCATCCAAAAAATACAGGTGCTGACCACATTTTCGTTCAGCATTGCATCTTGACATGGATTCAACAAGACTCGGCTAAGGGCCAGTGTCCAATGTGCAGACAAAGTAAGCAAGCTTTCGAGAAAAAGGGGATATATTTCCTAATCCAGAGCAGAGTTCGAGTGGAAACAAGGCGACGAATGAAGAAGGCGGAGCACTATCGGTTTTGCATAGCATCGGCGCATGAAGCATGGGTCGGATGGGGCACCATTTTTGTCAGAGATACCCTTACAACGGAAACAAACACTGGTGTTTCTTTGCTACAATCAAGTCGTTATGTAGATTGCATCTCTCGGGCAACTCTATCTAAGGAGTCTCCTGTGAGCCCGGGTTTTCAAAGCCAGTAGACGTTTTGATGTATTGTATCAAGTCACCTGATCAGACCAACCAGGCATCCGTTTGCCTTGAACTTGCCTACCTTGTCGCCTTCAACCTCGCCATGCAACTCACCATGTAGTCCCCAAGCCTCCCGGAGAATGTCTCTCCCAAAACACCCTCCCTCCCACTCCACCTCCCCTTCAAAGTCCTCACTCCGCAGCACCAGCGGCACAGGCACCCAAAAACCATCCTCAGGCCGCGGCCTTCTCCCGTCGCCGCATTTCAAAGAACCAGCCCTAGCCCGTTCACGAGCTGTAGAACTGGAGCGGGGGGAATCAGAACTACGCGAGCTTGATGGCTCTAGCTTCCAACCATTCTTCACTTTAATCGAGGACACTCTCACTCACACCCATCACCATCCAACAGTCCATTACATCTTCGCAGACGATGACACGGACATCGTTAGCGAGGCTGCGTGCCGCTCTCTCGCCCAAGATGACACACTCATGACCACAGCTACGAGGCTGGCCGGCGCGGTAGCATCATTACAGCAACAAGAGTTGGAGGGGGAGTCAGACCAGGAACCCAGCAGGCTTCCACCGCTCACCCCCGGGGTCCGGGAGCACTATCTCCTGCTCGACGTCCAGCCCATCGGTTCCGAGAACACAACAACAAGCTACGAAGTCACAAGAGCCCATAGCCTGAGTGCGGAATGGCAGGTCACAAATACAGCGGTCTCAAATGCGCCTACAATCGATGCTGTGGACAACGGTGGCGAAGGTGCCGATGGGCTGATGCTGAGGATCGAGGGTCGGGGGGTCATTGCTTCGGACGACGACGACGACGACGACGGGAAGAGCAAGGTCAGCAAAGAGAAGGAGACTCTAGACGAAATGGTTCACAGGTTCGCGACAGATCTAGCGGATATCAAACGCGCGATCGAGGCTGGCAGGAGCTTAATTGACGAGCAAGAAGAGGTAGGCGATCGAGACCGAGTGGACATTTGAGATGGATTCTTCATCTTCTGCTACGGCGCTTTCAAAGAATGGTCAAGAGGGTCAAAAGTACTTTTAGCCAACTGCATAGTGGATATGGCGTTGGATGGACCAGACTGGAATGGGAATGGAATGGCTCAATACCAAGAATGGACCAAGTCTGGCATGAGGAGCCCCGCCAGCCGGCGTTGTTTGCAAGATGTTAAGGTCTCGTGTAATCACAATATAATGCTGGGAGAGTTGGTGTCTGGGAACGAGGAACAATCTAATTCAACGAGGGTCAAATTCGCCGAGACTGGAGGCCTTGTGTGAATCTTCTAACTTAGACTCGCCACGAGGCCGAATGCCTCGGTGCCTTGCTTCTCAGAATAGGTTCATAAGGAACCATTGATTCATTCCAACAAATAGTGGGTATCACAACTCCCAAAGCCACACATACATGTACCAAGACGGCTTACCAGCCCTTTCTTCTCTTGCTCTCCCTCTAATCCCCCTTACTGCTGCGGACTACTTCTCAATCTCCGCCCATGTCCACTTCCCGCTCCAACACTCTGACTTAGCACATTGATAGTATGGTTCTCTTTCTCCCACCCATCTGCTTTGGCCCGGCCGCCAGACCTACCCCCGTTCGGCCCCAGCTTCGTCGGTAGGCGACTGCCCTCGATCCCTGTTGTCGCATGCCTCTTCAGCGGTGGTTGCTGTACACCTGAACCAACGCTCTTCGAAAATTCTGCAGGTAGTAGACTGTCGGCAGAAGCTGGCCGTTGGCCGGTTATCTGAACGATGTTCATATCAATTTCTTTTAGTCCACCTCCAAGACCAGTGTTAGTAGCAGAGGCAGTGGGATGAGAATGGCTGTTACCAGTCTCAATGCTAACATCTGTGTAAATTTTGCCTTTGCTTGGTGAAGGTAGCTTGGTTGGAGATCCATGTTTTCTTGGTGACGCCATCTTGCGTGGCGATCTGCCTGGTGTTCGTGCTGTATCGGCAAGCGCTTGTTGTTTCGGATCAGGTAGACCTCTCCGTTTAGCGATCACAAACTCGTGGTCTTCTGTTTGCGGTAGTGTAGTTGGGTAGGCCCAGTCTTTCTTTTGAGGCGTCTCACCTGTGTGCGTGTAGTCTTTGAGGTGAGCAGATTGAATGTTACTTTGTAGCTGAGCAAGTGATTGATGAATTTCTTCTGTTAGCGGTTCGAGGTTTTCCCGGAGATTGGAAATTTCCGTAGCGTTTTCAGTCCCAAAGGTAGATAGATTAGCTGAAGCAGAGTCTAGGCTTTGTCTGAGACTCGTGAATGTCTGATGCAGGTTGCTTGAGAGACCTCGAAGGCTTTCGGCATGAGCTGTCTGTTGCTGATCATTCTGCGAACGGGCTCGAGTTACGAATTCGTCGAGAGCTGCCATTTGAATTGCCATATCGTTTAGCTGAGCGTCAACGATTCTGACAGTCTCTTGATGGACTGCCTTGGTCGAAGTCTGAATGGAAGCATTGCGAGTGTTGACATCCTGTGTCACCGTTAGCATCTGACTAACTACGAAGCAGAGCCTGTATCTTACCGTCCAATCTTTCTTCATTTTGCTCTTCAGATTGTCCCTCGATTTATTTACCTGGCTAACCAGAGCCAGGTCATTCTCCGCCCACTTCTTCATGCCATCATTGTACTTGGCATTAGCGACCTCAAAAGCGCTTCGGGATTCTGCCAGGTAGGTCTGTGTTGCGTTCAGGGCCGAGGAGATACGCTGATCCTGCTTACTACCCGAGCTTTCGATAAGTTTGCTGATCTGTGACAAAAGCACTTGACGATCTTCTTGTGCAGTTACTTGTTCTTTCTCGAGGCAACTCTGGAGCTGTGAACAAGCTTCCTTGCTTGATTCTATGTTCTGCCGATTGGCCTCTTCCAGCTCCGCACGCAGTCGGTCGGCTTCCGCTTTCTGTGTGTTGAGTTGCTTCGTGATGTCTTCGAACATACATTTGAAGTCTCGACCCAGTGTGCTGTAAGATGTATGTAACTGCGTGTGGAATTGGTCAAGCTCAGCAATCACTTCTCCAGAGATCTTCTCAGCGGCAGCAGAAAGTCCCTGAAGGCCTTCTCCGACCTTGGCCTTCACGTCCTCACGGAGAATTTTGATTTCTTCTAGAACATCATTCATTTCGCCCCGGGCTACAGCGGTTTGCTCCTGTAGCTGCCTTTCCGCAGAATCGTATTCTCCGATACGAGCTTGAAGAAAATCTTGGTTATCTTTGAGCTTCTGCAACTCAGCAGAAACACATTGGCTGGTCCGTTCGGAGAGTGCTGCTAGCATTCCGGAGTGCTCTGACCTAAAAGTATCTACCCTGTCATCGATGATTCGGGAAACGTCAACAACACGTGAGGCGGATGATTCCCATGCTTGACGGTTTACCGCGTGTAGATCCGATCGCCTTCGTAGGCCGGCGTGGAGACCGCTGAGATCTTGCACAGTTTCTCCCAAAGTCGAGATGAGTCCACTGCCTAGGCCGTGTAGTTCGCGCTCCGTCCTTTGGTGAGCTTCCCGCAAGGCTGTCTCATCAGCAAGGTTTTGTCGGGTATCGCGCAGAACAATCTCAGTCTTCAGCAAGACATCCCTTGTGTTCTCGAGCATTAACCGCGTGGCCTCGTTGTCTCGTTTCAGAATATTGAAATTATTCGTCAATGAGAAAAGCTCCTGGACCTTATTTCTCAGACTGACTTCCATTGTCTCAATCCTGGCTCTTTGCTCCTCAGTGAGGATCCTTCGAGACTCACTCTCCACGGTGATCTCCTCAAATTGCTCGTTGGATAGGTAGACGCCGTTTCGCTGACGCGTTGCAATCAACTCACTTTTTAGCTTCTCTATTTCCGCAGTGAACTCTTTCAGCAACGTCTTCTTGGAAATCATGGAATTGATCTGCGGCTTGTTCCGAATGTTCTTCGCTCTGAAGGCGTAGTCGAGTGTTGATATGGTCTCTTCAAGGTTACTTTTTGCCGGTGAAACAGTTGCGATGATGCAAGTCTTAGTTCGCCCGCCGAGAGAATCTTGCAGTAGTCGAGTAAGCTTGGATTCTCGGTAAGGAATGTGTGAACCCTTGTCAACGAGCGCGTTGATGACTCGTCCAAGGGTGAGAAGACTCTTGTTGATGAGACCAGCCTCCGCTGCTCGCTTGTTCTCTGCGCCACTTCGCTGAATGTTCTCGCTCCCAGCCAAATCCACTAAGTTGAGCTTGCCTGCGCAAATGAAGTCTTCGCCAGAGTCGCCTGCCTTCTTGACATATGTTGTAATCGTAAAGACGGTATGGCTTCGTGAACTAAGATCATTACATTTGGTTGCGGCAACTTGACGTCTGTAGCTCCCATTTTGGAGGAGCTTGATGCCAGCGCCGGCAGTTTTGATGTGTGACTCCTCCATTCCCTGGACCATGGTCGCGCTATGGCCTTTCTTTGAGGCGTCGTCGTATATTTTCAGTTTGACGTTGTCATCTATAGACAGCAAGTCTCGGAGCTCCTCATTATAGAGTTCAATGAAAGAGCATTTGACAGAGCACTCAATTTGATCTGTCTCCAATCTTTGAAAAAGCCAATAGAGAACTCGAGGTATGATACCAGCCGCATCAGACAGCAAACCTAGCGTGTCTGCCATATCTCCCGACATCGTGTATGTTTTCCCTGTTCCTGTCTGGCCATAAGCGAAGATGGTACAGTTGTAGCCCGCAAGCATCTCTTCCAATATCGGTGTGACGACATCATCGAAGATAATCGCCTGATCTGCCGCTGGGGAGAAGACTTTGTCGAAGTGGTAAGTCTTGTTACTCAACGCATTTGGGCCCATTGACAGTTCGACGTTCTGTCCCTTCACGCCATTTGTAGACACCACTACTCCACTATTTTCTCTCACTTCTCTTTCGCTTCGACCGCGGCACCGTACAACGACATTGATATTTGTCTCATCTCCAGAATCTTGCTCGTAATCCCTCTCCTTGCGCTTTGTGCCGGCGTTGGGAGTTGCACTTGGTGATCGAGGTCTTATCCCGCTAATTGATGTTATTGATTCGGCAGGCGATTGCGCACGTCCCGTCCCAGAGGCTATTTGGACGTTGTTTGGTCTTGGAGGTGGTCGCATTGAGCTGCGTTTGGTCGCTGGCTGAGGACGCTGAGCACCAACCATGGTGGGAGTCAATACTATCACTCCCAAGTGATGGTTCCAACCTCAGGCAAAGGCCGCCGTTGGTGTCAGTTTGAAGAGTGGAGCATAGAGTGCCAGATAACTGTACCCGATATCGCAGAACAAGAGTGCTGTAGATACTGATATAGCCTGACCAGGATAGCTGCAGGACGGGTGGCCTGGTCGTGCGCCGGGAGAGCTTTGTTGACGCTTTACAGGATTGGCATAGCGCCAATGCGGGATCACCACTAGGTCTGTGCGGCGACATCATTTGACCGACGCGCCGACTGCTACTATATGCGCCAGGCAAACAATACATCTCACAATCTCCGGGTCACTAGTAGTTGTTTGTAATGGGGCGTTGAAATACTATGACTGTGCCTCTCATCGTAAGTAGGTGCTAATATCGAAGCAATGAACGCTCAAGCCGCCTTCCAAATACATCCTGGGCGAGGGATCGGCTTTCTGAGTAAGTCCTAGCCTGACCAACTCACTATCTGGAGATTCTGACAAACAACAGTCTTGGGTGCTTCCCTACACAACGTCTTGACTCGTCTCAAAGCCCAACCTCAAACCTACCCTCAATTGGACCTAGCATACTCTGCTGCAGAGCCTGTAGTCCAGCCTGTTATTCTTACGCTTCCTGCGAATGGCATAAGGCTACGTTTCGACGGCCCAGATCAAAGACTACGACTGGTCGAAGTGCTTGACTTCTCCAAGACGTCTTTGACCTACAAGAACAATGAAGTCGTAAGGCAAACTAAAAGTTCCAATGAAGGTTCTTCTGAACAAGAGCCGCAAGCCGCGGGGCCACTCTTCCGACATGTCTACAATCGGCTGTTCGGTCCAACATATCCAGGCGAGTACGTGCGCCCAGAGTCAAATGACACCTCTGAATATGGGACGTACGTTCTTTCGTATCCAGGAGTTGCGTTCTCTTTCCCACTGAAGCATACCGCCTGGTCAGAGAGGTCGGATTTTGTGTCACTTCTGTCTTCTTCAGCTGCATCTGTGGCGACTTCGATGTGTGTATTCAACGGATCTTCGTGGCCGGAAGCCAGATCAAGCTTATTCACAAGGGTACCGCCCTTCCCAAGGTCCATTGCGCTCTCAGGCCGTAATAAAGAATACGCCCCGGACGAGATTGAAGATGTGAATATATACGGTGCTGGGCAAATCGTTCTACTACGGCGAACCGCCCCACGATTCAGTATTAAATTGGGAGAAACGACTCCACAAGATCTTGTCGCTGAGCTTGGACCACCAGACGCCATCTACAGGAAGAGTGACACAAGGATAACTATTCATGGATCCAGTGCTGTGGATGATCTTTCCACCGAGCCGCCTTCCGCGCAGTCTATGCACCGGGCTCATTCCAAAGATTCCAACACCTCATCTGCTCGAAGTTACACTGGAGAGTCTGATGTTGATTCACCTGTAGCTGGAGCTGACGACCGACCCGTGATAAATCCAGATTGCTTCTACAACTACTTCCACCATGGTTTCGATGCACTGGTATCATTTCCAACCGGGAAGTCGCCGCCATTTCCAGGCGCAGTGACTGGTGACGCTGAAGATCCATTGCAGTCTCATCTTGTAGTGACGAAGATACTCCTGCATGCCAATGTTCCTGGATCATACCCTTTCAATCGCCACAGACGAAGCAGATGGCAGATTTTTACCGAACCAGCTGAACCAGAAAGGACAGTCCTGACATCAGAAATGCCGTTCAACGTGATTTCAGAAGAGTTGAAGGAGATGTGGAAAGAATCTTATGCAAATCCTGGCGAAGAAAAATCCATGCAAAGAGGCATGGTTCTGAATCGCGGGTGGGGGGATAGTCCTGGAAGTTCGATCGAACTCTTAGGCGACTTCGACGATCATCCTGGGCAAAAGCTGAACCCGTCTGGTGTCGAAGATGGTGCAAGGGGATTGGGCAACACTCAGCTCTTCGGGTTCCCTGGCCTACTCTTTGAGGTCCTGAAGAATGGGACTGTGAGCTGCTTAACTGTATACTGAAACAAGGTCATGAATGGAGACAAAGGCACGTCCACACAAAAAGGTCACTCGTCTAGAAGTTTCATAAACGGGAGCTAGGAACCTCCTATCTGCGGCAAAAGCAACGTATTGTAGCCAAACGGAGCAAATAGAACAGGTGCAAGCCCTGGGGCTTAGGAGGAATCCATACTGCTGAAGTTGCATCAATCACAATAGCTCGTAACATGCTATCCAGGTCCCATAAGTCTAACGTCCCAGCGTTTGTGTCCTAGGCTCACTGTAAATATTCTTCAATCAACATTCCAAAACTCTCTTGTAGAAGGGATATACGAGATACATACTTCCCAAGCCTCCATCCGCCCGCAACGCGAAAGATACTCACACTCGCCTGCTGGGCGCCTTCGCCAAAGGATTCCATGTGTCTTGGGCGCCGGTATCTTATTACCTGAGGGTAGGTGGGGCATAGGATGGATGGGCTTGGGAGAATTCAAGAACCGTGGGCAAGTGGGCGTTCCGCCAGGGGAAAAATTATAGGATTCAACTCAGACCAGTATGACATCTCTGACTGGCAAGTGGTAAGCGATATCTATGGCTGTGTGTATCGCGTTTCAAGTGTCTTCGCGGGTGCTGATCTGGAAGGGTTTCCAAGCTCGTGGTTGGCTTTATGGAGTTAAGCCGCTTAAAAACGTCCAGGGCTGAATGGAATTGCGTAGCCGGTATGTACAGTAGCCTTGTTTTGGGTATCCTACATCTGAACCTAGCACATAGCGATTTACTGGCTACCCACATCCTCGTCGGTCTCAACCCAGACCCAGCATGGCCCCTGCCGCGCCAAAGTCCCTCTTCCCGTTATCATGGCTCCGTCTCTTTGGTAGCTGCAGGATCCCTACCCAGAACAAGTATCCCACGAACGTACCAATTCCAGCGCCGACCGCGAAGATCTGGCTGTATAGCTCGCGGTTTCTGTTGGTCGCCATGGCGGCTAACTGTTTTCTTTCGTAGTCTTCGAGTTCCGGGTCTTCTTGAGAGGCCTTCCTCAGCTGCTTATTTGCGCGCAGCTGGCTGATGATGGGTAGTACGTCGATCGTATTATCTAGGATACTTGACGCTATGGCGGTGATTGTGGGTCGCACTGGAGCCTGCCAAGGAAGACCACGCCCTTCCTGCCTATTGCCTTCTGGATGGGGAGACAGTGCGTGTGAAGGGTCTATAGGGTCACCAAAAGTACTGCGTGCAACTCGGGCCGTCCACTTTCCCAGTCTTGGGTATTTCTTTTTCATGGCGCTTCTGAGCCAGTCATGTGGTAGCTGCGGCGCATGCATCAGGGCCAGGTATCCGATCGCCAGGCAATCCACGCCAGTCGCCGTATCTGATATCAACCATTCCTTGTCCATCAGGAGGTCATCGAACGGCTCGAAGAACTCAGACGTGACTGCGTCCAGTCGGAACTGATTCCGATGCGTGCTTTTCCCAAGTAAGCTGGAAACAGTCTCCTTCGGCTTCCGCAACGATTTAGGTATTTGCGCTGTCAGTTTGGACTCCTCGGTCACTTCTTCGTGTGCTGTGTTGATGTCGAGGGAGGACAAGCCGAGGTGTTGCGAGCGTTTCTTCGCCACAGCGCGCAGCTTTGGAGGAGTAATCCATGCATTTGGCCACGGGAGAATTTCTGAGTAGGCTTTTCGGGTGCAAGTCGTGTAGTTTTCACTAGAGACATAAAGGGAGAGGTCGAGGATGGGTTGGCCACGGGATTCGAGGAAGGAGGAGAATCTGCAACTGTTTAACCCTAGAAGGAGAAGGATGAGGTATTGCAAGGCCTTCTTACGCAATGCTATCCGCCCTTTGCTGCTTGCTCAGACCACTCTCAAGATCCCATTCTCCTGCAGAATACTTGCGGAGGTAGTCAACGATGTTACGGTAGCGGCTGATCCATATTGTCCCACTTTTCAGCGTAGGTAGCTCGTCTAGATGAGATAGGTCAGTTCTGGTAAAGCAAGGGAGCTGGATAGAATGAACAGAGTCCATTTCCCTGCAACTGCATAGCATAGAACATACTTGTCGGGCTAACACTCGTGTCGCTGCTTGGTACAAGCACCCATTCCCCATCATTAAGACAGTGGCGCAAGTACGCGATTGCTGCAAGGCATTCCGCGTCAATTGAGGGGAGTCCGAAAGCTGGACCCCAGACGTGGAGCTCAAGGACCATGGTCTGACATGATCATGCACAATTAAACAGGAGGCCATGGAGATCTAGTGGTAGCGTGTAATTTTGCCAAGCTCGATGGGGATGTAACTTACGTATTCCACCCAAAACCTCTGAGCCTAAAGTGGGACCAAATCAAGTATAACCATCATCATATCGAAATATTTCCTATTGGAAAGGTTCCAATGAGCCATCATGGGCAGCCCCAGAACCAAAATATGTATCCCACGCCCACACGCAGGTCCATCAACCTACAGATGCTATCATTGTCGCCCAATCAGAATGCACCCCTAGCCAACGCGACCAACATCCCCACCCCAGCCTTCACCCCATCTACTATGTTCACTTTCCTCCCCTCCGCTTCTCCCATCACATTCACACACCCTTCCCGCACGGCCTCCTCCAGTCCCACCATACCCGCACAGCCTAGACATACAACAGCAAGCTTCCTCTTGTACGCCTCCTCCTGACAACCCCACCGGGCCAGCTTCTCCGTCGCCTGTACCATCTTAACCCGCACCTCTTCTGCAGGAAGGTCGTGCAGCTCCACTGCACTCAGCCCAGTGGTTTCGCAACCGACAAATTTGCCTCCACCATCGCGGTAATGTGTTTTCATGTTCAGGAACTCCTCGACTGCGGTCTTGAGAGCTTCTTCCCAGATCTTGCCAGTTGACACTATGCCGAACATGTGACCGGACGGAGCACCGGCGAGTAGTGTCAGGGAGGTTGTGACGCTGGCTTCAAAAATGCCGAGGACATTTTTACGAGCGCCGGATCCATTCTGTGTGGCTTCTGCAGCAAGCTTGTCGCATTCCGACTTGAGGATCGGAACGAGCGGATGTTGGGAATAGCATGCGACAAGAAAAGCGTCGTGGTGGGGTAGGAGAGGGATGAGATGGGGGAGGCAGTGCTCGGCGGATGCCGCCGCGTCGTCTGGGGAGTTTATTGACGGGATGCCTGGCTTGGGGCAGGTGAAGAACGTGTAGGAGACCTGGGACAAATACGGCTATCAGTTTGCGGGCCTCAAGCATCGAAGTGATTTGCAGACGGTGTATTGCGGCTCACCCTGTCGTAACCAAGGTTCTGGACCAATGGTTTTAGGGCATCCGTCATATGCTCAGAGGTATTTGGGTTTACGATCAGAAGTCTGATCTGTGTCTCTGTGGATAGGTCCGCCATCATCTGCGTTCTTTGCCAGAGCTTCTAGATCGATGTGCGATTCGCAACTGAGGGATGCGGGGCTGCTCAAGGTGAGCGTGGGGTAACGTTTGACCCCCCCTTAGAATCATCCCCAGCCGAGTCGCCTTCGTGGTCGCTTATAGCATTTCTGAGGTAGCAGGATCCCTGGTCAAACAGTCTTTTCAACGCTTTCTTTTTGCTGATGCTCCTCTTGGCCCAGATCCTTCAAATCCGGACCTTCAAAAAGGGTGCCTGAAACTGCACCCGTGACCGTTTTCGCCGAGACGATGATCCATAAAAGGAAAACGCAAACGGAAGTAATCTGGGCTCTCGGTTAGTGAATTTTGGGGGGTTTTGGCAGGCCCATCGACCTACAGTCCCGATCACCTGAAAAAATCTCGAAGGAAGCTCTAACCCCAGCTTGTTGCTGGAGACCGCAAAGGTGCCCAGCGGGAAGGTGAATCTTGACCGTCAGCGATGCTCAAGCTCCCATTGAGAGACTGAACATACCCCCACCACCCCATATTAAACGGTATTCTCCTAGCGTGGTATATCGTGGCCACGGCAAAAAACAGCCATAGCAGAGCAAAACCCCAAAAGACAAGTGCAATAAAGATACTGAGGCTGTACAAGATAACGCCGGCCAATTCGTGAATTGTGTGAGTCTTCGGGAAGATGTCCATAGCAACCTTCCCAAGTTGCATGACCCCAAAACCGCCGAAACCCAGAGGACCCAGTGGCAGAAAGACGCTCACTATGACTTCTCGAGGCGGCAGTTTGTGGATAGCGAGGCGTTGGAAATAGATGACCATGATCATCATAGCAGCTGGAAGACCAATGCCCCAGAGGGCGTAGCTGGCGATCAAGGTGCCAAGTGCATACTGAGGATTTGGGAGAGCACCAGCTACGGTACCACCGACTGCGCTAGCAACGACTGCGGCAATCACGGAGAACAAATCAAGAGCTGTGAATGTCGATAGCTCTCTGTCCTCCTTCCTTTTAATGAAGACGAACGAAAGGAAAAAGGCGGCAACGACTGAGAGGAAGGCGTCGCCCATCCACATACTGAGGTGAATTTCAGTATGTTTGTTCGACAACGGTATCAAAGACATTTGAGCTGTGCGAACTCACCCCCAAGCAGTATAGACCACCCAATTGCCCCACTGCGGAGCACAAATGAATATGATCATCTGAATGATCGTACCGAGACCCTGTCCCTTTAGTGCTTGGGGAGATGGAGCCTATGTGTGATGCACTTACCATGGGCACTGCCGCGAGGAACAGAGACTGGTTTGGATGATTCATCATGACTGTCCACATTTCCGGCCATATGATGTACCTAAGAAGTGAAAGTAAAGAAGCACACAAGAATAGACAAATATTCAGGCAGAAGGTGATCACCGATAGCCAGTAGAGCCATCTACCATTGTAGGGTAGCTCATACAGCAGAATGGACACGATGCCCGTGCCCATCGTAACTGTGAACCACGATGGCGTGAAATTTCGGACGGCTTTCCGCCATCCATGATTGAGGTATCCGTCGCTGGGCATCTGAAGTCGAGTTGTTCCCAGGGAGATACCATTGATTTGCGTCCCGAGCCGCAAACCAAACCCTGGTCTCAACAACAATAAATTTCCGACGCCATCATTTATGTTTACCAGTCGGTGCTGGCGGCAAATGAGCGTACCACGGATTTGCAATCTCTTTTGCGGGGGTGTAGATCTCGTAGCCAAAAATGGAAAGTTATGTGTCACGAAATGTGTCAGAAACATATTTTGCCATAAGCTATCTCAGATTCTATTTCCTGAGTCTCCGCGGCAAAGTCGGACTTGCACTGAGCAGTAGGGAAACACTTTGGCGAGTGCACAACGCTGGCATTGTGGCGTTGCTTACGCCACGTAAGCGACCTTTGAACCAGCGTGCAGACACCGCCAAGGTAGTATTATCGCGGCCAGCATTCGGTAGAACGATGGTGCCCGTCGCTTATGGAGCAAGTGCTTCACTGGTTGCAGTTGAGACATGAGTGATATCTCCAACATGGACAAAAAAAAGACCCGGACAGAACATGGGTTTGTGGAAGGGGTTCACTCAGTAGACCAAGCTTTGCGGAGAAGAAGCCGCTAGTTTTCCCACGCCTTCCGTGGAGTAACGTGGAGGGTTGCATATGGACGTGGGGTAGCCTCGACAACCAGGAACATCCTGTTGTCAGGTCGGCGAAAGCGAACTGTGCTGCAATTGCCATCCTCATCAACTCAGGTTTCGTTGGGTGCGCCGAGGTCACCTGGCGAGCCTGGTTTTCGACTTTGAACCAGGGTATTTCTATAATGAACGGAGATGGGAACTGGAAGGAGAAGAAGGGCAGGGATACGGCAAATCTTCATGAGCGCTTACCAGGTAGTCAGGTCAAGCTGAGCTGGTTGACAAGATTCGAAGACGTGGAAACCATAGCTTGTGGAAAAGCACGACGTTGAACAGATCACGACTGCCGCTTTTGTGGCATTCGAGAAAAGAAAGAAGACAAAGTCGTGTGGACGGTGCGTTCACAACAAGCTATGATTGCAGCTCACTAGCCAAGGTAATGGGAAGTACATCCACAGGCTGTTAGAATGTTGTTCCTGATTACGTCGGAGTTGCACATGGCACATGTGACGACCTGCAAGAGGAGCCGAGGTTGTGACGATCTGCCCCTGCATAATCCCGAACTGTGCAACTGAGGTTTCGGAGATGAAGGCATCGACTGAAACCAGTATCGGTGTGATGCCCATTTGAAGCAAGCGTGATGTGTACTTACGGTAGCACAGCAATGCTGCGAGATTGAGGAGCGGGATTGTGGGGAAATCAATCACAGTTTCCCTTGATCTGGTGTCGATCATTGGCCAATGCTCACCACACCATCATCTCCGCCGAACTGCGGCTCTCAACCTCCACCCATCCAATTGACTGCTGCAAAAAGCTATCCGGCTTACTACGAGCGCTGCGGGTGCGCCTCATCCATACGCTAAATACCATTGTGATATCAGTGAACGTTATCCATGTAGCGTCCCCCTGTATATGTTTTCCCCAAACGCTCAGGTGTTGGACCTAGGACAGGTCATATCAGATGTGATCAGAACCCCCGTGCTTGCATCGGAGTCTGAATCTGGACATGGCAAAGCTGCGGACGAACCCCGTGTGCAGAACCATGTTTTATATACCTTCCTACCGTGCAGGTGCAAAAGTTGTCTCTCTTTGTCTATGTGCCGGACAAGCTCAACATCGTGTGACACTCTCACTGTTCAGCAGATCATCTGCAGCTACAATCTTTCGACCACACCCCCGTTCACTCGGAGATCAGACCGAGATTTCTGAACTCACTTCCCTGTCTTATATAAATCCCTCTACCTTCGAAGCTCTGGAAGCTCCCCTGGTGAAAACCTATCGACGCATCACCTTGACCACCTCCAAACAACCTCTCGTTCCGGGTCTCTCAGAATGTTCAAGTCACTCTTCCTCGCGGCCATCCTTGGCATTGGTTCCTCTGCACTTCCTATTAACTCTTCCCCCTCTTCCTCCCCTGCCGACCTTGTCGCAAGGGACAACTGGGACGTCACACGCAACGACCTTGTCAGCGGCATCTGCGCCCCAGTCACAGTTATATTCGCGCGCGGCACGCTTGAGCTGGGAAACGTCGGATCGCTAGCCGGGCCACCATTCTTCAATGCCCTCGCCGATATAATTGGCAACCAGAACCTCGCCGTACAAGGCGTGGACTACCCCGGAACAATTGCAGGATATCTCGAGGGCGGCGATCCCGCAGGTGCTGCCACACTGGCATCGCTGGTGAACCAGGCTGTCAGCCAATGTCCGAGCACACAGATTGTTCTCTCTGGCTACAGGTAGAGTTGGCCCCTTCCTGCCGCTTGCTCTGCCCATGATAGCACGCTGACAAAACTGTTCTTCGCAGCCAAGGCGCACAAGTCGTCCATCTTGGCGTGAAGCAGATCTCCGCTGACGCAGCCTCGCACGTCTCTGCCGTCGTCTTCTTTGGCGACCCAGATGATGGCCAGGCACTTCAAAACATCGCGGCCAACGAGGAAGACACGTACTGCTTCTCTACTGATCTCATCTGTGACGGACTTCCAATCGTGCTCCCAGCTCATCTTAGCTATGCTCTCGATGCAGTACCGGCGGCGCAGTTTGTGGCTGGGCTAGTGAATGTGTGAGGAGCTGCTGTAACATGCAGACCTCGAAAGGTACGGCGATCTGACAGGTCTACGCAGCTTCACACAAAGAAGCTATGGGGACGCCCCCTTGTCTGTAACCATTTTCGGAAGTAGATAGGCAGCAGCTAGCGCAATCATGAAATTCGAGTAGATAATGATCAAAGCACTAAGCAGGAATGAAGTTGATGAAGGGTAAATATGAATGATTCCCTGCCAGTTGATCTCTAGTGGCCACCGAGTGATTGGATTCCATCGGACTCTTTGACATTCTAAACGGTGAAGAAGTTGTTTCACACTGAAATCTCGACCTTGTTGGACTCAAGACTCACTACAGTATGGGAGTCATTTGAACCACCTTTTGCTGCATGATAATAGCGGTCATCATTTTTAGGGTTCAGTTTGAGCCTCAATGGGGCAATTCTAGTCAAACAAGTTTAGCCATGTCTCAAGAAGCCACTCCAAATACTTCGTTCAGCGTCCAAAAGTTCAAAAATCCAAAGTGAGGTCCAAAGGCATGACGGCTTCGAAATGTGCCACATGTATGTCGTGGCTAAGGCAAGAGGAAGGGGGGCGAGGGAAGCGAAAGCGGCCTCATATCGATCAGTACGAGGAAGGTATTGCCCAAGGGGCTATCGACGAATCACAGCATAGAATGATCGGTAGACCTCAGGTTCTATACCAAGAATTGACGCCGGCGAGGTCCATTGGCTGCAGGGGAATGCGTTGAGCGATGCCCATAGCAATCGTAGTTTAAATACATCTCTTCCGCCTCTTCGTAATTGCCCTGATCCTTTAGCACTCCTACCAGGTTGTTTATGTTCGTCAGTGTGGATGGAAGACACAGGGTGTATGGACATAGTCCATGATCTGCGGGCTACCATTTCTTGATCAGCATTCTCCAGCGACGGCCATTCTCCAGCGCCTACAGCCACTAGCACCATTTGAGCAGAGGCGCTATACTTCTGGTCACATTTATGCAGGAAGGTAGCCGTCGGTTGATGAAGGCAGCCTTTAGACCTAGTGAGGGAGGAAGCCATTAGGCGTGGTGAGAAAAGCTGTTATACGCAAGGAGGTGAAGAAGACTGATTAAAGCCCAAAGGTCCGGTTAAAAAAACGTATGAGGGATTTCTAGTCAATGGAACAGTGGCCACACATTCCAAAAAGCGTAGTGATATCAGCTGTTATAGTATCTCATTAACTGGCAAATCGTACATTTCTGCTGCTTAGGGGCGCACCGCCTAACACTTTAGGCATCTCCAGACGCCTAAATTACGCAATGCGCCGGTACACTAAGCTGATTCCAGGGATTTTCCCTAAGCACCCTCTTTTTCCTCCGCCGCTTCCTCCGCCGCACCACCGCCGTGGCAAGAAAGAAGATCACGGAGATGAGCCAAGCGCTTATACTAAAGTGAATGGCTACTAGAGGGGTATACACCGAGATAAAGAGAGTCCTTTGAGACCAGAATAAGCATATACAGCGTCAAGATAGATTAAGGACTTTATGGATGGAAATTAGGGTTGGCCTGCGCTAATTCAGTTACAGTATGGTACGGCACCACCGCCGCCGGCTCTCCCCTCCTTGCGCTCCCTAACAACTATGGAAAAACGGACTGTCCCATCTTTAACTTCATCTTCCTTTCTAGCTCTTCATTCATTTGATACAAGCCCTCCACGCCCGCGAGAGGCCTTGGGCGATCCGGCTATCCATGTCAGGGATACTGATATGGCGCAGTCCGGGGGCGTGTCGATCCCTCGATCGTCCGATGAGTCTGCAGTTGAAAAGCATGACCCCAACCTTGTATATCGTGTTCTTGGGATCCCCCGGAACTACAACCGAGCATGCCTTCGCTCTAAGCTAGCAGAAAGTACCGGGCTCGGAGTTGATGATATAACTATCTATTCTTTCTCCTCGAACCCTTCGGCGAGTCACCCAGATGAGAGAGCGGCTACGATATCATTCGATAGACCTTCGAGACACGTACTGCGCAAAGATCCTCCGAGATGGACCATCCAAGTGATGGCCATTGGTACAGGTTCTGTAGAGTACGACGAACTGTTCCTTGATACTGAGTTTACTGGATTTACGCCGCTTTCCCCTGTTGAGAAGGACTGTGAGCACACAATTGAGTAAGATAGATCACCCTAACCCCCGCAAACGGCCATAACTAAAGACTGCAGCTGCATAGTCATCCACGGTTGGGGCGGTCATGCCTTCGGGTCGTTCAAAGAGCGCGGTACGACCTACAGCTGGCTCAATACCCTCGCGAAGGACTTCCCCTCTTTACGCTTGTGGCTCTACGGCTACAGGTCGAATCTCCAAGATGACACATCCATCGGCGACGTCAACACATGGGCGGATACTTTTACCGTGCTGCTGGGCGAATTGCGTTTGCAAACTGGGTGCGAGAGGCCCATTATATATGTTGTGCACAGTCTTGGTGGTTTGATATTCAAAGAGGCCATGATTAGGATGAAAAGCAGCTCGAATTTTCAAGACAAGACAAATTTCCGATCTGTCTATGGAGCACTGTTCTTCGGCGTGCCTGCTCAGGGAATGGATGTTCAGGATATTGCTGCCATGATTCAGAATAGACAGCAGCGCTGCACTTCGAATCTGTTAGACCAAAGGGTCGGCCACATGTCCCGCAAGAAACAACATGAAGAGTTTTGCAAGGCGTTTGACTTTCCTGACTCCAGGATTATTCAGTTTTTTGAAACCCGGAAGACCCCAACAGTTCGATGGGTTAGTTTCCCGTGAGAGCAAGACCCAAAATGCACTACTAACGAGCTTAAAGGACGAAGACACTAAACGATGGAAGCAAGATGGCGATTCCAAATTGCTCGTCAATCCGGACTCTGCAACATATGGGAGGCACTGGGAAACCGAAGCCGGGGTTTACGTTATCCCACTTGATGGCGACCATTCAGGAATGGTCAAACTCGGGCCGCGAGATACGGACGGATACCCAAAGATCCGCAGGGTCATGAGAGAATTCGTTCAACTCGCAATTCCTGTGGTCAAGGTTAGACTCAGCGATGCTCCTCCAATCCCGCCTTTGACAAATTGGAAACCACCCGACGTTTCTCTCGCGAAACGGAAAGCAGAATCCTCTGTTGACGAAGAGCCCGAAGCCAAGATGATTAAGGTTGATAGGGCCCCAAAGCCTCCAAATGCTGAAGATCAGCAGGGTAAGCTAAGTCACCATGGCCTTTGCCTCTTCCGTTTTAGCTAATCAATATCGGAAGATTGTCTCCGGTCACTCTTTTACCGCGAGATGAACTTACGCCGATATGATATTCGTCGGCCGTGCGCGGATACCTGCCAGTGGCTCCCACAAAATCAGAATTTTCACACCTGGAATCGCGGTCGCCGCGGATTCCTTTGGATCAGGGGCAAGCCGGGAAGCGGGAAGTCAACTCTGATGGCTCACATAATGCGCGAGGACTCACATACATCAGCTGATGGAGGGCTAGTAACGGCATCGTTCTTTTTTCACGGCCGCGGAACAGATATCCAAAAGTCGGAAATCGGACTTCTACGCTCAATTCTGCATCAACTTCTTAGCTCAATACCAGATTTGCTCTATGAGCTAGCGATAGTGTACAAAGAGAAGGACGGTACCGAGAAGAGAGGTTTCGAATGGCATCCTGCGGAATTAAGAGATTTCTTCGAGGACCATGTGGCAATTGCTTCCACAGCTCAGCCGATTCGATTATACATTGATGCACTGGACGAGGCGGGGGAACGTACTGCTCAAGACATACTGGCTTTCTTCAGGCGCATTTTATCGAGGCCAGCATGTCGCTTGAGTATCTGCTTCTCTTGCCGCTATTACCCGAACTTAGGGATCGGCACGGGAGACGAGATTCGGGTTGACGAGGAAAATTCCAAGGACATCAGCACTTTCATTGAGAGTGAACTTAGCCAGATAATATCTAACAAAGAGGAGAGGCGATCTATCTATAATGAGATATACTCAAGGTCATCCAGCACCTTCCAGTGGGTCGACATTGTAATCCGACGAATTATCGATTCCCGGAGACGAGGGGAATCCATGGCGTCTATCCGGCGAGACCTACAAAACTCGCCCCTGGAGCTAAACGACCTGTATCGAAATCTTCTGGATCGAATAAAGACTCACGATCGACTGCGATCCTTGAAGCTTCTACAGTGGATTTGCTTTGCTCGAATTCCACTTACAACCGCCGAACTCCGCCGTGCTATGGCCATGGACGATAATAACTGCGCTGACAAATCTCTTCAAGTTAGTGAAAGCTCCGAAGAGTTTGCCGCCACCGAAGAGGATTTTCATAGGCAGATTACATACTTGTCCGCAGGCCTTGTAGAGATTGTACGTGTTCCCGAAGCGCGCTCATGGGTATGGCAAGATGAGTCCCAGACGCTCCCGAGAGCTATCCCGCTCGGAGCGCAATTCGTTCATCATTCAGTCCTGGAATACCTGCTCAGCGAGGGCCTAAACCAACTAGATGATGGCCTCAGCAGCACCTTTGGGGAAGTCCATTCACGTTTGGCAAAGTGCTGTGTCAAGTATATTGCAATCGAAGAGGTTCTCTCCGACGCGATTTTCCAGCATCCACAGTTATCCTCGGAGCGAATGCGGCGATGCATACATGTTAGCGAACCTGTCAGCGTACAACTCGGTCACCACACTTCGGCACAAGGGGCAACTATTTCTGATGATTCGTACTACCACGAGGCTTGTTATCACTGCTGCTCTAATCGGGGTCATGCAAGGCGTCTCTACATGGACAAAGTAACGGAGATACATCCTTTAATTGGATACGCCATATCAAGCTTGATGTACCATTCAACATTGGCAGAGAAGGAGGATGTCGACCAAACATACCTGCTCGAGTATTTCGGAGGGAGTTGCTGGAAGCCATTTCAATGCTTCTTACTTATGGAAAGAGTCTTCGGCGTACAGTCTAATCACCGTGCGCAAGACGGCGACTTTTTTCGAAACGGGCTCCAATTTTTGCACGTGGCGGCGTACTACGGCCTTTCAAGCATATTCAAGACAGCGCTGCCCTCCGCGCACATGCTTCACAAGGACGCTAGATATGCTGATTGGCATGCATTTGATAGGCTCGGAAGACCGCCTCTATGGTACGCGGCGCACCGGGGACACCTTGGAGTCGTGCGGCAATTTCTTCAGGTAATGGAAGATCGATGTCTAGACCACGCAGACAAGAACAAGCGTACCCCAGTCCTTGCCGCCGCCATTTCCGGACATGATGAGGTGGTAGAGTTATTAGCCTCGCATGATGGAATACGCATCAATCAACGAGATGTCACCGGCGAAGCCATCGCAATTTCATCCGCAAAGCAAGGAAATCTCAAGATCTTGCGCACGATTATGCAGCGCCAGGATGTGAACCTCAACCTACAAGACAGATTTGGCAGAACTCCTTTGCACCATGCCGTTTTTTCTGCTCATTACAATGTTGTGCGCGCCTTGCTGGATCGACGAGACGTCAATCGTAACTCCTGTGACCAGAACGGCGCGGCACCACTCCATACTGCGGTTAGTGTTGGAAACTTTGACATAGTCGAGCTGCTTCTTTCTCTGCCCGGATCTGGAGCCAGCTCTTCGGGCAGCCATGAACAACTGGCTCGATACCAAGGAGCCAGTTATGCAGAGACCCTGAGACATGAATCCGCCTCCGATTCCGGAACAGAATACTCTGCGAATATCGTCGACATCAATCTCCAGGACCGAGCCGGCAAAACAGCACTCATGCGAGCTACATATCCCGACTTAGCAAGAATCGCACGGGTCCTCCTTGAGCATAGAGCAGATGTGCATCTTAAGGATATCCACGGCCGGACATCCCTGATTCGTGCTGTTCAAGAAGGTTCCTTCACCATAGTTCAACTTCTTTTGACTCATGGAGCAAATGTCGCGGATCGAGATTTGGATTGCAACACCGCGTTAGGTTATGCATTGGAGATAAGCAATCGATATGATTGTGGGTCTATAAAATGGAAACGATATGCCCAGATAGTAAAGTTACTTGAGTCTTTTAACGCAACAGAATCGGAAATAACAAAGGTAAGATTTTTGGGTGTTTGATAGCCTTGATGTTGGTTAACAGGCTTGTTAGCCACGTGCTTCCGGGGTTGCTGTTGTTGTCTCGATCCACATCACATTCACGAGACACCATTCAGATACTGGGAAGGAGCGGGTGGCAAAATGATAGCCGAGTTGTAGGTGCTCAGCGATGTTCGGTACATCGGTGCTTGACAGTCGCACCAATACACGTGTGCTGGCGCTGGGGTCCTGCACGCATCCATCGTCGTCTGGCCAGATTCTACCATAGCAATGATTGTCTCTGTCGTAGATAAGCACTCTCGACGGGTTCCAGTCGTACTGACAGGGAAGAACAAATCGGCGGAATACCCAGATCTTAAGATTTCTTTTTGTGGGGCTTCACTGGAGCCTAACTCTAGGTGCGCCCAGACTGTTGGATGGCCTCTATTGCGGCTTACCTTCACTGTTTCCTACTTTATGTAGCAGTACACGCGTTGCAGAGTCTTACACTCCGCATCTCAATCAACTGATTCTACGCCATTCTGGATTAGATTCAGTGCCACACCGCCCACCAACCTACTCTCCAACGCTCTCCTCCACTCAAAATGAAGATCGAGCAGTCTCTCCAAATCTCCCCTGACGACATTATCCGCGTTTCGGTCTATGCGTCTTTATCAGCTCTCTCCCGCATTTTTCCTAATCCCCTTTCCGCTAAGCCCTTCGAGGAATCTAGCGTCGTCAATCCAGCCTGCGTTGAACTCGCCCAACAGATATCTGCCTGTCTCTTCACTCCGGCTCTACCCACCACCCCGGGGGGATGCCCGCTGCTATGGGTACGTCTCCCGTGACAAATACCCGCCTGAAGACGTACAGTCGATGGACGCGGAGCTGATGGATGTGCCGACCGACGGAATACACATTATCTTCGATCATCAGGTCTCGTCTGATGACGAAGACCCAGACGTCGTGCACTTCAAGTCACGGGGAGAAAAACCACAAAACGGGTCGAGGGCGGGCTAATGATGTGGTGAAGATGCATAAATCAATCAAGGAGGAGTCTGAAGGTGGACTCTGAATAGACGGTCACCATTGCAAAAGGTGTCAGCTAGACATCACCAGACCACGTCCAGCCCTAGGCATCAATGTAGAACCCTCTCGCGGAGGAGGGAAGATCGAGTGCACCGTGTGATCGATCAACACCGAGCTTTGCTGGCTGGCTCGTCGTCGTGGGCGAGACGGATGCATTCCTGCTCTTCGGGATATAGAAGAGCCGTAGATTTGCAGGAGGTCGACCATTTCCCACATCTTCGACGTGTTACGATGAGGAAAAAGATTTACTACCAATGGTTACCGAAGCCGTCCCCGTAAAGAAGGTATTGAGCCTCGCTTCTGTCCTACAGTAGACTCGGAAGATAAACGTAAATCGAAGTTGATACCGCTTATGAACGAAGACCGAGCCCTGAACTTAGAGTGTAACGAGAAGACGGGTGAGATTGCATACTTTGTCCACTACCCCATAGGCAATCAGGGTCGTTCGTTCACACCGATGACCGTCAGCCTGGTTAAGCGGGATCCTCTTCCTAGGGACTCATTTTATAGACTTCGCTGTGCTATTCCGAGTCGATCCAAGTTTCTCAAAGTGGCATCGTATTGGTGGTGAGCTTAGTCTTTTTTGTAACGCCAAGAAGGATTAACGGTCATTTTCGTGTGCAATCTTAGCTTAATTATCGCACATGCCTAGCTGTACGACATTAAGGACGCCTAAGGAGGTTGTGCCCATTGAGAAAGATGAACTACTCCTCCTTCGCTTGCGCTCCATCTTCAACTGTGTCCGGCCCCTCTTAGGAATCCATCATCAGCCCTCGGGAACTAGCAAACAAGATGCCAGGTACATGTCAATCTGGTAGTTGCTTAACTGTCGGCAATACTGACTGACTCCACCAGTACCTCTAACACTCGCTGCCCCAGCGGCAGTAGCCTCCCTTGCCTATCTTAACGCTCGATGGTCCGTTAACAATGACTGGCGAATAATCTCTGCAGTTGCCAAAGCCCACAGAAAGACCGCCTCGCTCGAGAAGAAAGGCAAACTCAATGCATTCTGCGTGCTTGAAGAATACGCCAAATCGAGTAAAACGGCGGAAAAGACATTCCTTGTTTACCAAGCGCGATCATGGACATTCAAGCAAACCTACGAGACGGTGCTTCGATACGCAGGCTGGCTGCACAGCACCTACCACGTTAAACCTAAAGAGATCATAGCAATAGATTTCATGAACTGTCCTCAGTTCATCTTCCTTACCCTCGCTCTCTGGTCCCTAGGCGCTCTTCCAGCCTTCATCAACTACAATTTGACGAGCACACCTCTCATCCATTCTGTACGATCGTCAACCGCACGTCTCTTGGTTGTCGATCCTGAGGTCCGCTCAGCGATATCTCCAGAAGTACTCTCCGCACTCACTTCGCCTACGTTCCGCAGCGGCAGTAGCGGTGGTCCGACGGAACTCGTTTTCCTTGAGAAAGACTTTGAGACCTCTCTGTCATACTATTCTGCCTATCGTGCTCCTGACGAAGTACGAAGCTCTACAACAGCCAAGGACATAGCTGTCCTGATTTATACATCTGGCACAACAGGCCTCCCCAAGCCCGCCATCATCTCGTGGAGCCGGCTGATCGCGGGGTGCCTATTCGGTGGTAATTGGACCGGCCTACGTCCATGTACTTCACCTAACCCGGATCGCTTCTATACGTGTATGCCGCTGTATCACGCTTCCGCTTTTATCCTCGGCTTCTGTACCTCTCTTCTCAGGCCTAACACCTTAGTTCTGGGTCACCGCTTCAGCACTAAGACGTTCTGGCATGACGTTCGCGAAAACAATGCGACAGTAATTCAGTATGTCGGCGAAACCTTGCGCTACCTTCTCGCAGCTCCATCAATTGCGGATCCGGCAAACCCCGGGAGAAACCTCGACAAGGACCACAATGTCCGCATAGCGTTTGGGAATGGCCTTCGACCAGATGTATGGGACAAGTTTAAGCAGCGCTTCGGCATCGAGACAATCGCAGAAATCTATGCCGCAACAGAGGGCGCTGGCGGCTGCTTCAACTACAGCTCGAACTCGTTCGCTTCCGGCGCTGTTGGCCGTACTGGAGCAATCCTAGATCTGCTAGTCAGCCGAGAGGTTACTCTTGTGAAGCACGACTTCGCAACTGAACTACCATACCGCAACCCCACCACCGGTTTCTGCGAGAAACCTGCGCGCGGAACTCCGGGTGAGGCACTATACGCGCTTGATGCGAATGACATAGCAGAGAAGTATCAAGGCTACTTGAACAACGACGAAGCAACAAAGAAGAAGATTCTGCGCAATGTGTTCAAGAAGGGTGATGCTTGGTTCAGAACCGGAGATCTTGTCCGTTGCGACAAGGAGGGACGGTGGTACTTCGTTGATCGGATTGGAGACAATTATCGCTGGAAGAGCGAGAATGTGAGCACGAACGAAGTTAGCGAGGTGTTGGGCCATCATTCGCGAGTTCTCGAAGCTAATGTTTACGGCGTTCAAATTCCTGGGCATGACGGCAGAGCAGGATGTGCGGCTGTTCTTCTGAACACCACCAAACCATCAACAGAGGATCTCGAGTCACTCGCAATACTTGCCATCAACAGTTTGCCGAAATACGCGGTGCCAATATTCCTACGATTAGTCAAAGAAGTGCAAGCGACTGGAACCAACAAGCAACAGAAGCATGTATTAAGAACGCAAGGGATCGATCCGGATCAAATTCCTGCGGAAGACAGGATCTATTGGTTGCGGAACGGGACTTATGTGCCATTTGAGAGGAAGGACTGGAATGCCCTGAATGCGGGGAAGGTGAGGTTGTGAGCAACTGAGGCATCATCCTCGCTCGAGCGCTTTCCTTTGACTCTCATCAAAACATAGGCTGACAGACATGGGATGCAATTATCGCCTGAGATGGTGGCAGCGCAGCGTTGAGGGGGTTTGATCTCAGGTCGACCACCTGACATAAGCTATCAAGGGTAACCGTTGTCAGGATGATGACAGTATCTTCAAACAGTACTAACTATGCCTTCCCGTGCGCGTGTACGCCGCCTTCATGGCCCCTCTGCTGGAATTTGCTGTGGCGATCTACCGCAAAACGATATCGAAAAGTCAAACACTACCCGACCATGTTGCCGCTCCAAAATTCACACCGACAGCAAGAGTAAGAGTGAAGTTCCATCTCGGCGAATGGGGACTGTCAACGAACTGTGGGACCTTGGCTCTACCATGATTGGCGGTCACGTCGGGACGAATCACAGTTACTTCCAGACTGGTGAGTGGCTGGCCCTCAGCCTCAAGGTCTCCTCGCCACTTGATGCAAATTCTTCCATTACACAGCTTGGTCACATCTGAGGAAGTTCCGATATATCGAAAGCTGTCCTGAATTTCACTAAGAGCAGAAGTACGTGCGCTTCTTCTGGAAACTAGGTCCACCATCCAAGAGACGCGGACAGCCAAGCCTGTCGTTGGGAAGGGGATGTTTGGTCATGACATCTACTTGCACACTGGATCCTCTTTCGTACACCCCTCTCCGAGTCTTATCGTGGTTCGCGTGTTGAGGAACGGAAAAGGACTCTAGCCCTGCTTTCATTCTTCCAGGTTCCAGTGGCTGACTGAGACCTCGCTCCACACCCCACACACGCAACAAGCACAGCCCACAACCCACCCTCAGCAAAATCACTTCGCACCCACTCCACTCTCTTACCAGGAGTCACCTGCCAAATTAGCCCGCGATGGGATTTGCCAAGGAGGTGGAATGATGTGCAGTAAAACATGTAGGAACATAACATACTTGTTACCGTTAGACCATAAGAGACAGAGGTCGACTCTTGGCTGACTTCTAGGGTGGCTGTTCCTGTTCTCCTTTTATACCACATGTCTGCCCAGGCACACTAGGCGTCTACCAGAATGTAAATTCGCTTTTCATATCCTCCTTATCTGAGGGCGAGAGTATATGGATTGAAACCCACAGCCACACTATCCTAGGTTTCTAGATTCCGCTAATTCTTTCGGGCCGCAGTATCACGAAAACAAGCAAAATAACGCTCAATGCTGGGTATCTAATGCATCACAGGAATCCAGACAAACCCTTTCCCATGCCCAATAAAATGTTGCATGCTCACCCGCAAGCCCAATCACAGCAAGCCTAAGTTGGTTGCAATAAGAGGTCGCCAGCGGCCCATCTACTGCTTTGCTCCCACTCAGAAATTAGCCTGCTCAATCCAAGTCCCCACGAACCACAACGGTCCTAAGCTTGCGCTTTTCCCCCACTTCTGCTCTGCTTCGTCCTTGCCCCCATCTCTACCCAACGCCGCATCAGTAGGGTCCTCATCCACCATCTTCTTTTCAAATTCCTCAAAACTCAACCTTCCATACCCGCCCCGCCTTTCCGCTTCTGCGTCAATTTCATTGTGCTTTACCCACAGATCGAGCGTCTCTGCTGAAGGTTCTGGATCTGGGACGGGTGGAAGTGGACTGCGCAGATGTTGTGAAAGCGGAATAGTGGACTTGCGAGGTGTGGTCTGGGTGTCTGCCTCGTTGAGGGCAGCAATGCGTGCTGCGCGTGATATTGTTGGCAACGACGCCGGCGAAATTTTTGCCTCATCACCTTTCGCAAGCGGGGGCGTGTCGGGCCTGTTTTGGGGCATAGTCGGATCAGGTCCGGATGAAGGCGACGAAGACATGGATGACGACGATGACGGCGCGTCTGACGGAACGGTTTCACCAGGGAACGGTAGGGGCCCATCCCATTCCATTGGTCGTCCGTACATTAGCGCCTCTTCGGAGCGTCTCACCAGCATTGATAAATATTTGGGTTTGACATGCTCGTGGATCTTATCAGCCCACTGCCGGCGAAGCCTGCGTGTAGCATTTGCCGCAACAGCCAGGTCTTCTTTCTCTTTGAACAACGGGTCCAGGAGCTCATTAAAGCCCTGCTGAATGACCTGGTACAGGACTTCTTTCCCGACGTCCTTCTCGATGTCTTTTATTTCGTAGCCACCCCACCTCTCGCCAACCGGAATACTTCTTGATGAAGTATTTGACCGGGTTTCGTAATCGGTCTCGGTGATGCTGTCTTCAAAGCGAACCTTAGATGATGATCGTGATCGGAGTGACTGCAGTCTTGAATCCGAAATTGAGTCTAGACTGGCGACACCAACGTCGTCGTCGTCGGCCTCATCATCAGAGCTATCTGCTTCCACATAACCGGGTGGTGCTGTAACACCTTCCTCAGAATCAGTGTAGAAGTCTCGTCTTTGCCACCTATTTTGGATGGCTCGTTGGCGAATGTTTTCAGTGGTCCGATCAGCTTCTGCATCAAGCCTTTGTGACTGGGCATAAAAGACCCTCGCTCGATCCACAGGATCCATCACTTCCTCGACGGGAACATCCCGACCCAAAGCATTAAAAATGTCCTCAGGCTCCACGTCGTTAATGGGCGGCCAGCCATACATATGGCCCAGAGCAGCATCTGACCCCGAAGGAGTAACATCTGCGTCGTCAGGGTGTGTGATAAATATTCCCTCGCGTGCAAACTCATTCGAACTACTTCGAATTCGAAAGCTGCGGAAGGAGGAGCCGAGGGTACGATCGCCAAGTGCAGCATCACCGATGATGTCGTTACGGTCAGCAATATCCTCTGAGTCCTCATCTAAGACCCCGTTCTTATCGACGATGGCGAAATCTCCGTTTGCGTCAGGCGAATGTGACTTTCCAACCCCGCTTCGTGAGGCGTGGCCTGGAGGTATGCCTTCGAATATTGCGCTTATAGGCCGCCCACCCTCAACTCTTCTTCTCACCTCATCTCTGTCGGCGTCTCTGGAGTAAGGGTCCTCTCGGTTGTCGAGGGCGGCGATCGATGCCTTCGCCATCTCTTTGGAAAATGAGTAGTACGCCCTGAACAGCCTCAAGAAGTCCTTTCGGCACACCAAACCATCACCATCCAAGTCATAGGCGCGAAAGATCCTTCGTAACGTTGCGGCCTTGGTCTTGTCTTGGAGATTTGCCCATCCGCTCAGGAATTCTTCGAAGCCGATTTTGCCGTCATTATTTGTGTCGTAAAAGGAGAACAAGCGGTCATATAACAGGTTCGGTGGAGGAGAGCGTAGCGAGGTCGGAGGACAGAAGCATTTGTCGAAGCCGTCACGGTCAATTGCCAGCCCGAGCCTATTGGGATCGTCGGCCCATTCACAGCCAGCCAAACATATGAACTGTTCCCAGTGTGCCTGAAGCTCGGCGTTCTCCAGCTCGTACTCCCGCTGCAAGCGCTTCTTGAGCCCCTCTGGGAACTTGTGTCTCAGCTGTTCACTCAGCAAATGTGGCTTCCCAGGGTACCAGGTTGGTGCAGTTGGTCTGTGATAGCCTAGGAGGGGTGCTGGAATGCGAACTTTGTAGAAGATGTGGGTTTTGATGTGGATTTGGTGGGCTTCGCAATCCTCGCAAAGGTCATAGTCCGGACAATTGGCACACGAGTAGCGTATGCCTTGGATTGGCTGGACTCGGCAACCATTGCACATTACTCCTCTGTGGACGTAATTCTCTCTTCTCGCCTCATCTTCCGCAACGCGATACACGAGGCTCATCACATTTTGTCCTTCTTCATCCTCTTCACTATCACTAGTGCGGTTACGAGAGCCATGGCTTTGATCGTCGGCTACCGTCTCCCTAGTGTCTATACCTTGGGTGATGGCATCGTGATTGGTATCGTTGGCTCCATCGGCATAACCTAGTGGTTCGGTCAAGCGTTGAAGACGTTGTGTGCTTGTCAGGTGTATGCTGAGTGATCCGCCAGCCATGAGATCTGCAATTGGAAGGCCAGGTATCCTCCCAGCGTTGAAGTCTGCGATACAAGCCTCGACGACGTCGACATCGATGTTCAGATTAGTCAGCTGATCACGAAGATACTCGGCCTCCTCGCCTTGGATAAGATGGCCATGCGGATACTCCTGTGCTAAGAAGTTATACATGAACTCGTGGTGTATCCGTCTTTGAGCTTGTTGCGCTGCTATCTCTGGCATCGCCCCATGAGACCGTAGATCAGCAACAGAGGGCAATAGCGATGGAAGCAAGCGAAATTCCGGAAGTACTTCTACTGGTAGTGTGTCCGTAGTCACTTGAGGGGCAGAGGCGCCATAATCATTGCCACTTGCGTCTCGTGTAAGCAGGTGAGAAATAGCGAATTCACTGACTGTAACGAAACCAGATGAGCCGGACGAACCAGATTCATCTGCGTGGCGGCGTCTCCGTGCGTTCGGTCGACGTATGGCATTACTCCTGTGAAGACCTGTGTCTGAAGTTGATATCTCGGGCTTTAGGTAGCGCTGACGTATGAGCAAGGCAGCACATGCGGCCGTGAAGCCAGCGAGAAGTAGAAAGGCCGGTCGGTAGGTAGATGTGTCAGGTGGCGCCATAGCTGCAAGTGTAGTCTACATCCATCAGGTTGAGGATGAGAGTACCCATGGCCGAAGTGAGGGGTGGAAGGAAGCCGTTGAACAGAAGTTGAGACCCAACTGTTTGCAAGAGAAAAGTCGCGTGAAAGCAGCAGCAGTGAAAGGCAAGGTTCATGCTTTCCTCTGCCAAGAAAGTCTAACCTCGCCAAGAGCACGCTAAACTCTAATTTTCGCGTTCAACGGGCCCCTACCCCTCCGCCTCTCTCGATATGACTTCCGTAACGAATCTTAACGAACATCGTTTGCTGACCTCCTTTCTACGACCTGTAATATTGGTGGCTATGGGTATAGTCATTCCTGAGTTCAGCCCAAAGAAGATACAGACGCTCTGTAGCCCTAGGCTTCGATCTGCAGAATATGGCATTGGCACGGCCGTCTGAGGAATCTCGAATTGCACTGCAAAGCCAAAGCTCGTCGTCTCCGTGAACTCTATGGCGACCCACAATCATGACTACCCATTGGAACTTGGAAATCTTCGCGATGGACCATTAACGTGAAACCAACTACTTCCATTTCCACCCTCTTGTCTATGCTACTTTACCTCTGGTAATGAGGTCTGTCCCTAACCTCACACCTTTCACTACTACAGCCACCTTGAGCGCGTCCAACCTTACAATCCAGTTCACCGGGACATGTTGTGCATACTTGGCTATTGATACATCTAGTGAAGAAGGAGGAAAGGCGCAGAGGGGACCTCAAAATTGGTCGCCCGCCCCAACTTGTCCGAGTGGTTGGCTCGACTTTGCCCGACTTTCCTCTGTGACCAGGCTGGGCGGGGACTTTCCTGCATCTGCCTCACCGTGATGACGCTCATCTTGTGACAACACTGCCTCGCTGCATTCGAACGTCATACTGCCCCTTCAACGCTTCGAGAATACACGTCGGGCTACTCGATGCCGCCAACCCAAGCGCCACGAAGTCCTGCGGGCAACCAATCAAACTTCTACTCAATCTGCTCGAGTGACACTGACAGAAGGCGCCGCACTTGTCGTTGGTCAGGGGAAATATGGAGAGCAAGAGCAAATCAGAACAGAGGGCGATCTGCGTCTAGCCTTGTCATCGATAAGGTAAATCAACTCTCTGATTCGCATTGGCAGCCTCTCTTCGGGACTATGTGCCCAATTATGTCGCTTCGTACATTTAGTTTTAGTCAAGCTGTAAACGTTTAACTCATTCACTTACACCGTATTCGAATTCTTTTCGTAGTCTAAATACCGTTCATTTTCTTTCCGGCATGAGCAGATGCCTCTCCGGAATAAGGCAAGGAAAATTATCAAAGCCGCTAGAACGTCTTGGTCTAAGCGTCATTTTAGTCCCAAAGCCTCATCTGACTTGGAGTTGCTACCATCTTTGAATGTCAGATTCGCGCAAAACAGATTTTCTTTCCTAGCCTGTTTCTTCGTTATACACCCCTGTGTTGTTGACTTGATGGCCACTTCCGATGATACGCCGTCCGAAACCTCGCCGTTGCTTAGACCAGACAGCGATTGTGTCACTTCAAAAGCCTTGAACGGCAACATTGTCAATGGAACAATACTACCAGATGGTGCTCCCCAGGATGGCGAATACCTCGAGAGACATGACTCTATTGATGAGAGAAGAGCAGCTCAATTTGAAGGTCGACCGGACATACGCAAACAGCTGAAATACATTCTTCCCGCAATCTCAATAGGGGTATTAAGAGCCCTGATTTGTTTGGTGGCTCCTGCTGACCCGAGCGAAGGTTTTCTTGTCCGCAGCAGATCAAACAATCATTGTTTCCATCTATGGCAGAATTGGGAGCGAACTTGGTGCACTCAACCTCACCAGCTGGATTGCAACGTCCTACTTCCTGACCTTGTCATCATTCCAACCGCTTTACGGGAAACTCAGCGACATTTTCGGCCGAAAGGCGTGCCTACTCTGGTCTTACGCTATATTCGGCCTGGGATCTTTGTTCTGTGGTCTGGCTCAGGATATCAATCAACTGATTGCAGCTCGAGTGAGTGGAGTCCTATGATGAGCTGCAAATATGCTGACCCTTGGGGTAGGTCTTTCAAGGCATTGGTGGAGGCGGCATGACCACTGTAGTCAGCATCTTGATGAGCGACATTATACCTCTTCAAGAGAGAGGGGTCTGGCAAGGCCTTATTAACATCATCTTTGCGGGCGGTGCTAGTGCGGGAGCTCCTCTTGGGGGCATCTTGGCGGACTTGGTTGGATGGCGATGGGCCTTCCTCGGCCAAGCTCCACTTTGCCTGCTCGCCTTTGTCGCCGTTGTCTTCGCACTGAAGCTGCCGGCAACGGAACAAAAGGACTGGCGGACCAACCTAGGCCGAATAGACTTCCTTGGAGCATTCGTGCTTGTCAGTGCCGTCTTCGGTCTGATCTTCGGCCTGGATCGGGGTAGCAACGAGTCCTGGTCCTTACCAATTAGCTATGGACCCTTGATAGCATCCGTCTTCCTCTTCGCAATCTTCGTCTTGGTCGAAAAGAACGTCGCGGCAGAGCCGTTTGCTCCCGGCCATATCATTTTCGAAAGATCGCTTTTCTCATGTTACTTGTGTAACTTCTTCAGCATCGGCGGCTGGTTTGCGATTCTATACTACATCCCGCTATTCTTCCAAGCAGTCGACGGACTTGGAGCCACCGGTGCAGCTGTTCGACTGATTCCTGCCATAATAGCAGGCGTCTCTGGTTCTCTCTTCGGGGGCGTCGTCATGAAAAAGACCGGGAAGTTTTATTGGCTGACAGTGATTGCTTATGCGATGCTTACGATAGGCGCTGTTGTTGTTCTCTGTTTCGTTGGACTTGCCACTAACAGCACATACGGGATCGCCGCGGGCATGATGTTCAGCGGATTTGGGAATGGTATTGGTGTGACCTCGACCTTGATTGGGCTGAGTACGTCATTTCCCTTGTCATCTGCTTTCTTTTGCTAACTGATGAAGTCTCAAATGCCGCACCTGAAGATCAAGCTGTCACAACCGCCTGTTCATACCTGTTCCGTTCTTTGGGATCGGTGGTGGGGATAGCTCTAAGCTCGACCATCATTCAGCAGTCTCTGCGAAGCAGACTGAAAGACGCTCTTGGTAGCGGTAAAGAGGCAGAAAAGATCGTCCAGAAAGTACGGCGAAGTCTTGACGCGATCAAAAGCCTTGACCCTAAGGTTGCGCAAGTAGTTCGCGATTGCTATGAACATGCCGTGATCAACGGATTCGCGTTGATGGTGGGCATAGTTTTCTTGGCAGTCGTGAGCAGCATTTTCATTAGGGAAAAGAGGTTGAGCCGGTAGCCAGGCATCCTAGAGTACTTTGCTAAAGCCTCCAAAGAACCGCTCTAAGTTGATGAAAAACAAGAATCCGGCCCCTCATAGTCTCCCGGTCACCTCTGGAAGAATCTTATATAACTGCTGTCGAGTTCCCCGACCTTGCCGACAAGCTTCTGCTTTCTCCTGAGCTCAGGATTCAGACCTTGGATTGTGGCAAGAACATCTGTACCCAGGGAGTGGCGGAAGTACCTACACCGGTGGTTGACTGAGTCCTCAAGGTCACAGCACTGGACTGTCCACTACGCTGGTTTATACTTGACATAGCTTGCTACCACTACTTCTTCACCAAGGGCGAGAAAGGAAAAGCTGAACAGTCTCACTGGCTCAAAGATTTCTTGAGTAACCATAATATCTCTGAGGTGGTGGAGATCTTTGATATGTTCAAAGATAGCTTTGTAAATTCTGGACGCTTGAAGAGCCTGAAGCGGCATCACTAGACTGCCTTCAATGCCATTGATGGAACGGTCACTGGCGGATGTCCCACGATATCAAATCGGATTCTTGAAGCAATCAACACCTGAGAATTCAGCTTGGGAGGCAATGCCGGTCGACTGAACTGGTAGTATGCTGCAAGGAGGGATGTGTGGGAGACGCTGTAGTCTGATGGTCCGGTGCGTTCGCAGTGGCCATATGCCTTCGATTCTAGGCTTGGCAAAATTCAGCTTTTCGCTTTTCCAGCAAATAAGAGTCTATGCCACCGACCTGCGCCTGCGCCTGCACCTGCACCTGCATCTGCACAACTTTACGCCCCTCTCTTGCTCAGCTTTGCCACCCAGCACCCGAAAGCTACCTGATTAGGAAGGCTTTCTAGTCCTCTACCGACAGTCAGTAGAGCGCGCCAACACCTTTCCTTAACCACAAACATACCAGCTCAACACCTCAGTACTATCTCACTACGACTATCCTCTGGTGGACTTGGTCGCGGTCCCTGGAGTCCGCTAACGCCGTCATCTGTTCATAATCGATCGCCTCACTACCAAAGTTTTCACTCGTCCAGCGGTACTCTATCGAATTATCATAGTGTTTGGCTCAGTCCACCACCCCAATGTGGCAGATCTCAAGTCTCTCGCTGAGTATGTCCGGCTGCTACGATCAAACGCTATGCTGACAGCTGAACAGCACCTTGGGCACAGAGGTGGTCACCATAATGGTAGGGGCTGAAAAAGAAGAAATTTGTACTCCACAAAGAGCTCGTATGCAGGGAGGCTCCATATTTCGACAGGATGTTCAACGGCAACCTTGAAGAGGCAAAGACTCAAGAGTGCTCTCTGTAAGGAGAGGAGCCTTCCACCTTCGAAATGTTTGTGTCTTACAGGCCAACGCAAGTTTCAGGGAAAATGGCAGCCGAAACTGGAGGTTTTCGACGTCGCTTTAAGCCGCCCGGTTTCCCAGAACGTCAAGCCACCCTTGGTTGGTCCGCTCCGTCCAATTCCACCGCCTGAACGCCAGATTAGCATTACTCTTCAAATAAAGGTGCAACTTACATTGGCCCAAAGGCGTCTGCCGGGCAAAAACGGTCTGCGAGATGCCGATGAGAAGGGAACAGTGTGCATCGTTGCGGTAATTCGTGGCAGGAGAACGAGACCAAGAAAAGATTTGGCAAGCCAGGCGTCGATCGAGAAGAAAAGAGGCGAAGGCATGCGATTGGGAAGCACCACTACGTACTCCGACTTCTTAAGTCGCACATCCCACCATTGGAGTGGCCTTGCCCTCGACTGTGGAGTGCATGCGCATTGTGCCTTAGTGCTCGACGTTTGCGCGGCAGTGTAACGGAGTCCTGGTGATCCGTCAGTGACATTCTGCAGTTGAGAAACCGTATTCAACATGTTAGAAATATTATTAGCTGTGTATAAGCGAACGGCGGAATGCTTTGTACGATGATCGCGACAGAGAGAGTTGCGGACGAAACGTCTCCGAAGCTAGGATAACGGCGCCGTAATAGTTCGCTGGAGGATGGACAGATACCTTCAAAGCCCCGACTCGAAATTCTACCCTGCAACGTTCTAACCATCTCCGATCCAGAAGACAGCAGGATCCTATGCCCTCCTCCAAATCTCCTCTCTGTACCGCGTCGTTATCAGTGCCCACGCATCCCTGCAGGCCTCGACTCATCCATGTAGTTACTTACTCCCCAATTCATCCTCAAGCTACTGATCCTAGCCCGTGCTCTTGCCTGCCGGAATTCTTCGTCTCCCAGGTACGACCATTTCTCGCCTCTTCGAAGCCTCTCCAAAGACGACTCGGCCTCGATTCCTTCGGTTCTCTCCACAAAGTCATCCTCCTTAAACACCGTCCTCTGAAACACCCAGGTAGCTTTCTCGTACTGTTCAACCGCCTTCGGATCATCCAACCTCTCAAGCAGCCACGCAAGCCTCATATGGCATCGTCCTTCGCTCCTCCAGAGTGACCCATTGTCATTGCGCATCGTAACCGCCTTCTCCAACCCGTGCTCGATGTGAGGAAGGGCTTTTCGCAAACAAGCCAACGCCTGGTCTGTTCTCGACAGCCGGTCATATACCAGACCCAGATCGGTGTAATACGAGCCCAGATCCTCATCCAGCAGGGCTTTCTTCTTTGCCTCCGCATCTCCCTCCTCTGCTGCCTGTTCCGCAAGCTCTTTCTCCTGGATCCTAATTGCCTGCTTATACTCCTTCACAGCATTTGAGGCCTTACCCGACAGCAAACAGATCTCTCCCAACAGAGCGTAACCCAAGTCCTTGCCTCCCTCATTCTCGGCGATCCTCTTCTCGACAACATTCCTCGCATCCTCCCACCTTTCCAGCGCCATGTAAGTAAACGCGAGCAGCTTCAGTGTGTCCGGCTTCCTCCAACCGTCTACCCTCGCCGCAGCCTCCTCCAATGGCGCAACGGCGCCCTCCCAATCACCCTTCTTACAAAGCGTTTCCCCCAACGTGTGCTGAAAGTCCGCCCAGGCATCTCTCGCCGACTTGTCAGAAAATCTTGCCGATGTGTCGACCGAGTACGTGAGGATTTCGACCGCTTTGTCGAAATGCTGGTACTCGGCCAGCTTTTCTGCTTTGCGAGCCCACTTTGTCCAGTATGCGTTCGCATGACTCGGGTCCTCCACGACTGCCTCGGCTAGGGAGTCACACCAGCTGTGCCAGTCGAACTGGCGCGTTCGCTCGAACTCGTCCTGGTCGATGTACGTGTCCGCAATCTGCTCCCAGTACGAGTGCCATGTCGGATCGAATGCAATCAGCCTCTGGTAGGTGTTCCGCGCGGCCTGAAGGTCGCCTGTCTTCTTGTGGATGTCAAAGAGGTGGTGGAACCAACGGTTCGACGCATTCACTGGATCATCGACGATGGCATGCTCGAGTAGGCGCACCGCCTCTTCGTACGCGGGTGGGTCTCGTGCGAGAAGCTCGTTTTCTTGGGTTTGGTAGACCGCACAACGAGCATTGGTGGTTCGTTGCGGATCGAGCTCCACTGCACGGCGCCATGCTTCCATCGCTAGCTCGGGCTTCTCGGTGTGGTCGTAGATCTGGCCCAGGTGATAGTGGTTCCTGGGTCCGCCATCAGGGTCCTCATCAATCGCCTCCTGGACGGCGTCCAAGGCTTCTTGAAGATTCGCTTTGGATAGACGGTACAGAGCGATTGACAGATTCGCATTACAAACGCCACTCATGACGTCGAAGCCGCCAGCGGCAAAGGTTTTGTCACACCTTTCGCGAGTTACCCCTTCCGCATCGAATGTAAGGATGGCATTGGCGAGTCGTACGGAGAGATTTCCCTCCAGTTTGCCACCGCGCTTCCAGCTCGGGCTCTTTGTATTCTCCTCCACAGTCTTAGCTTCTTCTTCAAGCACTCTGCGAACAGCATCGGTTTCATCCAGAACATTGGCATCGTACCCCCAGATATGTAGGAGAGCAAGAGAATCAAGTGCACAGTAGGCCTGCCACCAGTCGAAGGAAGTATTCCAAACCCATACATGGCATGCCCGAGGCCAGAGCAGATCGATGGTGCACTGGAGATCCTGAATATTGTCACGCCACTGGCGTAGTTTGGAAGGGTCATTGCTATCGAGAAGTCCGGCGATTGCTTCGTCGCTCAGTGCGTCTTTGTTGGTCTTGCACCAAGCTGCAGTCTCCACACATGTGTGGTGTACCTCCCAGAACAAGTTTTTGTGCTGAGACTTGCTTTGAATATGGTGCCCAAGCCATGGCTCAACGGCTTCACTAGAAAAGTACTTGAACAGCAGACCAAATATCTGCACAGCCAGGGCTGGTGGCAAAGGGGTACCGCCTTCAAGGGCAGCCAGGGACTCGGCGAACTGCCTCTCCTGAATCCCCATACTGAGACGCAAATGCCAGCGCCAGCGCGTAATGGCGTACGTCTGAAGGCTATCGTCTTTGATCGGCGGATTGGCCGTAAGGTACAGTAGACACACCCTCGCCGCTCTCCCATGTGCCACCGACTTTGCAAATCTACTGTCGTGCTTGCTCTCGGATCGCTCTGCCAACCACGTCTGAAAGGTCTCGTGGCCAATATGAATCTCGATGCTCTCGTCGTAGCTGGCACCAGCTCCTAGGGTCGGGACCAGATCCAACAGCGATCCGCATTCAGTACGGAGGAATTCCTCCATATTAAACACTTTGTCTCCCAGAGAAAGCTCCGCCGCCACCACCATCTGCCGGATCGTGAACGGTTTCGGAAGGATCATTGTCCAGCGGAGGAGCTCGGCAATCAGATCTATCGTGCCACGGTTCGAGGCACGGGTAAGGATGTCGTCGTAGACACTATTCATAGTCGGGGGAACTTCGTAAAGGGCCCGCTGAAAGGCCTTGCTTGATGCAGTCCGCTCGAGAAGGTCCAGGACAATGGCAACCCAGAGAAAGACTCCGTTGGCCTTGGCATTGAAGAACTCGATGGGGTCAACCTGGGTCTCTGTAAATCCGTCTCGCAACTTGGAAGATTGTCCCACACGATGTTTAACATATCGCTTGATATCCTCGGCGTTGTCTGATCCGGTGATAGGTCGAATGATGCCAGATTTTGACAGAATGCTGTTGAGCTGAGGTGACTGGCGGCTGGTGATGAGTATTTTGACTGTAGCGAGATTGACCAGCCGCTCTAGGAGAATCTCGATTTCGGTTTTGCTATTATACGACGGTAGTTGAGTATCATTTGATGTCGTTGAGTCCTCAAGCTCATCTAGACCATCCAAGAGAATGAAAACAGACCGTTCCCTAGGACCTGCATTCAAAGGTTCTTTGATAAGCTTGTTGAACAGGAACAGGAGATTTTGTTTGCCCTGATTCGTTGGCAGCTCGGGCTTCTCCTGCAAGAACTTTCGGTAGAATGATTCTTTCATGATCATCTGGTAGCACAGAGTTCGGACGACTCGGTGTGCTGTAGTCAGCCCTGGCGTGCCCCGCTTGCAGAAGAAGCTTAGTATGATGTCTTCCGGATACTGTGAGGCCAAAAGGTCGCACAGATACGCGGAAATGGTTGACTTTCCAGTTCCTGGAAGGCCAGTAAACCACAAAGTTTGGGCCGCCGTGGAATCTGTCCCCTCTGCGTGCCCAAGTCTCCAATCTCTGAACTCAGGCAACTTCAGCACCCACTGCAGTGTTCCTTCTGCGCGTTGAGATAAGTTTGCCATGAATTGCGCATCGTTCTCCGAGTTCGCCGGCGCAAGCCATTTTGTAAATCCATCGTTCTCCCTTGGCTTCGTGGCCACCATCTGAGACTGCATGATCACAGTGCTTGCGATCTGCAACAGCAATGCCTGGTCATATTCCTCGTATGCCAGGTGCAAGTTCTTGACGCTGGTCTGCCAAATCTCAGCACCCAGGAACAGTGATTTTCCAAACTGCTTGAGGAAGCTCTGCCCTAGGTAGTTCAGAGCGGCTCCGAGAAAGTTCACGATCTCTGCGAGCAGGTTCAGGCACTTCTCCCGCATCATGGGAATGATTGCTTCTTCCGGGTGCTTCTGAAGCTCGTTGACGCGACGGGCCTGGTACGAAATGAGATCGAGCTCGGCAAGGAACTGGTCTTTGCGTTCTTTCTCCTTGATCGCTAGCTGGAGGAGAAAGGCGGTGCCGTTTGCGATGGCAGTGATTGGCACCGACATTGCGGATCCCCCGAATGTCTGACCGACGAGACTTAGAGCAACCGACGTGAGGGGCAACAACTTGCCGACGAAGTCTGACGTCTTTTGGACCATTTTCTTGGACGTGGACAGCGTTTCTGTATCCTGGTCTGCAGAGACATTGAGGAGCATGAGCTTTTCGACTACCCGATGGAAGTCTTTCGATGCATTCTGGGAGTCTCCCGTGGTTGCAACGGAGTCGAAGCTATGCGCGATTTGTTGAACCGTGAGACGCGGAATTGATGACTTCTTCTTGGCTGCAAGCACTGTAAACTCCTCGTTGAACTTGTCAACGGCATGGTTAAGCTTGGCCATTGCGGCTTGGAGGTGATTGTCAGACATGATGGAAGATATGGTATCTCAGCCTGCAGGCCCTGAGCACTTAGCAGGCGGTGAGGTTTTGACAAGATTTTGACGAAATGTATTCCTTTAAGGAGGTGGAAGGTCTCGTGGGAATATGTCACATATTTCTTTTATGTATTCGTCGTGTGCAAAAGTCCGTCGGAAACCATGTGACGGAGCCCCAGGTCCCTCTCGATCCCACAGCTTCGTAGCTATAGCACCAAATTTTATGGCAAACAGTACCAGCTTATAGATCAAGGTTGTCCTTACGGTATTTGATCTCGTAAGCACCAATCCTATGCCAATCACTTTAGTTCTGAGCATGACTTCATTAGCCTGAATAGCAGGTTGGTCGAAGACGCTTTGCAGGTCGCTTCACTGTGATTGCGAGCGCACTCCAGTCTGCTTAGGTCAAAACCGGCCAGGCGCCAAAACAGGCGCCTTGCCCAATGGAACCGGAGAGCCTAAACCGGAGACAGCAACGACTTTACATCTACAATGGCCGTTTCTCTCAAAATGTCAAGACCGTGACTGGAATCGGTCCCGTTTATGAACCCACCATCAAATTCTACATCCTCGCCGACGAATTTCTGATGTTACAAGCAGTGAAGACAGCTACTTTAGAGGCGTTTGTCAAAGCCTGCGCCTTATCCAGCTTTCCTATGAACAAAGCCGAGATTGAATTTGTACTCAACCGCACTGCCAATGACTGCCCTATGAGGGAGCTGGTTATCGACACGTTCAGTAGAGATTTCTTGGGCAATCGACCGGGGCCAGGACTGGCTCGTCTCCTGTCTCAAGGACGCGTCATTCGAGCAAATTGTGGAACTGGTTATGGCCATCAAGAGTGCCGCTGATTTCTGGTAAACGGGCACCATCAAGACTTACTGGCAATACCATCGCAGGCAGTAATGAATAGGGAAAAGTGTTCGAGCATGAAAGGCAGTCACTGGAGGATGATTCGGCTGTGGAGGTAATTGCTATGCAATTGAGGGCGGATGCTGCACTACTCAATGAACACTTCACCTCCAATTCTGAAAACTGTCGCTTCCCTTCCTCGTGAGTAAGTTAGAACACTAGGGCATGATTTGCCTATCAACGCTTCTGATCAACCCGCTCGAAATTACTTGCACTCTCGTCGATCTTTTCGTTTCCACAATCATCCTGCTTGCTGTCATATCGTTGCTAAATCCAAACATCGCGCAATCAACGCTATCAGTCTTGAAATCTCAGTTGCCATTTTCGATGGCCACTATACCCAGATGTGCAGGTTCAATTGCCCCATTCCAAAAGATCGTCAAATTAATTGTAGGTGTCCCCCCCCCTGCTCCAAAAGTCGCAACGATCATACATCCGGTAGTCAAACGCTCACAAACAATACTCAGTACCCATGTTTCTTCAACTCCGCCTCCGTCCACTCCCACAGCTTCTTCGCCACCTCCCCATCCTTCGCCTGCGTGCTCGAACTACCCTCCTGCGCAACCGGCACGTAATATCTCCCCTGATTCACCGGCCTCACCCCCTCCTTCCCGGTCCCAACCTTGCCCTCCACTGGCGCAACACTCGCCCACGTCTGGTTGTACGCGCCGACCGTCGGCGTCGTCGCAACCAGCTTCCAGAGCGGCATGAGGAAGAAGCTGAGCCAGGGGTGCGCGTCAGCGAACGGGCCAGCCAGGCCCGTCATGACGCCGCCTGGGTGGATGGAGACGGACGTTATGGCTGGGTAGCGGCGGACGAGCTCGTTGGTGAAGAGGATGTTGGCGAGCTTGGATTGGCCATAGCGCGTGAAGGTGTTGTAAGATGCCATGTCGGTCGTGCAGGTTTCCGGGATGAAGCCAGCGGGATTGGGGGCAAATTTGTGGCCCCCAGACGTCAGGTTAATGATTCGGACGTCGGCATTTGGCTCGGCTGCTGCGGTCTTTTCCAGGATAGGAAGCAGCTTCTTGGTCAGGAGGTGGTGGCCGATGTGGTTTGTGCCGAATTGGATCTCGTAGCCTTCTTTGGTCAAAGCGGGCGGCTGGGCCATGATGCCGGCGTTGTTCATGAGGATGTCGAGGCGTGGGTTTTCGGCGCTGAAGGCGTCGGCTGCTGCTGCGACAGAGGAGAGCGATGCCAGGTCAAGCTCGAGGTACTTGACGAATGAAGCAGCGTTAGGCACAGCAGCGGTGATGCCTTTCATGGCGGCGTCATATTTTGCTTTCGAGCGCGCACATAGGTAGATCTTGTCGGGATTGTGCTTTGCGAGATGGATGAGAGATTCATAGCCCAGTCCAGTATTTGCGCCAGTGATGATGAGTACTTTGCCAGCAAGAGATGGGATATCCTTTTCGGGTGAAAAGGGCGTGCTGAAGAGTCCGAACATGTTGACAGGATGATGTTGGTCTGGGGGGAAGATAGAAAGAAAAACATGAAGGTTGAAAGCGAGAGGTTTCTTTCCTCTTAAACATCTTGGGGGCGTAGGTAAGAAAGAAATGCCGGAAAGATGATGTCCCGAAGGCTTAACGACACTGTAGCCAACCCTAGGGATGGACGAAAGGATGACGTAAACCGCCGTGCCCTGGATCGACCAACTAATGCAGCCTTCAACGGAAAGAATTTGAGCATATGTATATCCTCATCGGATTTGCGGGCTCAATGTTGAGAAGCTTCATGATCGAGAACAAGGTCAAATTTCATAGGTTGAGACAAACGCCACTACGGAAGTCGCCCGACAATTTGGCCCTCAGGGGTATTATTTGAGAAGATATCCCTACGTCCGCGGTTCTCTGAGGCATCCTGTAAGGACTGTCATACCGCAGGAATCTCGACGCTTGCGCAGCTCCTGCCCCACGTGACCCTGCACCGCTTCGGTCAGGCCCAGGTCAGCTCCGGCTCCGCTCCTGCTTCACCCTGCGCACCTTGCTGACCGCGCGGCGGAGCCAAGACCCATCCCACTACAATTGTCAACTTTTAACGAGGGGCCCGAAACAAGGCCAGGGGTCCCCGAAAGTGCCTGCTAAAACCTCACCCAGGCATTTTGTCTTGTTAGCCTACCAGTAAATTCCTATTCTCCCTGTGTGTATTTGCCTAACACTGTGTGTCCTGTGTGTCTGGCTTGCGAAAGTTCCTAAACACTGAAAATGGCCCGTGTCCCTCCCACGTTCTCAATGGGTCTCTCTCTTCCTTCCCATCTGCTCTCTCTTTCTCATCTCCATAAATTCAAATGCACTCTTATCGCATGGCCTCATGTCCCCAGCAAGATCTCCTTTACACCCTCTGGCTAGGCATTTACTGGAATTTCTTCTCCCCTTCCAAACTCAGCCATTCACGGAGCAGGACGTGTCGCTCTCAGGGGCCTTGTTAATTCGAGGATAGCAAGGCTTCGGCTCGAAGCGACCCTTAGAGATTAGCTGCCTTACTCGCACTGAGGACCTGATCGCGTACGAGAAGTGGCATTGCCCCAGCTAGTCTGACCAGTCAGCTGGCTGCCTCGCTCGTATCGAGGGCCTGACCGTCCGACGCGAGAAGTGGTGTCGTCCCAGCTGATCAAGGTCTCGAGAATCAAGCCGACTTTGAGGCGCAGAGAGAGCTTCAAGTACGAGCATCTACGAGAGGATACGGGAAGAGACGGACATACAAGGGTGCGATACACCTAAACTTCTCTTGCGAGACGTGGTCGGCTATCTCGCCGGGTAACGCGAAACGAGTCGTAATGACTCGCGGGGCGTAGCGTACAATGGCAGCCACTGAGAGACTCTCTGTACGGCTCGAGAGGACGGATGCGCGTGTCAGTATACGAAGAGACGGAAGCTGGCTACCTCGCTCGTACCGAGGACCTGATCACATAATACGAGAAGTGGTGTCGCCCTAGATAGGCAGTTATCATGCCTGCGTTACGCTGCGTTGTACTGCGCTGCGCTCCACCGCCCTACGATATGCTCCGTGCGCCCGGTGTGATGACCGTCTATCTATCTCATTCGCACTGAGAAACCAGGCTGTGTAATGTCAAAAGTGGTATCGTCTTAGCTAGAGAGGTTCAGCGCCGTATGCTTAAGGAGCAAGTAAAGGTTCACTCGGGCGAGGAAGGCTTTGGCTCAGCTGGACTCGTGGAGGGCCGCTGTGGCGACCAGCTACGAGGATGAAGGGTCGCACCACAGAGGTAACAACTGGAAACTAGGTTGGTGGTCTGTAATAGCTAGAGAGACACTGTCGACACCAATTTATGAACCTTTGCCTCTACACAAGGCCCAATCTATCACGTATTAGAGGACGATAAATACGGCTGATATTTAGCGTCTCAGAAGCTAGCATTCAGAATGGCAAAGCAAAAAGAGCCAACGCAGGCCATGCAAGCAACCATCGAGACAGCAAAGCGACAGCTATCACTGCATCCCTTTTTCACACGATTCTTTATTTCCTCGTTCCTTTCTGCCTTGCGTTGCTTCTCCATATCCGCATCGTAAAGCATCTCCGCCGGCTGCATAGGTTGGTGTATTTGCAAGGGTTGTTGGGGTTGTTGGAGTTGTTGCATGGGATGCACAGGCTGTCCGTTCCAATTGTGTGAAGACAGATTCATTGGTTGACCATAGGGACCCCCCGTGGCAGAAATTATTGGTAAATGGCCGTTATGATTGCTCCAGGTAGGGTCCATGTGCTTCGCGTCCGGATGGATCCCGAAGGCATTGAGAGGCTGAGATTGCACTGGCGATTGTTGCAACTGAGGTTGGAGGTTTGCAGCGGGGTCTGGTGCGTTCATCTGAGCCTATGGAGGTCAGTCAGCTTTGCACGGGGCAGGCACAGGTTGACGTACCATTGTAATCTGATGTCACAGGCCTCTGGTCAGAAATCGGAGTGTGCTCTACCAAAACGCAAGAGTTAATGCCCCGGATATATAAACGCTACGTATCACGGCAGAATGCCCATCTTCCGAACTAAGGCAAGAGAAATAGGGGACTAGTCCCTTCGCATTCCTGCCTTGAACATCTCTGGATTTGCAGCAGGCTGCTTAAGAGACTGCACTATTGGGACGCGTCCAACCTTTTGTGGCGTCGTGGCTTGGGGAATTCAATCAAAACTTGACCTGACAAACGATCTCCGGAAATGCTTTGGATTCTAAAATGGAAAGATATGGCAAAAGGAATGGATTAATCAACCACCATACTCTGCCGATGCAAAGGCCATCTTATGCAGAGTATTTTGTGGATAATTATTGCAATCGGCAAAGTCAAAGCACGCATGTCGGCGGGGCCTGGGATAGCTTTCCCTTTGGGGAGAACAGTTAGGTGCTATCGTCTTGGCACGTCTTGGCACGTCTTGGCACGACCCAAGACAGCAAACTTTCTCCTGTTCCGGCCATTTTCAGCCTCAGGGGCATGTGTTTTCAAGCAGAGCTGGGTGGCATTGGCGCGAGCTGGTCAAGGGGGGCGGTGCTAAGGCATCCCCCTACGACCGCATGTCGCGTTGCTGCCCACCGAGCATCTGAACGACAGAGGCCCAAGCCAGCATGGTACAATTTCGCCGCATATTGCACTGTAATCCGCTTTCATATCACCCTCCAATCTCAACCTAGAATTCGGTACTTTCTCGCCCCCATAGCTTCTTCCAGCCATGTTTCCGTTGAGAAGCCAGGTCCTCAGTCGATCCGTCCTCAGTGCAACCCCCGGGCTCTGTTAAAGAGATGACTAGCCTTGTGAGCGCATTCGAGAGCACTCCCTCTTATGATTCAGTCAGCTTATTTCAATATGTCGCAGATGAACTTCTATCAAACGGAGGCTCCGGCTTCGAGGTATATGGCCAGTTGTGTAATCACCCTTTTCCGATATGTGGGAGCGGCAGGACATTCATCGTACGGAGATGGCCCACGGGCAGCCGAGACGAGAAGAACGAGAGGATGCACTTCAGACCCTCTGAAGCTTTAAAATCGTTGAGGTCTTCCATTACGGATGGCCCTGGGGAGGAGTCATTGCGCTACAGGTCTCTTATCTAGGAGTTGAGGATATTGCTTCACAAACCTCTGGCAACGCATCCAAATCTCCTTCGGATCCTTGATCTCGCTTGGGAATTGGATCCAGCGGGGACGCAAATGGTGGTACCTCACCTCCTTGGACTCACTTGCTCAGTCTGGCTCAGGTTTGCTCACCCGCAGCTCAGGCTGAAGCAGCAACAGGTCAGGTCCAAAGACGGAAATGGAAGATGCTCATGTCGAGATTCCGACGTCGAATGATCTGTTACTACACGCCGAACTCTTGGAAACAAGAAAACCTCACGAGACCAACAGCATTTCGTTGCTCTTACTCCCCGTTAGGAGGCCAGTCTGCCGCCCTATGTCCTTGCTGCTTGCAGTTAAAGCAAGAGCCTGTGCGGAGGAGTGTCTCTCTCTCTGGATCTGAGTGTATGGGTCTGATGGACAGGCGGTTGGAGGACATAGCCGATGCGGGCAGTTTGGCAGCGGCGGTAGAGGTAGTGGCTTTGGCGGTGTTGGCCTGGGGCGTAGCCGCTTTTCCATCTGCGGCCGTCGTTGGGTTTCTTCGTTCAACTCGGGCCTGCACTGCCTGGATGTCCTTCAGACGTTGGTCAACACGTTGGCAGGTACGGACGAATTCATAGATGTCAGTAGGATCGGGAACGTGAACCAAGGCGTTCTGCAGGCTAGGATTTAGCTTGAATGGGAGGTCGTCGATCATCGGGGTTTGATTATAATCGAGCTCGGCAGCTAGGCGTTGGAATTCGGCCCAGAATTCAGTGAAGGAGCGCTTTCCCTGGTAAAGCTTGAGGTAGGCGCGCTGGGCGGTATGGCGTCGGTCGGGGTCCCCATATACCTGAGTCATGTAGCCGAATATCTCTTCAGCTGTCCCAAATCGATTCAGGGGCTGTGGCTCGTAGGCGAGAAGCAATGTGTCTGGCTGCTTCTCCAATCCTGCTTTCGGTGTAGGCTGCCTGCAAGGAGTCGGTGGGGTAATGGTCGTCGTTGGCTAGGAGCTTGTTTCTCATTCTAGGTAGCCAGCTGTCGAGGTCCTGGTCCTTACCCCTCGAAGATTAGAGGGTCGGGTAGCTTAGTCGACCTTTTCGGTTCATGGGAAATCGATGGGGTGTTCTGTCTAGAGAGTCGGCCTTCCTCGTTTTCTCGCTGCAGGCGTACAACAGTCTCCTCTAGCTCGTTGAACCGGGCGGCGGCGTCTACCATCTGGACCAGCTCGTTGTGGATCTCGATCTGGTCGTCGTGGGGTTCCAAGGCGTAACGAAGAGATCGAAAGAGGTCCTCACTACCGTGGGCAGCAATCCAGGTGTCGAGATCTTCTTGTGTGCTTAGCTCAGCTATCTTAGAGTTGAATGGGAATTCTGTGTCTTCGTTTGGCAGGACCCAGGACTCGCGTGAGGTCTTTTGCTTGGTATCTGGCATCTGGGTCCCGTAGGGTATCTTCTGGCTGGCTAGGTCTCGCCATAGCTCGGTTCTGGTTCTGGTTCTGTGGGCTAATCCTTGCACGGCTTACTACTTGCAATTACAACGTGGGTGGACAGCTGGACCGAGCCAGATACTTGTCTAGAGCACGATTTACTAGCAAGATTGACCACGTGTCTGATAGGCAGGAGCTCAGAGATTATTCAGGTGGCTTAGAGGTGGCCGGGTATCAGGTGTAGGCTTTTGGGGGCCGTTCTTCGGAGGTTCGAGGTCAGGTTCGAGTGCAAATAGCCCTGGTGACCAGAGGTAGGTTCTAGGATTTTTGATTCGTTCGGTTACCTGCAGAGATCGCTACAGGGTTTATTCTTTGGTCGGGTTCGTCGGGTTCGTGCAGAGGTTTTATATCGTCTGCGGCGATAGCAAAGAAGAGGTGAGATTTGATGTTATGTTAGGAGGCCAATCTAGAGCGAATCAATAGAGGTGTCATTAAACGAGGACGTCAAATCTAAAGAAGGAAGATGAAGCAGGGCTGCTAGGTACAAAAGACAACCCTGTGTGCGCCAAGGCCGCACCGTCAAGAGCCTATACAGCCAGTGTTCGTAACACTCTCTGTTGTCATCCTCTTCTATCACCCTCCACTGCTCTTGTCCTAAGACCACGTAATTGTCCCACCTAGATTGCAACCCTCTTTTTAGGCGTGTCTTCCCTGAGATGTCAATGTGTTGACACTTTTAGTCAAGGCTCTTCTCCTCACCGCTGTCGTAGTTCACTTGCAGGCTTGCTGAGCTACGACGCTTGGACCTAGTTTTCATTCTTGTCTTGTTCTTGTCAAGAGAGGATTCTAGCGCCGTGGGCTGTGAGCATTGCCATTGAGGGAGCCCAACATGAGGGCGGATCCGGTCGTGGGGTTGCCAAAACCCCGTCGTGCTGTAGGATTGCTCCGTAGCAATTGATGCTCGGTTTTTTGACGGGAGTCCGTTAGGGAGTTTTGAACAGGCTGGACAGTTTGCTCCCGCGCCCAAACCGTGGAGTCTAAGTGATTCTCATTAGCTTCGTTCTCCAGAAGACTACTCAGATACTCACTCTATGAGATCATCACACTGACGGTGTTCCCCGTGGGCGGGCTCCAATTGCTTGCAAAAGTCTTCTTTGGGTGAGAGTGCTTTCTGCTTCTCTCGTTCCCTCGGAACGATCCGGCCATGCCCTTGATGAGGACTCGTTGGTCCGTTGTGAGGAGTGGGAAGCACGGTGTGCGCAGAATAGTACTCAGGATTTGTGTGCTCCGACCAAGAGCCTATGCAGCGGAGTTCTGTGGAGCCATGCCCACTGCCTGCGTTTGTTGATAAGGTCGACATCTGCAATGTGGCCAGGTTTTGCTAGGGAGGTCTGGCAGTGAGACAAATTTTCAAGGAATTTCCGTTTAAAGGAAAGGACAGTGAGATATACAAAGAGTACAGCAGAATCAACAGCGGTGTCTGACGACTTTAAAGCGTTGCACATTGCTCCGCAGCATTACCATAGTTACTGCGTTGGGAAATTCAAGGCGCATTCGCGCTGGCGAATGAGCAATTTGGCATTTGTCGACCTCCTCCAATAATAACTGCTTGGGTTGGGGATTTCTAATGGCATTAACTAGAGACAGCCAATCAGGCTCCAGAGTGCAATATCGCACTTGGAAGTTGCTTCTGTGTTCAAGCATTTCCCTCTCAAGTCCCCTGTCATGGTGTGACACGGTGTGGAAAAGGGAAGGAGGCTGTGCAAAAAGCCAAGAACACTATATCGTGCATTCTAAAAGCCAAGACGTCTAGCGTGCCCCCCCATTTGCCGAGCCATCTAACCTTACACCCACCATAACATCACGAATACCTATTTCTAGACTACGTGACCAAGAGAAAAAGATTCAGCAAGATCTAGAGGATGTTGGATCAAAAAAGTTTTCATCGTACGCTCAAACTGCAGCTTGAACGGGCATACAACCATAGGATCTTTCTACAGAAATGCCCTCACAGGATAGGATGTGCGATCGAGTGTCTGCCAAACAGATTCAACACGGGTATTATGGCAGATGGGATGTATGTGTACAATACGAAAAAGGCAAGGAGGGTTGATGTATATCCTAATCTAATCCGGAGGGGTTTGTGGTCTGAGGAGTATAATGGATATTCAGCTTGGCTTAGGTATGTGGAATGACTTTGGGATCGGGAATCTGTTTACCACCAACGGGGGATTTTGATGATCAGTAGCGTCCCCACGATCTTGCAAATACCTGCCATGGAGATAAGATGTTGAGTATGATGAAAAAGGAGTAAATCATTCATGCTTGAATAAAGGAATGGAAACTTCGGGGCATGTAGCCGGAATGCTGGGGGGAGAGCTTGGGTATGTTGGCAACTAGTAGAACTAGCCAATAATAGAAATGGCTGTCTTGTCGGCTGGGAGCATCGGTTTCGAAGCAGGTGCAGGGTGCTTATCAGTTTATTCTTAGGGCTCAATCGAAGATCAAAACTGTGTTTGGGCCTTAGCACGACAATCGCCGAAATATAGGCCAAAGCCTTGAATGGGATGCTGCACTGTCTATTGTTTAGCCGGCTCAGCCTCTACCTTCGTATTGCCATTCGTTGCTGGAGTAGTGTCCTTCGCAGGCGTGGGCATTGCCACTGGACCCCCAGGCGAATCGGGCAACCTCGCGGTAAGTACCTCAACGCCATCCTCTGTTACTAGTAGCGTGTGCTCAAATTGTGCTGTTCGGCTGCCGTCGCTCGTGACACTGGTCCAATCATCGGGCCATGTCTTGTCTTTATAAGAACCCAGACTGATCATAGGTTCGATCGTAAATGTCATACCTGGTCTCGCCTTCCCAACAGCCTTATTTTTGGCGTAATGTGGAATATTTGGCGCGCTGTGGAATACCTGGTTGATGCCGTGACCACAATAGGTCTTGACGACACTGCAATTCTGGGTCTTTGCGTGTTTCTCGATAATATCGCCAGCCTCGCGGAATAGCATTCCTGGTTTGACATTTGCGATTGCTTTTTCGAGGCACTCCCGTGTCGTCTCGACCAAGCGAACGTTGTCAGGGTCTGCGAGGGCTTTGTCGCCCACGTAGTATGTTTCATTCAAATCGCCGTGGTAGCCGTTGTGGAAGAGAGTAACGTCGAGGTTGAGGATGTCACCGTCTTCAAGTACACGCTGATCGGGGATCCCGTGACAGATAACTTCATTCACGGATGTGCAGACGGACTTCGGGAAATGGTTGTAGTTCAAAGGTGATGGATATGACTGCGAGGATGTTAGCTAAAAGCCAAAGGAACCCAATGTTGTAGCTCACATTTCGTTCAAGACAAGCTTTGTGCACAACTTCATCAAGATAGTCTGTTGTGATGCCAGGTCTGACCTCTCTTGCAGCAATATCAAGCACTTCTCTCGCTAATCTGCAGACTTTCCTCATGGCTTCCTGCCCCGCCTTATCCAAAATGGTTATGTTATTGCGCCCCACAAATCTCGATCCGAGCTTAGGAATGCCATCGCCCGCATAGTCGGGGTGCGGTATCGAATTCGGAACTTCTCGCTTCGGTGACAGGGGATACACTGGTCTCAAGGCTCCAGTGAAAGGGTATGTTGGAAATGGATTGTGCTTGCCGGTTTCTGGATCGACTTTAGATACCACACTGGGAGGGAAGATCTTGCGGAGAGGGTTCGCACTTTTGTGTAACACTTTATGGACATTCTATGACCCAAAGTCAGTCAATAAGCACGGCGTCAGGGTGCGTATGTGCACCTTCAGAGCCCAAGGTTGCCTACCCAGCTCCGCTTGAAGCAATCTTGTGAGCAAAAGAAGCTTTCAACGCCATTCTTGAGGCATGTAGGACACTGAAGTGTGCTGGCATCGTTTTCACATTCCAGGCCGGGGCACTTTCGTCTCTGTTCCGCTGCTTGGTCCATCGTTGTAATGGAGGTCGGCTAAGGTTTGGTAAGGGTAGGTGAGATGGCCGGGTTAGGGGACGCCTAGCTACCAGGCGCTTTCCAAGAAATCAGTAATGCTTGTAGCTAGCGAGACGATGAAGCCCGGTGCTCTCTCTGTGGTGTACAACGTGTCTTCCGCCTGCCGTATGCGGGGAGTGGAGGCCAAAAAATGCGGCGACTCGTTCGAATGTTAGCTTCTGCTTCGGACGTGGCAGGTTAACCGAGCGTTTTCCAGGCATCATCTTTATCAAGTGGCGTACAGCCGAAGGATCGCCTCCACGTTCTAGACACCAAGACATCAAGCCGATTACGAGCATGGAGAAGGAAAAGAAGCGAGAGAAGGTGATAGTAGTTGGCGCCGGCCCCGTCGGCTCACTCGCTGCTCTGTATGCCGCCAATCGTGGGAATGATGTTGAAGTCTACGAACTTCGTGGAGGTAAGTTGAGAAATAACCGACAACCATTCATTGCTTTCTCGATTATGCTTAGTGGCACTCGCATCTTTGGTTGTTTCGCGAATAAACACCTCCCATACTTTCGAGGTTTGCAGTTCTTGCAAGCGTGTTTCACTTGCCTAATCGGTCTTTGAAGTCACAAAGCTTTTACGCTCTGTCCGCAGAGATACCATCAACCTAAACTTCATGGCTTACTAACACTTTGCACTAGACCTTCGCGAAGCATCCAACACTCCCTTGAACTTCACAAAATCGATCAATCTAGCTCTGTCAGAACGGGGCATAAATGCACTCCGCCACTCAGGTCGGCCTGGCCTCCTGGATTCCATCCTTGATGACACCATCCCAATGCACGGCCGCATGATCCATGGTCGCTCTTCTACTGGCACTCTATCACAAGCGTCGCAAGCGTATGATGTGCACCGTCGCTTTATTCGTGCTGTCGACAGGGGTGGTCTCAACAAGAGACTTCTTGATGAACTCGAGACCATGCCGAACGTCAAATTCTTCTTCCGTCACAAGATGACGGGTGCTGACTTCAGGAAAAAGAAGGCGTGGTTCGAAGTTACCCAGTCTGGTGACAAGCAAAGTTCGGAACGGAGAGCGCCTGAGATCGAGGTCGAATTTGATCTTCTACTTGGAGCAGATGGTGCACATTCAGCCGCCAGACATCATCTGATGAAATTTGCACGAATGGACTTTTCGCAAAGGTATATCGACTGTCTATGGTGCGAATTTACAATACCTCCATCGAAAGATGGCGACTTCCGCATATCACCGAACCACCTGCACATCTGGCCAGCCGGGAGCTTCATGTTTATTGCGCTTCCCAGTCTCGATAAATCCTTCACATGTACGCTCTTCGGACCTGAAAGCTTGTTCTTGAAGTTAGGAACCAACTCGAAGGAATTATTAAGTCTCTTTGAACATCAATTTCCTGGTGTCATACCGGATCTGATTTCAGTCGACGATGTGCAGCGCCAATTCCACCGGAACCCACATCTGCCCCTGATAAACATCAAGTGCGCACCCCATCACTATAGTGACAGCGTTGTCATACTTGGTGATGCAGCCAACGCCATAGTGCCTTTTTATGGTCAGGGTATGAATGCCGGCCTGGAGTCTGTCAGGATCCTATTCTCAAAGCTCGACCAGTTCGACGAGCGAAAAACCGCGCTATCAGCATATACGGACGAACGGGTGATAGACGTGCACAGCATTGCTGATTTGGCATTGAGCAACTATGTAGAGATGCGCTCATCAGTAACGTCGCCCATATACAAAATCCGGAAGCTTGTGGAGGAAACTTTATCTCGATACGTCCCAAGTTTAGGATGGGCAACCCAATATTCGAGAGTAAGCTTCGGCAACGATAGGTACAGCGAGGTGGAGAGAAAGTCGAAGAGACAGAAAGCAGTACTTGTCGCGACATTGACACTTATAGCACTTGTTATGGGAGGAAGTTCTGCAATGTGGACGTGGAAATGGTCCCTTAGGAAACATGGTGTCGGGTGGCTACGGCAGAGAGCTGAGGCGATTCGTACCAATCTATTAAGACGACATTAACAATGCGGCGACAGGTAGCCCAAGAGTAGCCTCAAAAGTTACGACAATAATCACAGAGACTGAAGTAAATTTGAAGTATGTGGCGCAAGGTTGCGATTCGCCCTGGTATAACCTGTAATTGGCAGCGTCGCAACCTCCGGTCGCAATTCAATTTGTGGCTTACTTTGTATCAGTATTTCGCTACATAACTTGAGATCGAAGATGTTTTCCATAGTGTTGACTTTCAAACCCTCGTCTGAACAAATCGGAACTCATGGCAGCCATTCTCTCCACTACGGGCAACTGGTAGCGAGCCTTTCCGGTAGGAGCGCCAAGGTTTGTCCTCAAAGCTTCGAAGCTTCGGATATAATGTAAAAGCTCCTCCTCTGCTGCACTACGACAATCCAACCACACTCGGTGGCCAGCAGCCTGTCATGCTGCGCTCCGCCTTCTATACGGGCAGGAAGTTGCCCCGCTCGCCGAGGCTGGGGGCCTTTCTGGCACCTCAACTGGTGGTATCACGAGCGCCACGCAACGAACAGGTACCAAAATCCAATTGGGCTCCAACTTGGGTACCTGTCTGCTAACGCGGAGTTCGTGACACAGAGATTCTTCGCTGATGCTCCAAAACCGTCTAGCGACACCAAGGCGTCAATTTTGAGCTCTGATCCAGCTTTTCTACCTGGATCTGGCAGCTCCGAAGCTCCAGTGAAAACACCAGTCCCGCTCGGGCCGATTAGCCCTGCATCAGGGCCTGCGTCCTCATCAACACCAACTACTCCGTCTTCGGCGTCGACAATACCTCCAGAGAAGGTTCCCAAGGTCCCGCCACCGCCTCCCAGCCGAGTCCAGACCGCGCCTCCTTCAAGCACTACATCGACAACTACTGCAGCTCCGCCACCATCCTCCGCTCCTCCGCCTCCTCCATCTACGCCCCCGCCTGCACCAAAGCGTGGATGGCGGAGACTACGGGCTCTATTATATCTCACAATATTCAGCGGCCTAGCATACGGCGGAGCCGTGTTCTACGCTTTAAGGAGCGACAATTTTCATGACTTTTTTACTGAATATGTGCCATTCGGGGAGGAATGTGTGCTATATTTCGAAGAGAGGTCTTTTCGAAAGCGCTTCCCTCATGCGAGACATATTCACCGCGTGGAATCACCATCGCAGCCTGATTCAAAGAAAGTTACCATTCCACAAAAAGCCGGCCTGTCATGGCGTGTAAAAGATGAAGGCGAACCGACGGGAAGCGACCTTACACAGAAAGGAAGGCATATGAGTGCACTGGATAAAAACACTACCAGCAAACCTAGTACCGCGGAAACCCAGCAACAGCCCAAAGATGCTACGGCCAAAGAAAAGAGCGCGGCAGCCGAGGCAGCGAAGAAAGACGCGAAAGACACATCTTCTTCGGCACCTGCAATCCCGTCAGAGAAGAAAGAGGTTGCGAAGCCCGAACCTAAGCCCGAACCTAAGCCCGAACCTAAGACTGAACCGAAGCCTGATGCAAAATCTGAAATGATGGCAACCCCGAGTCCCAAATCAGATCCGCGTCCTCCAGCTATCGCACCTATAATACAGATCTCTCCTCTCGAAGTCGCGAATGCGGAAGAACCGCTGGTGCAAGAATTGGTCAAGATAATCAATGATATAATTACGGTAGTCAATGCTGACTCTGCCGACGCTTCCAACAAGTACTCAGGCCCCATCAACAAGGCCAAAGATTCTCTTGCAAGTGTAGGAAAGAAGATTGTGGAATTGAAAGATGCCGAAAAGAAAGCAGCAGAAGAGAAGATCAACCAAGCCCACAAGGAGTTCGACGAGGGTGCCAAAGAGCTGCTACGTAGGGTTGACGCCGCTCGGAAGGAGGATGAAGCCAAGTTCCGAGAGGAATTCGAAACTGAGCGTGAAAGAATTAGCCGCAACTATGAACAGAAGCTCAAAACCGAAATTGAACGATCGCAGCAGCTTGCAGAGCAGATACTAAAGAACGAGCTGGCAGAACAAGCTATCGAGTTGAAGCGAAAATTTATCTCGGACATCAAGGCCCTTGTGGAGGAAGAGCGCAACGGACGTCTTTCGAAGCTTTCAGATCTCAGCACGAATGTTGATGACTTGCAAAAGCTGACGAGCAATTGGAATGGTGTCATTGACTCCAACCTGGCAACTCAGAAACTGCAGGTTGCCGTTGATGCAGTCCGTGCTTCGCTCGCAAGCGGCACGGCTGGAGATGATAGGCCGAAGCCTTTTGTCCGCGAGATGGCTGCCCTGAAGTTGGTGGCAAATGGCGATGCTGTCGTTGATGCAGCGATTGCCTCCGTCAACCCAACAGCATACCAGCGAGGTATCCCGTCGCCAGCACAATTGATCGACCGGTTCAGACGCGTTGCTTCCGAGGTAAGAAAGGCCTCACTCCTACCGGAAGACGCCGGCATAGCTTCACACGCGGCTAGTGTCTTATTAAGCAAGGCCATGTTCAAGAAGCAAGGGCAACCTCAAGGCTCTGATGTAGAGAGTATCCTTACAAGGACCGAGACAATGCTAGAAGAGGGCGACCTTGACGGTGCAGCGCGTGAGATGAATACGCTGCAGGGTTGGGCAGGAGTGCTTAGCAAAGACTGGCTGCAAGACTGCCGGAAAGTTCTTGAGGTCCGACAAGCATTAGATGTGAGTCTTCAACCCTACTATCATGTTCATGGCCGCTAACCATTACTCAGGTCATCGAGACTGAAGCCAGACTTCAATGTCTCCGGGTCGAGTAGAAGGAACGCTATTCCGTCTGGGGATGTATCTGTATGTACATATCAAGAGCTTGACTGTCCCAAAATAGATTATCGTCGTCGGCGTGTGTACTCCTGGAGTCAATACAAAATGCGTGTATCAACACCCTGTCTCCATGCTTCAATGACGAATCGCGTGACTATAGCTTGCATATGCATCAATGACGACGGATCAGCTCCGTCGACTATTCTAATCCCGATAAAAGCCATCCGTGACTACTGCTTCAGCACCCTCGGAAGAATCAATTTCAAAGTGAGCCGCCAGACGACCAAACAACTCAAACACCATTCTGTCAGCAGCCCTCGGACCCCTAAGTATCTGGCCCATCATATCAGAGCCGGGCGGGAAGTCATGCTCAAAGATAGGCTCGCCAGCACCCTTCATGTTAGTTAGGACTGCCTGCCTGAAGTGCCAACGTAGAAGCTCATCAATGGGTCGTTGACGATGACTGAGGAGCCGTTGATCAAGACGTCTGCCGGCGATACCGTCCACGTCTGGGCTGAAGCATACGATCTTGTGATTGTCCTAAGATAATTGTTAGCCCCTGTAACCTAATTGGAAATGTAAGGTAAACATACATCAGGGTTAATTGAGAAGTGGTAGCTATCAAATAGGTGGTGAATATCATTCCTGAGTAAGAGCCCATTTTGCACAGAGTTAATTTTTCCTTCTGTTTCTGACGCCGCCGGAATTGTAATCAAACTTGGGTAGTGTGATTGAGCCCAGTGACCTTCATAAGCCAGTGGAAAGATGTGCGCAGCCTGAAGGCCACTCCAGTTACCACTAGCAGCGCTTGGTGCCGGTCGCCCTGTTATAACGCATCGACCATCTCGCGAACGGACAGCATCAACGAAAGACTGAGTTCGGGTTCCGGTCTGCAGGGATATCGTACGGACTAAGGATATCTCAGTAGTAACGCGGATCCAACCTGCTTATAGCTTAGTTACTTAATCGTGAAAGAGTGATATAGAAATTTACCCGAAGTAACAATGTAGTAGTTCCCAGGTTGAAGCGGCTGGTGATCTTTCTGAATCTCAATACCGCTTTGATTCCGCAGAGAGAAGGTGCGGCGTTCAAATTCGACGAAAATACGTATCATCGCGTAGAAGTTGGCATTCGTGACGCCTGGGTTGAGAATTAGGCCACCAAGCGCAGTGGTTCGGTTATTGTCATTGTAGATGTGGACGTTCCGGTCTGCTGAGCGGTCGATGGGCATGGTGGAGTATTTGAGAACGAGAGAATCGGAGGTGATGGAGGTAGGGGGCCGGTGAGAGTCGGGGGGTGAGGAATTGTGAGAGTTGGACATGATGGAAGTTTAGGATGCAAAAGGGTTCAAAGGTGGCAGGTGCGTGGGAGGTGCGTGGGAGGTGCGTGGCGGGTGCGTAGCGGCACGGGGACAGGATTTTGCTTTGGTTTGAATTCAATTTTTGCTGCTTTAAAGCGGTCCCAGCTCACTGGGAGCGGATTATGCTGCTTTTGGATTCAAGAAGGTTCAAAAATGACAGATGGCAGCGCTGAGTACTTGTTACTCAAGTTGGTTTTAAGCAGCCCCAGTGAGCTGGGAGCGGAATTTCCCTTCCTTGCTTCTTAGCAGTCTGTCTACGCGTGCGGGGTGACATTACGAAGATCGGAGCAAATGAACGCAGAAAGAACGCGGTTCTGTATACAACTGGTTGCATACATATACAAACAATCTAGACAATTGGTGGTGGTCACTAGGCAAAATCCGGGTGAAGTCGTCGGATCGTTCTAACACTTGTCTGGCCTAGGCGACCTTCAAGACGGCGAGCTCCGTCACAGCAGTGGACGATGAATCTCTCTATGATGCGGCTTGTCATCTCGCAATGAACCATACCTCGCGCTCTATTCGTAACAAAGTTCCGAACTACATCGTTTCCCGCGTAAAAGCCGGCGAAATATCAAGTGCGGTGATACTTAGCAGTGACGGATGCTTCGTGGGAGCAATAAGCTGCGGGATGTTCCACTCTGAGTAATCCAGAAAGACCTCCCATCTCAACATTTAAGCTGCGAGGAAGTACTCAGACTGAGCAAGATCGTACAACGCCGGCGCCGCCCAATCGACGATGTAGGCGCTCGAGGCAGAAAGACAACCTGTCCTTGCCGCTGGCTTTGAACCATCTGGACTCCATCGCTAAGTATACAGCTTAGTAAGGTGTGCCAAGCAAACTAATGAGCCCTCAAAAAATGTTTGCAGGGGTCACATGCGGGCACCTCAATTTCGGCAACTTTTAGCACGCCGAAGAATACTTGTTGAATAGATTGTCCCGCAACGAGCGAGAAGGAGCTTCTCATATGCGTCGTCGTGAAGGGAGCAATACGCTGCGGTACCTCGTACTGGAGTGAAACAGAAGTGGAGTGCGCTCATAGTGGTGAGCAAGCCTGGGTGGCACTCGAATCTCCTGATGCCGACGCGGCCTGCGCATCACTGCCCTCGATGCCGTCCGTGAGCGAGCGCGGGTGGCTTCCTCCTAGTTCTCGCCACTCACCGTGACCTTCATGTCGACGACCTTGGATGCAGACTACGCAAATGACACGCCGGCCTCAGATCGGTCCTTGCCTTCCTTCACCCCCATCCGCGATGCCTCTCGACACTCAGACAAAGCGGAGTCGAGCACCTCTGGCAGCTGGAGAAAGAGCGAGGGGAGTAAAGGTAGTGGAGACCACGAAGCGCCATCCGGTGGTGAGGATGTTCCGGTACCGGGCAGCATCATTGCAAATCAAGAGGTAGACAGTCAAGATGCCAGCCAAAACTCGTCGAAACATAGACTCCGCCACTCTGGTGGCTTCCTCTTAGACTCCGCAATTCACGCTTCGCGACTTCCCAAATCAATACTTTCACGTTCCCATAAGACCCCAAAAGAACTCAAAGGCAAGCGCAAGAGCGAGGAAGCAGACCTCGTCATACCCAAGAGACGGCTTGCGGGACGCCAGGATCAGCACAGGTCGTCTATAGGTGGCTCACCACTTGCGTCAGAGATCAAACAAGATGTAGCTATGGAAGATGGAGTCCAACAAAGTGGTGGCAACGCTTCAGCAAGCTCTCAGCGGTCAGGGCATCTTTCTTCCGGACATACCAAAAGCACCAAGTCCAAAGAGCCAGCGAAGCCAAGTATGCCGAGACCCGTTCCTCCGAGCGTCGGCTTTGATACAGATCCCGCCCAGATTGTCAACATGGCGCTCAGTCTCAGTGAAGGACGGCGAAGACAAGTTTCAGGCATGCGCATGGTATCTGGAGTTACTCCGGATAGGCGTCATGTATCCACTAGGCAGCCATTGCATTTACGCTCAGTGGGACATGGTGGCAGCTCAGGACAATACTTCAATGACCATCGACGGACTTCACGAAATTTAGCACCCCGAGCGATAAGTGCAACACCTGCAGCGAAGCAGCCTATAAGCTCTGTCGATCAGACTGTCTTCGGCAACGCCTCTGCTCAAGAATCGCTGAGGTCTGAAGATGGGCAAAATTTGGCTCCTCATTATGTTTCACCTGCCACGTTTGCCAGAGTTGAAAGGGCCAAGACGCATTTCGAGCTACTCTACAACTTTCGGAGACTTCTCCCTCATCTGCCACCCCTACGGCCTCCTATGGGAAGCCATGGCAAGCTTGTGCATGAAAGCGGGGGTCGGGCTTATAATCCACTTCAGTATGTCCGGAATCGCAAGCTCCGCTTCCGTGAGAAGAAGCCCCTGGAGAGTGAAGATGAAGGCTGGCATGACGTTGCACAAGTCCGAGCTTGGGTGGATGCTGTGATTGCTAGCCGTGACGGCGAACGTATGGACATGGATGAGTGTATTCGGTTGCCTGAATTTTCGCAACACAAGCCTCCAGACGCGAGTGAGGAGGAGATGGACCCCTTGGCTACGGAATCTCCAGTCTCAAGCATTCATCGAACCTACGCCAATCCTGTGACTAGACAGCGGAGGCCAAGGTCAGATTGGATTACGCACCCTGGAGACCTTCTTGCGGACGCGTTCTGGCTCGAACAGGGCCTGAATAAGACCAAGATTGAGGACAGGGAAGGTAACAGAATTTACCCGCTCGATACGCAATTCAAATTCTCGGGATGGGGGGGCCGTACACCTGCCCATATTCCATTGTTACAAGAACCGACGCCACCCCCAGAAGATGGTTTTAACGATATGCCCGTCAAGCCGCACTCAGCTGTCCCCGAGTTGCCAACTTTCACGTCTGCCACACAAGGTCGGAAGCGTTCTGGTCGTGGCAGGATTCGAGACTCGATTATCCACATGCCCAAAAGCGGCAATGGCTCGCGAGATCGGAGAAGGCGGTTGCAACAAGAACTCGAAATGACCAGCTCATCGGAGAGTTCTGACGACGAAGCATCTAGGAGAGGAAGGAAGCGCAAGTCACCCAGACGGAAACTGCAAGAAAAGGATACCAAAAATGTGGAGACTGATGGGCACATGGAAAACGTGAAACATTCAGACGACCGTCGCCTTGGCTCACCAAATGGCGGTTCGTCAGGAACACATTCCAAGCGCCCCTCGATCGTTGATGGATCACGACTATCTAAATTTATCAGCAGAACCAGTTCGAACCTTGCTTCAGGAAAACAAGATTCGCAACGTCGCTCAGATTCGATACGACATAGTTTCGAGCAAAACCACAAACCACGGTCCAGTTTCGAAGAAACACCAGTGCGGACATCCGCTGAGTACGACTCGACTGCTCCGAGCTCGCCCACGGCTGTCGGGTTCCCCAGCATAGCCATCAATCTATCCCCTCCTACAAGCCGGTCTCCGTCCCCATCAAAGAGACCATTCCAAGCTCGGATCAATCCCTTCCGCGATCGCAACGGCAAGAAACGGAATGGTATTGAAACAAATGACTTTGCAGATAATCCTTCAGGCAAAGGATCGCGAAACACGAGTATTGATGCTGAAAAGGTCGAGATCATATTCGAGCCTGCCTCACGCGGCACCAGCCCCATGGCAAGAGGAATGAGCCCTATAACCAAGCGAGACTCAACAGTATCCAATGAC
>Ga0335072_10000511_pt1 | contig 75530 bp, 55 predicted proteins | sample Lox_Sample_21_FD_206725 | JGI IMG/M metagenome (GOLD analysis project Ga0335072, IMG submission 206725) | Soil microbial communities from Loxahatchee National Wildlife Refuge, Florida, United States - Lox_Sample_2.1 | ecosystem: Environmental > Terrestrial > Soil > Wetlands | place: USA...
AGTTCGGTCCTGTAGGTGAGCAGTTATATCGCGATGCCTCAGGTTTAGTGTTCGGTACTGGACAGGCTCGGAAGAACGTGGGGCAGGCTGACGGTTGGGGTCGGAGGTAATTAGTTTGTTCGTGGAAGATTAGAGGTAGGGTTATAGAAGTGGTTCGTGGCCGATTACACGAAGTGCATTATGGTGATTTATTCTCGGAAGGAATTTCAAGCAACGTCGAGACATCAACACTTAAATTGTGCAATATGTACAACTTCAGGCATAACTTGCTGTTCAAGCTCATATTGCCAAGACTCCAAATGCCAAGATCGAGGGGGGCTCACAAATCCTCCTGCCTCTCCCCCCTAATCTGAGGTCACGGCAACCCTTTCTCATTCCGCCTCCACGCCAAACCCCGCTGAAAGCGCGGCTTGAGGGTAATCAAAACCATCTCAACATCAGAATGCACCTCCAGATATGTCGAAGATTGAAAATAAGAGGATAGCCTGTCTCCTCGATTACAAAAAGTATGTGCATGCACCGCCGCTATGAACAGATCGTATAGGATATCGTATCAATCGGAAGGGTGACCTCCATGACATGAAGTTGCAGTCGACATGGGCCGACTGGCCAAGGTCATGTAGTCGAGACCCGCCAGCCATCGGTTTGCGCAACCGAGCTCAAATTAAGAGGAATGCAGCAACCACGATTGCAGCCACGCTTACTACAACCTCCTTGAGTGTAGTTGCCGGAGCTGGAGCACTTCCATGCTGAGTCGCCGTCGCCACGGCTGGGCCAGAAGCCGAATAGTTGGATGAAGTTTGCTTTGGAAGGGCAACAGACGTTGCAGCCCAGCTGGAAGTAGAGTTTTCGTTGAACAATGGTATGATTGCCGATGGACTTGGGTATGATGTGGACTCAGACTCAGACATGGCGGTTAAGCTGGAGGTCAAGTTTGCAGACGCTGCGTAGAAGGCCCCAGGCGCCGACCAAGCTGATGAACTCGAGCTGGAAGACGATGCTGAAGACGATGTTGGTGTAGCGCCGGGACTTAACGGACCCGATGGAGCGCCCGAAGACCAAGGACCGCCGCTAGGACCGCCCTGCCACGGGCTCGAGCTTCCAGGAGAGCCTTCAAAGACCTCAAAGTTCGCCGTAGCGCCCTTGGGGACAGTGACAACGCAGAAGGCTCCGCCACCAGCACCATCCGAGCTGCTGCCTACCATCTCGTTGACGCCGTTCTGGCTAGGGTCGATCGCACATGGAAGACCGTTACAATTGCCACCGCTGCAAGTGATCTGGACACCCCAGGTTGGCATGGTGTTCCGGAATGGTGTTGCAGGCTCCAGATAGACTGGGTTCCACCCAAGCTTCACAAAGGTGTTGCCGGAAGCATCCGTATTGGCGCCTGCGACGTATGGAGACCAGTTCCCTACCGGACTGGTGTTGGATCCCCAGACACAAGCCTGGTCCGTGGTGACCCCCGGAGGGTTGATGTAGAAGCTGGCAAGGATTAGCTGACTGCGAATGACGACGTGAATTGGAACACTTACTGAGCAGCAGTGCCACACCAGTAGCTTGTATCTGGGACAGCAAGAGTTGCAAAACTCTCTACGCTTGTCGGAATGAGCATGGCTTCGTTGCCTGGCAGGACTGTCTGGCAGAACGAAACAACACTGCCCGCATTATTGGTCACGGTCACAGTACCGGTGCCTTCCTGGCAGTACGGTTGATTTGGAAATGGCTTGCTGATTTGGCCATTCTGGTCACAATACAGACCACCATTCTGAGCTTGTTAGTCCCCGTTTGCGTTTGAAGGCTTTCATTTCGGAGCTTACCATAGACTCTGGGTAGGTGTACGAAGTAGCGGATGGATCCCATTGCATCGACACCTGGCCTGGTGGACAGGCGTATGGACAGTAATTCCCAGGAAGACATGGCTGATTAGGGCTCATAGCCCATCCTGCATTCTGCGATCCTGGCGTGACTGCGACCAGCCCTACATCCGTCGGAAATTGACATTGCCCTGCTCTTCTCTCAATGTTCGTGTCTTCCGATGGTGTTTCCAATGGGGCAGATCTCAACTCAATTCCACTCTCTCCGCTCTCGGCTGTTGAGAATAGGTTGCGATGCGCTCGGTGCCTTCTGTAGAGGACCTCTAGGTGAGAATGTGCATGATGCTGTTTGGCCTCAGCGAGCGAGGCTGCGAAAAGGAAGAACGCGCCTGCGCTCGCGGTCAAGGTTCGAGATCGCATAGAATGATCGCAGATCTGTATCAGGCCAGATCAGGCCAGTGGTGCCCGTAGAATTTCGCGTATCAGAGCGTTTCCTGCTCTATATAGGTGCTATGCAGCTCGCCCAAGTGCATAGAGGCCGCGTAATATAGGTTTCGTGCGAAAATAGATATTCCAGTATCGACTTGACCTCCGGCAATTCAGTAGGTACGACTCGCGCAACTCAAAGGAGCGACTAGGGTGAGGTTTGTACAATAATGAACGCTGGTGGAAAGCAGGTAGCGAACGACAGCGACAGGCAAAAGCGACAGCGGTGAAAACATGATAGACGATCAAAAGGAGCGGGCGTGAAACAAATTGCGTTTTCTTGAGCATTGACCTAAAGCAAGCCATGGCTCGGAGTGGACCGCCTAGCGCAGACGGTAAACATGCGAAAGCGGTTAAGCACCAGGGGCAGGAAATTGAGGAAGCCCGTCATGCGAATCAGAAATTCTCCGAAAATCGAGCTTATCTCGTCAGGCTTTTGCGCCCATCGAATCACCGCTACGGCCTGCTCCCTCCATCTCGCGTGCCGCTGGTTGCTGTGGAGTTTCTGCAGAATGAACTCGGGGATCTAAACCTCGGCCCCAGATCTCGATCCTGCATCAAGCTCAAGAACCTTGAGGTTCAGGGATATAGAGATGCAGATGCGTGCGTGAAATACGCTGCATGCCGTCATTCTGGATGTTGAAGTGTTGTCGCCGAAGAGTCGAAAAGATCCGTTCGACGCCATTGATGGAAATGCGTGTGGTCGCAAGCAGAGCGAGGCATTCTAACAACCAAGTTTAACCGAGAATCAAGCCCAGCAATCATACGATATGCAGTTCTCAGGAGATGAGCACGTGATAATAGAACTTCTTCGCGGACTGTTGTGTACCTGGAAGCTATCATCTTGAAATCACCGTTGCGATGGGAGTCGACCTCAGTTTTTGTTGAATTCATAATCTTGGCATCTAGAAACGAACTGGCAGGTCGTCGCGTGGTGTCAACATCACTGGAATGCACCCTGTCTACTTCCTTGCACCTCTGGTCAGAAATCGACCATATCACTGGCCAATATGGATAAGTCTCGAAAGAAACCAGAAACATTCGTCATTCCTTCCCTCTGCAGATCCTTCAAGCACGTTGAATACTCTTCTCTTCGGCCTCATCCTGCTGACTTTGCACTCCCTTCCATCCCTCGAAAACTAAGCCGCTGTCCCCGCCTTTCTCACTCCCATCTCTCCACCCCCAAACAACACAGTAATGCTTCATCAGCAGGACCCACTCCTCTACCTCGTCCATCCACTCCAATTCTGTCACCCTATCCTTCTCCTTATAATCCACCCACGACGACCACATGTAGTCCAGATCGATTGCGCCCACACCACCTTCGTCGGTATTCGCTCTCACGCCATCCTCACCATGATCTCGATCTTCTCTCTTAGGAGCCCCAAATCCGAACCTCTTCAATCTCTGCTTCTGCATCTCCAATGTCGCATTCGCCTCAAGGGTCTGTAAATGTATCCCTCTCGCCGTCAGATTTGCAACCATCGTCCTCCCGAACGCATCATGCGGCCGTATGGGTTCGTAGATCACGATACCCAGTGGTGTCGTCGATTGAAACATTTCCGTAAAGTACTTCAGCACCGCATCCGCATCTGTTGGCGAGAGGTAGATCAGACAACACTCCGAGATCAATAACGTCGGCACGTTTGTCTCGACCCACGGTAACGCTTTGCTGCTTTTCGCGAGTTCACGTAGATCTCGAGAGTGGATGAAGTAACCAGGCGCTCCAGCAGAGATCGCCGTCGTACAATCAGAGCTCAAGTCGGCATTCTGGAAGAGGAGATCGACACCGCACAACTCTTGTGCCAAATTGACAAACGACGAGGACTCCAGCTGTCTGATCTTGGTAGCGGTGTTGGTGGGGAAATCGATTTCATGATAAAGGAGATCATCCTTGGGAATATCGGAATACTTCTGCTTTAGTCGGAAGAAGCGCGTATCGCTTCCAGCGCCGAGTGAGATGATCTGTCTCCGGCTACTGCCTGGAGTCGTTACTAGTGAGGCAATGAATTTGTCAACGAGAAGGTCAATGGCTGTTGTGCGAGCCCATGTTCCTGCCGCACTCGTCAATGGCCGAACGAACTCTAGTACTGTAGAAATGCAGTAAGCGCACCTCTATTCATCAGCGGAAGCCTTCTCTCAGCATATCCACCAGGTAATATTAGCTTCGCAAATGGATCATCCAGATATCCGCATTCAACGGCACTTAATCTTGAGGTCGCAGCATCGAAATCCGTTCTTTGAATGATCTTATCTTTGTCAATGTGCGGGACATTTTGACCTGCTACCGCGTCAGCTGGGCTACTGCGACCTCTCCCACGGCCTCTACCGGCCCCACGGCGGAGAGTATTGAGGTTTGGAATCTGCGGGGCAGACATTTGAGAGAGTTGGGGGGCGGAGTGTGTAACGGCGGGGATTGATCGTTTGCATCGGCAATTTTACAGCTGCTCAAATTGCGATGAGTCGACTTGACGTATTGCTTGTTGCTAACAAATGGGTGAGTGACGGCTGTGTCCGTTGCATCCCATCATGTCACGGGCAGTAAAGGTACGATACTCATAAATGCTTGCGAAGCTACATTACTCAATACAATGCCTTATTGGTCGTACTAGCGAGAACGAAATTGGATGTTTCGCGGTCAACTTGAACTGAGCCTCACTATTACTGATATAACCCCTAGAGGTGATGAACGGCGTACACCGGGGACCTCATTCAATATGGGAGGCTCGTCTATGACCGATGCCTATAATTTCCTTCGACGCACCCTTTGATTCGGGAATTCCCGAGGCCTTCAGAGCGCCCATCTTCTTTCCCCTCACCACAACAAGTCCCTAGGTCACACCGTCCGTGCTAGAAGTAGCAGCGCTTCCCACTGTGAAGGTGGGGCCCTGACTTAAACGCCCGGTTAAGGTCACGTGGCCACAGATGATGTGGGGTGGAAGGAAAGTTCTGAGGGATGGTGTCGGCTTGCCACTTGACCTGTGACGATAAAATCTCAAGTTAGCTTTGCCTTTCCATTGACGATATGACCATTCGTGACGAGGAGTGGATCCAATGAGCTACCACAAGGACCACAGCGAGGAAACCAGCTTTCGTCTACCAATTTTACGGCAACGTTTGATACGATCCAAGAATGAGGTCGCTTGCCACTCCTTGAATTTTGAATTCAGTAACAATGTCAACCGCGAAGGACGTTCGAGCGCAAACATCAGCCGAACTGTGAATCCCTCGAACAGAGAACCCCTTTGGGATGTCCCAATTTGTCATGCCAGCCAAGGCATATCATACGGTTGTGGCCTATGATGCGATAGAATCGCATCATTCTAGTCTTTTGGTCTTTTGGCCGAGGCTATGACGCCTTGACACAATTGCAAGCGAGCAGGACGTGGATGAGTGGCTACCGCGAAGTAGGCATTCCTATGCAGCTCAGTGCGAAATGGGAAGGCTCCCTTCCAAGGCACGGGAGGCCCTTTTTGCCCGAAAAGATCAAATGGCAAGCCTTATCATGCAAGAAGGCGGAAAGCCGGTAAGAAGACTAAGTTCTTGGAATGACGTTTGAACTACTGGTAGAGAGTGTGAGCTTACACGAACCTCAGATACAATTCGCAGCATTACAGGTCAGATTGAGCTCTTCCATTGTGAAAGCACTCTATTTGCCATTCGAATGTGAACATGCATGTCGCAATAACCCTTTTGCAGCTCTGCCTTCGCGGGAACAGGCTAAATGGCTCTCATCCGCTCTTCCTCCCTTAACACCACAATAGTGAGTCCTTGTCAGACTACAACCGTGGACGACCAGCTGCTATGTCCGCCCATGCCTGTGTGTCTAATTTTACAAACTGCTCACCTTTCAACCAATACATACTGTCTTCCTGATTGTTCGCCGCCGGGTCCCATGGTCTTTTCTTTATCAGCTCCTTCGCATGTTTGAACGTCGCACCAGTCTCGATTCTGACACGTAGAAGAGACAAAAGTCAGCACACCACGCGTTTGATGGGGTTGAAGTAAAATCAATCTCGCGACCTACTGCTTCATGAAGCGTACGAGACGCGGAATTTGGTACACTGTGAGACCTTGGCGGCGCAGGGACGGATAAAGTTCTTGTACGAACGTCCTTTCTGCCCCTTCGCTTTGGTCCATGAGAGTAATAGCGGCTGCTCCTGCTTGACCATCGTATCTAAGCGTGCCAAAAAGAGGTCTTTAGCAAATGTGCATCATTGAACAAGGCAACTCGCAAGATGCAAGGGTAGTCCTCACCTATCCAATTTAATACCGTACACTGACACATCGTGTACATTCGGCAGTCGAGCAATCTGTTCCCGCACTTCCCCAGCACTGACGTTTTCTCCGCGCCAGCGGAACGTGTCTCCTGATCGATCGTGGAAGCGGATCCACCCTCGTTTTGAGTGGACGAGCAGATCGCCAGTGCGCTGGAATAAGTCCCCATTCTTGAAAACATTCTCGATTAGTTTTAGCTTGTTTGCTCCGGGGTCATTGAGATATTCGTTGTAGAAATCCATAGATCGGACACGTCCGATGGCTTCCCCAGGCTCGTCGAGTGCGGCGGGGATGCAGAATCCAGTTGATGGGTCACGGTACGGTTCCTCGGTTGACGGGTCGTACTTGACGATGAAAATGTCGTCCTCGAAGTATCTTTTGAGTAGTCCAGAGAAGCCGACCATGCCTGCTGACGCTGGGGCTCCGCGACTGAAGTTGTCGAATTTGGCGATACCCTCGGTGGACCGATAGAACTCGCGGATCTCAGGGATGTTGTAGCGACGCCTAAACTTCTCCCAGATGTCTTTTTGGAGGCCATTGCCCGAGGCCACGATGCACCTGTGAGCTTGATCATATTCTGATGGTGTAGCCGCGAGGAGATATCGGCAGAGTTCGCCGACGTACAGCAGCCGGGTTGCACCGCTGATTGTTAACGTTCTTGCAAACCTCGACGCCGAGAATTTCCGACCCAGACAGAACGTTGACGACGACCCTGCTGAATAGTAAAGGCCGGTGAAAAGGCAGGTCGCATGGAACAAGGGTAAGCAAGAATAGGTTCGAAGAGGGAAGTACCGTTTTGGGTTTTGCACATCAACGGATGTAGGAGTTGAAACAACAACCAACAAAAAATTCTTGATAGACACTGCTTTGGGTTTTCCACTGGTTCCAGAGGTATATACCAGCGCTCCGATATCCTTCAGATTTCTCTTAACACGTGGCAGTACTGTGGTAAATGTTGACGCCAGCTGGAAATCCTCATAGCGAATTTGAGTCATGTTAGTTGCCCTGACGTCCTCTTCCGAAAGTTGCAAAGGTCCAAACGATGACAAGTTGAGTGATAGGCAGGGCTGCGCTTCTTTCGACTGAACGAACAAATCGCGGACATAGGTCGCCAGATCTGGGGTACAGATCACGATTTTGGAGTTTGCGATCTTCATGCAATGAGCGAGCGTGTCCTCTGCCATCAATCGATTAGCCAAATGCTGAGACATCAGCCGCCTCGGTTCAGCTCACGTCTCAGCGCAGCATTGATTAATGCTGGTACTGCTCCAAGCTTCGAGACTGCACAAATGGCGAACACCATCTCTGGAGAGTTCGTCATGAAAATGGAGACAAAGTCACCGCTGCTAATTCCTCTTCGGTATAGAATGATGGCCAAGAGGTCGACATCTAAAGCATGGATTTAGCGCCGTAAAACAATTCGATACTGGATGCAAGGATGGAAGAATCACCAGCTTTCATTTCCGCATAGGTCCAACTTCGACCTTCGAACCATAGGGCAGCGGCGTCTGGTTGGGCAAGCTCAAGCATTCGATAAATTGTCACGTCATCGCCGAGGTGGTTGATTCTTGTGTCCATTCTTTTCCTGAACGCCCGATCTTGCAAAATCTGGCCGACATCGCGCGAGACGCCATACCTCTCGTCGAAAAAGAGCGCGGCAAGGGCTGCAGCGGCGGTACCACCAGCAGCACGGACTGCTTTGGTCGAATAGAAGTTGGCCATTGTATTGTGGTTGGAGTCGCTGTTGTTGCACCGAAGAAGGTGAAGCAGAATCGACGACGACAATGGTGCTGTCCGACAGGCTAATATCTGCCTCGGCAAGGTTTGACTCGTTGAGTTGCGAGCTGTGCGGTCAGCGGTCAGCCACAATCCAAAAGTGCCACGGTCTGGTCTGGTCTGGTCTGGTCCTGTCCGGTTTGATAGTCAATTGAATTCTCGCGAGAGCTCCACCCCTTGAACGAGACGCGTGGAGAGCGCTGATCAGGCATTGATTGTTGACGGCGGCCTTCTCCGAGGCAGTTGTGAGGTAATGTTGGATAACTTCCGTTCGAGTGCTTGAACAAGGGCATACTGGATGGTGGGAGGTGTGGGAGCACTCGGCAGGTCTGGTCGGCAGTCACACAAATCCAATTGCCGAGCCGTCGGCATTTCAATCAAGACGCCCGTTCGGTATCATTCGCTGCAACAACTGCCAGCGCCCCTGAAGATCTAGGAACAAGAATGGGCCTCTCCTCGGCCATACACGCCAGCACCTGCAAAGCCGGTAAATCGTATGTCCCTCTTTCTGCCAGTGCACCTGGAGCAATCTCCACATGATGTCGGACAGTAACATACCGAGTCGGCCAAGTTAAGCACGCCCTCGATCTATCATGAACAATCATCAAACGGAGGAAACGTGACGCATTTTCAAGACCTGAAGCATTGAAATGGTGCTCGCCCTTCTAAGCGCAACTTGACTTCCACTCCCTCACAGACGCACGCGACGCGTACGAAAATGGCATCCTCAAACCCAGCAGGGTACAGGCTGCAGATGCTGTCAAACCAATTTCATGGCTCTTCGTCTCGTAAGCGGGAAATCCTGGCTTGCCATCCCAACGATGTGGTTAGTCGCTCGAAGAACCAAACGTCGCCGCTACCTGCCTTTAACGATGGACTTCTTACACGTGGGTTCTAGGTTATCACCTTGGCCATTCGTACGGCTTTGACCAAGGCGAGGAAAGGGTATCTAAAAGACACGGCTCTCGAAGGTCTCCTTGTGCCACTTCTTCAGGTCAGCAGTTCCTCTCTCACTAAACCCGTATACTTTCTGACCTATTTACGAAGTCTGTACGAGAAAAGTCGGGCGTAGATCCCGCATTGGTCGAAGAAATTATTGTGGGCAACGTCCTGCACAAAGATGCACCCTTCGTCTCAAGGGCATCGGCCATCGCAGCCGGTTTCCCACCAACAACAGCGACATCAACCGTCAGTCGATGGTGCTCCTCAGGTCTCCTCGCAGTGCAAGCCATTGCAAATCAAGTAACCGCCGGTTCGATCGAGATTGGAATTGCAGTTGGCGCAGAGAGCATGAGCAGCAATCCGGACAACGGCGCCCCTACTTTTCCCCCGGAAATTTTGCGACACCCTGCAGCGAGAGATACGACCGAGCCCATGGCCTGGACCTCCGAAAATGTGGCGCGTGACTTCAGGATTTCGCGTGAAATTCAAGACGAATACGCAGCCGCGTCTCAGCAAAAGGCCGAGGCCTCCCAGAAAGCCGGCCACAGCGCCGAGGAGATCCTGCCCATTACCGTGACCTGGAAGAATCCAAGGACCGACGAGCTAGAAAAGGTTGTCGCAGACAAGGATGATGGTATCCGCTACGGCACCACGGTGGATGCGCTGTCGAAAATCCGCGCCGCGTTTCCCCAGTGGCCTCCTGCGACGACCACGGGGGGTAATGCCTCGCAGGTCACAGACGGTGCCGCGGCGTTGCTGCTCATGCGCCGCCATACCGCCGAAAGACTGGGTCAACCGATTCTCGGGAAATTCGTGGCGTCGACGGTCGTCGGGCTGGAGCCGCGCGTCATGGGCATTGGCCCGACGCTGGCCATCCCCAAGTTGTTGCGCAAGGTTGGCATCGACCGGACGGAAGTTGATATATTCGAAATCAACGAGGCATTCGCATCGATGGTATGACAGCCCCTCGCTTTTACCCGGTTGATCACCTCAAACCTTTTCTACGCTGATGCTGACGACATCTCCAGCTCGTATATTGTGTGCAGGCACTCGGTCTTGATCCAGCTCGTGTGAATCGTCGTGGCGGCGCAATGTCAGTTTTACGTTTTGTCCCTTTTGTCCTAATTGTCTCCCACCAAACACTCTGCTTCTTCACTCGCCTCTAAACTAACGAGGACGCCTCAACTTAGTGCACTAGGACATCCTCTCGGCTGTACAGGCGCGCGGCAGATTGTGACCGCGTTGGCGGAGCTGAAAAGCTCAAACGAGAGAATCGCAGTCACTTCGATGTGCGTAGGATCGGTAAGCTTTCACCGCTCCTTGAATTCCTTGCTCCTTCTTTCTCTCCTCGTAAAATACGTCGCAATCTGACGGAGGCTGCTCCAGGGAATGGGCATGGCTAGCTTGATTGTCTCCGAACATTGATACGGTGAATCTGGAGCCGTAGGCAGGATCATGTGGTGGGTCATTTGGGTATAGAGAATGCAGATCTAGTCTCACCGTTCCGAGCCACGTCTCCATTCTGAAAATTCAAGCTTCTTTCTATACAAGCATGTTCTCCCAGTACACGACAAGCATTTGAATCATTTCCATCAATACTTTGAACCCTGGCAACCCTCAATCATCCTTATAACCTTGACCGGCATCAATCGCTATCGCACGGTATCCCATGGCACACACATACTGAATTGCTAGGGAGCCGACGCCTCCACCGACGCCGGAGATTTCAATCCACTGTTCAGGCGTCTCACCACTGATCTTGAGAGCTTTATATGCCGTAACACCGCCACAGAGCACGGGCGCAATAACAGCATCCGCTAGCTTTAATCCGAATGATATATCTTGACGGAATGACGGCGTACTCTGCGAATGTGCCGTCCTATTTGCGCTTGGGAGTTGAGTTGCTCCGCACATCGAGTCTCGCCGTCCGGGCTGAGGCAATGCTCGCATGTCTGGCATGTATCACGGACCCAGGCTATGCCCGGCCCCGTCTCTTGGAATCCGTACGATGCGTTCATCATCAACGCAACACCTACACCTACGGCGAACTAGAAGGCATTTTTATACCTCGCTCTCAACCTGACCTGTGGCTTCATTTCCGTCTACACATGGACACACGGCCGTGTCTAGCTGGGGGAAGCTCATGACAAGTCCTCCCGCCAGGCCCTGCTACGTCGAGAACAGTTGCGTCGTCATGTTGCACATTGTTGGCAAGGAAGTCTTCGTACGGTTTAGAAGATTTCTACCCCTCCACAAAATCCTACCTATTCCAACAAAAATTTCTTGTACACCCATAAAATACCCAGAGTAAACCAAACACCTAGCGCCGGAAAACAACTCCTGAAGAACGAGTCATTGTTTGGACCCAATATTGCGATGGATTGACATATTCTCGAGTCGAGAAGGCCAAAAGCTACCTTAAATCTACAATCCAATTCAACCGCTGTTACATAAGGCACTCTCTTCGGGTAGGTTATCCAAGCCGAGTACGGGTAAGCCTTGTCGCCAACGCCAACAGCTTGCCATCCTGCGAGAACGCGACGACCTTAGTCCGGGCGAAAATTGGCACTGATTGAAGCATTCTCTGACGCCATGCCCACTGCAGGGTATAAACGGCGCCGAGTAAAGGGTATATTTGGCGCTGTAAAGCCTCGTTAGACCAGCACGGCTCGCGTTATTGTGGAAACATCCAATCTCAACTTACCGAGTCGCGTGCCATTTAACGTGAAAAACATCCAATCGTGTGCCCATTCAATCCCGCATCCAACCGTGTCTCCTGTGCCAAACCGCGGCCATTCATGGTCGAGCTTTGTATTCTCGGCGTAGCAACGCCCATCGTCTCCGTGATATCCCCAAGACGAACCATGGGGCCATGGCCGCCCTGGGTTTGGACTATCGGAAAAACAACCCCCATCGTCTCCACGGTAACCCCAAGAAGGAGCTGCGTGACCTGGAAGGTGGAAAAGCGCGATGTCCTTCTCGCTGAAGCCGATGCAGATGACCCTGCTCCGAAGTATCCGTTAGTTATGGCTCATGAAGCAGATGCAAGTGCTATTCAAAATGACACCTGGCCCACATACCGGCTACTTCCTTCATCCAAGATCTTCACCTCAAAATAGTAATCCTCGTGCGGTGGAACTGGGTTGTCTGCCATTACAGTAGCTGGTAAGTCGAATTGGATATTGTAGCGAATTATAGGTTTGTATTCTCCTGCATCAAATTAGACCCATACTCAAACAAAGGCTCGCTGGCTTTTTACCTTGAAAGGTCACCGTATGTCCGCTGTTGCCGACTCCAAGTTTCGGCGACTTGTTGGTCATGCTCCAGGCGAGTGGAGCGATGCATTTCGTGGGCGGCGAGGGTTCATTGAGGACGTCTGTCGTGTCTCGACGGTACAGTGTGGCCCAGGTCCTCGCATCCCAGCCGTGCTCATCCTCAGCCCAAGGATTGGCGCCTTTGTCAAGGAGAGCTTGCACGACATCGCCAAAATTTAGTAGGACAGCTGCTGCGAGAGCGCTCCCGTAATGCCCTGCCGAGGTTAAGTTTGGATCTGCCCCATTCTTGAGGAGAAGCTTGACTGCTTCTGTGTGGCCTTGCGAGGCAGCAGCCTGTAATGCGGTCCCGAAGAAGCCAGTCTTTGCATTTACATCGGCTCCCCTTTCTATCAGTAATTTTAGTACTCCACTGTTGCCCCGGAAAGCCGCAACCTGTAAAGGGTTCCCAAGGTGCCCGTTTCGGTGTGTAGGTTCATTCTCGAAGAGAAGACATATCTTGTTGTGATTCACGTTTTTGATCCGCTTAGCCGCCTTGAATGTAGGAGCGTAGAATGCTTTGTCCCACCCTGAATGGCCGTATGCAAGAAATCCTTCACCTTCTCGCAGGAGTAAGGTCTTTCCATGCTCCGGTTGTTCTGGCAGGTTTTTAGAGGTGTATTCCCTACCCAGCCAAAATCCAGCACAATTAGGATCTGCTCCTCGGTCGAGAAGCGCTTCCACTATACGCAGGTCACCGCTCATCGTCGAGGATGCGGCGTGGATGGCGTTTCCGAACTGGCCGACCGCTTTATCCACCTCAGCGCCGTGATCCAGCAGCAGTTGGACTCTGTCGAGAAAGCCGGAATGGCAAGCCAGCTCAAGCAGGCTTCCATATGGTCCTAAACGCTGATTTGAAGGAGCACCCTTGCTTAACATTGCTCTCAGCATCTGGGCCATAATCCCACCATAGTCCATACATATGAGGCGTAGCGCGCTCCCATAATAACCTCCCGTAATACTGCCGTCAAACCTAGGATTCTGGATCAAGAGAGTGGCCATCTCTTCCATGCCTCGTTCCAGAACTGCTTGAAGCGGTGTCCCAAGCCAGCCACGGTTGCTGTTCACATCTGCACCGTGCTCTAGTAGAAATCTGACAAGGCTCGTGTCTCCTTTAACTGCAGCGCCCTGAAGCGCACTGCCAACAGTGCCACCAGGTCTGAAAAAGTCGCCTCTTTCTTCTGCAGTTGCGCCGAGAGCCAACAACGTCTTCACAGCTTCTAATGAACCGCAGAATGCGGCGGATTGCAGGGCACTTCCGAGTTCGCGCATGTGGGCTCCAACTTGAGCTCCGGCGGCCACCAACTTCTTAATGACATCACAGTGATTGCCCATTGCCGCTGCACGTAGGGCGTGATTGAGGCCACTGGTGGTAGCACGACCGTCATTGAGTTGGAGAATCCTTTCAACACCAGCATCCCATCCGAACAGGGAGGCGTAATAAAGTGGGGTGATATTAGCTGGGTGGTCTTTTCGTGTTACGTCGCTAAGAATTCGGAACAGCTGCATCCATGACTTGCAATTCGGGCGTTCCGCAATGGATTTTATTGTTGCTTGCAAGAGAGGAATCACACAATCTGGCGGATAAGAATGGCCCATGTCCACAGTGCCGGGTGCCAGCGGTGTGGCGTATTCGTCCCCGATTGGTGGACAGCAGAGAGTAATGGTCATCTTCAGAATTGATACGTCGCCTTCATCTTGGTGACCTGGAAGCTCTTGATGGGAAATTTCTCGTGCGAAAAGTGCGTTCAGAAGGACTATCAGTGCTGGATCTGCATCTTCAAGTCTTGCAAGGTGGATTCCGCCATGCAACGTGGCATAATCAAGGAATACATATCTTTTTCGGAGATCGTCGAGCTCATTTAGCGTCTGAACATGGTGGGAAAGCTCTTGGAAAGACAGATACGTCAGCGATGTTTTTGCCAAGTAAGCGTTCGCATCTGAAGACTGAATGTTGTATCTCCGCGTATTGTCATTGTCGGTATTCAGGAGCTTGCCAGACGTAAGTAATTCTTTGAGTGAGAAATGAGCCAATGAAAGTTCATTTGTTTCCTTATTCATACGAATGAGAGGGCCACATAAACCAACAAGGGTGTCAGAGTCAATCTCGGCTTTCTGATTTCGGCGCATTTGGCCTTCTTCCACGGCTATGGCTTCTCGAATCTCGTCTACCTTCAAAGGCCGGATGGCCGCCACAAGCCATTGGAGGATCCTTCTGATTCTGTCACGATTTATTCTGGGCTGCGCAGTGTCGATGTCGAGTAGTAATCGCACCCAAGTCTCGTCTAGGTCCTCTGGTAGATCTGTGAGAGTGGCCGAAACATCGTGCTCAGTAAGGCACTTGAGTAGAATATCAAGCTGTAGTTTTGCAAAGAGAAACCTGGCGGTGTTGCTTGTAAGTAAACTGGTGGGCTAATATCAGACGGAACAACTTACATTCCGTTCGCTTTCTCGACAAGCCTTGAGACAATATTTTCCATCACATTGCGAGTGCTTTCCTCATCTCCTAGCCAGCGAGGCTTTTCCTGGATCTTTCTTTCCATTTCTGCTCTAACGTAAAGCTCGATATCCGCGGAGTTACATTCACTCAAAATGGGGATGGCAGGGTTGCTTGAAAAGGCCTCGCGAATATCTGTCATGGGCCGACTCGTGATAAGAATCCTGATTCGTCCCTTTCCCTTATCCTGCATCTTAGCCAAGTAGTCGAGGAGCAGCTTCCTGGAGCTGTGTCTCCCCTGATTGGAGCACTCGTCGATGGCGTCTAGTACTAGGTAGATCCGGCTGAATTTGACGCAATTTGTGAGCAGAATGTCAAGGAGAGTCTCTGGCTCCGCGCTTCGAGCCGCTTCATACGCCCCGTGTGTAGAGTCGAAGTATTTCCAGACAGCAGAACGAAAGGCTAAATCCTGTTTCGATAGCTGAGCAATAAGACTACCCATGATATTCGGCATGGTTTGTCTTCCCGGATCGCTGTAGTCGCAGTAGAAGTAGGCAATGCCCACTTTGGCGTCGAGGGCTTTGACAGTGAGGTACAGTTCGTCAATTACGGTAGACCTAGACGTATGACTAATGAGCAAAAAGGTTTCAGATCTTCTGAGGAGAGGCTTCTTTGACTTACGCTAATATGGTCTTTCCGGCACCAGCTGGAAGGTATAGAATCAGACAGCCATATTGAATCCTTCGAGGAAGCTTTCACTTACGGATTGCGTGGATCCAAAGAATATCTTTGACCTTTCCAGATAGCCAATTTTCAAACTCAGTTCGACCGAAAAGCCATCGACCTGTTCCTTCTTGCCGCTGTTGTTGAGCACGGGTGTGAAGTGAAGTTTCATCAATCCTCGTTAGCCACAAAACCGGTGACAGGTCCGGGCCATGGGTTCGACACCAATTTCCCAGTTGCAGAATTGCAATTCTCTTCGAGAGTCGAACCAGATTCTCGTAGTGTGTTTTGAGTGTTGTGACGACTTCTTCGAATTTGGCCTTGTTCTTGATTGCCCATCTAATTCGGTTCCTTTCGCCCTCATCACCGTTGTCGAAGTCTAGAACGCCCTGTACGTCGGCATGCCGCTTGTTGAACGGGCTTCGGATCTTGAAACCTTTCTGTGGGGGATCGCTCCTGGTGTGGTATTTCAGCAGGTCTTGCGCATTCGTAAGACGTGTATTTATTCGCTCCAGAATCTCGAAGATGAGCTTTCTCTTTTCATCCGTCTCGTAGTAAAACAAGCACTCTTCGGCACGGGGGTCGTTCAGGTTAAACCTGGCACCCCATTCTTTCAATTCGAGCCGTTCGACGTGAAAACGGGCTGCAAGGTCCTTCAGCCCGCTGTCCTTGTCAAATAGACTTTCAATGAGCAGGCAACTGTCGATAGCCCCTTTGAAAGCTGCGAGCAGTCCCGCGATGGCTAGCGCAGCTCCTACCGGGTCGATCGCCATTATCGCAAACCGTCAGAGAGCGAGTGACAGAAAGAGTTTGTTAACAGTAGGGTTGATCTCCATTTCAAAGGGATATTTTTGCAGCACTAAGTAGCCTAGGCAAATCTCCATGCATGTCAGCTAAAGACTGAATGCCAGGCCACAGCCAGACCCTCAAATTCGGCTGCGTGCTCTCCGGAATGACTCGAGCCGAAAAAAGTAGCCGGGTAGTCCGGAAGCGACCTGGGCGAGGACCTACCCCTGGGGAGAGCAGGGACGAAGACGTTGCGGTGCCCGGAACGTGTGCTATTGGTGTCCGCGAGCTCATGAACCAGTCGCACCCCCGGCAAAATCGCGCCATAGCCTCCATTGCAGTGGCTGGGTAGCGAAAGAATATGGCAGTGTAAGCTACACGTTGAGCCTTGGACAATAAGAGTTGTTCAGCCAGGGTAAAAGGTAGTAATGGACCCCACGAAGTTGAGACATTTCGGGTTAGGAAGCGGACGCGTCCCATTCCGGGGTTAGGTTTCAGGGTTTTATGGGGGCCAAAAGCTAGGCGGGCGGAAGGTGGCCTAATGCGTCACCGATCGTGGCTGATGGGTTTCGTCCTCACCAAATGCCGATCCCCAGAAAGATGCGAAAACTTCGCAATAGCGGTCCAGGAACAGGCCCCTTCTGCTTGGCAGAGCTGCTTGGGCAGGCTTTGTAAGTTTTGTCGGGCTTGAGCCACAGACACTGGCGACTTGTACTTCAAAATTGTGAAAGCCGGAGCTCATAAATGATTAAGAATACCTTGAACATTCCGCTACTTAGTACAAACTGTGTTACTTGGGCAGCCTTGCAGCATACACACATAGGCAGCCACTGTATTCGTACAGCACAACTGATGAAACTACTAAGTTTGATATTCTGAAAATTCATTCCGGAACTCCTTGCGACGCTTATCCCTACCCCCCATCGCATGCACATCTGGTAGTCTTACAAGCTTGCTGCCATTAACATCCGGATCCTCGCCTTGACTGGGAGCGCTGTGAAATCTTCTCCACCTTGTTGTTCTGCAATTATGAAGTGCTCAACGGCGCTCGGCTTCTTCGGCTGCACATCCAAACTAGTCTGGCCAGTAGGCGGACAACCTATTCGTTCACTCGACAAGGGCAGGAGAAGGGTACCCTTTGGTGGAAGTATCGGAGCTTCGTCTGTTCCTCTTGAGGCTAGAAATGTGGAACTCTGCAATGACATAGTTGGGGTGGGGGAGCTGATAGCATTGGAGGATAGGTGCGACGTAGTAGGAACTAGGATATTAGAACGAGGTATCGCACTCTTGACTGCCAGAGGCGACACTATGGAGGATAGTTGTCGACAGGCTGCTTCTTGACATGTTTGTAGGACAGGAGGTCCTCCGCTGGTGGAAAGGATGTCCTTCTTTGCTGGGATCGATGGAGGCCTCTTCCTTTTGATGAGTGGTGGAGCGGTCTTTGTTGTAGAACCAGGATGAAACTGCCTTATTTGTGGCGCACTTTGTGTATATTCAATACTTGGTTTTGGTTTGTCCGCGCTGCAGGAACTGCGTCCCCGAGGTGGCTGACTGCCCACAAAATTTTGTGTATCCAGGACTTCGCTCGAAATAGGTCCGGGCTGCTCCTCAGACGGCTGCACGGGAAGTGTCGAGGACTCATGCACGGCGGCATATGTGGTAGGTCTCGCTGGGCGAGGTGGCGGTGGCTTCCTGACGAGGGTACCGGCAGACTGAGCGATCTTTGCACCCGCAGTTTCTGCCAGACGATTTTGAACATCAAGGTGGCTGAATAAAGCTGGAAAGTGATTGGAATCTGGGACAGGCGTTTGGTCGAGGTCGCCACAAGAGTCTTCGGTTGTAATCTGGGATAGTGGTGACAGTTGCGTCAAGGCTCGCTGATCACAGTTCGATGGCATGCTCTTGAAAAGGCGCCCGAACTCTGCCCCAATACAGTTGGTGACTGGATTGAGAAGTTCAGCAAGCTGGCTCACGCATTTGACGTTTTCCGACAAACAATCCATGTGAGATTCTCCTGCAACAGCAGCAAGACAGTTAAGGAGGTGCTGGATCCTTTCCATTTTCATAGGCACCTCTTGATGAATGTTGTCCGCATCCTGAAGTGGAATGATCATTTCTCCAGGCTTTAGTTGTGAGTTACTCCACAATTCTCTCTTTGCTTTACCAGCTGCGTTCCCACTCTGTCCTTGGACACCCAAGAAGACTTCTTCTATGCTGACATCTAATCCTCGTTGCGAGCGATAGGTTTCCGTTGCCCCGGCCCGGTTGTAAATGGCATTCTCAGAATACTCATTCCAGCGATATCCAGCTTGGTCGATTCTTGATTTGTAATTGGAGACGTGCTGCTGCGAAGATGATTGAGCTTGGATATTCTCGAGTAGCCGTAATGCGCCTTCCAGCTTAGCTTGTTGACACTCATAACTGTCGCCGCTGCTTTGGATATATCCCAGCATGTCAGTCTTCTTGACCCTAATTCCTCCTTGTCAGTTCAGCTACTTCTCAGGCGAGAAAGAAACAAACCTGACGTGCGAACCCATCAGAGCCTCAGCTCCAGCCACATTTATGCCCCCAGCCTCCTCATAGGCTCGTATGAGTCGCCTGATACACTCGATAGCTGCAAGAACATTGCTAGCCGCCCAGAGGATAGGTATCATGATTGATCTATTCGTTTGGCGCAGTCTGATGGTTTAGACAATTATACCAGCATGAATAATTGTAGACTGGTCAACGAGAGAAGGCCAGCTGTTCAATATGGACGGTGAAGTATTCCACAGTGATCTTCAATGGATATCTGACAGGACAGTGCCGAGCTGTCCTGACTCTTGGAGGCCGACCTATCTATCAAGGGATATAGGTCCATTTTCTTGCACGCGGCCAGTAAATCGCCGCACGATGTGTTGCACAGCCTGCTGTCGTCTGGGGGCTGCCATGAGCAGTCGATTTGTGTCAAGAAACTGATAGTGCGATAGGCTAGTACCAGAACTGCTGAAGCAATGTATTGCGCCTGATGTGGCTTTCAGTGGACCTCTTTGATTGGGCAGCCTTGCTTCTCCGCGACGAAGGGGCCTGTGAGCAAAAACTGTGTCTGCCATGGTGTCATGCGGGAACTTCTAAGAACAAGCCTAGCAATAGCAATCGATCCCCGGGTGATGCGCCAGCACCATCGTAACGATGACGCACGAATCTGTCGCGTGCCGGCGAAAGGCAAGTCGGTTTTGCAATCGCATCTTTTTATCGTTCCGTTGTGGCCCGTGCTTTTTCCCTACTTAAATCCGGGGCACTTCAGCCACAACTGTTGCCGCTAATTCTCACAGCTTGCAGGTGTCACTTGGGAGTAAAAAAGAGTCACTTCCGGGCGTCCCAGATGGTCAGAGGTATGCCTGATTGCTCCCGGCATTTACGCTTTTTGACAGCCAGCAGCGCAGTTATTTTGCCTGCACCGATTCTAAAGCCAAAACGGGTCCAATACAAAGAGCAATATAGAAAGGTCGATACGAGGGGGCTCACAATCGTGCATCTCACAGGCGCGTGTATCTTACAGAGGCATGCATCTCACGGGCTATCATAGGCGCGTGCTTCTGATAGGCGTGTCTCTCAGAGGCATGCATCTCACAGCAGTGCATCTCACAGGCATATATCTGAAGGGTTTTACGAGGACATAGCGCGTCAGAACACCAACGCACATCTGTCTCAGCTCCAGCTAGGTTTTCGGCGTTGTCGCATATGGGTTTCAGTCATCGTCGTAGTGTCCTAAAAGGCCACTGTTTAGGACGCTGCACGGTCTTGGGTACCAGCGCTCATCGGCCTGTTTCGGCCTGTCTGTCTGTCTATCCTCAAGCTGTCCATCACTTTTCTGTCGATCTAATTGGCTAGCCAATCCGATTGCCTGCGCTTCTTTTTCCCGCCTCAACCCCCCTTTTTTAGATGGTTTAGATAGTGATCTGATACCGTTTTGGATGCAGAGCTGCTGCTTTGGCTTCCAGCAGCACCTTGGCCGCTGGGCAGTCTTTTCGGCGGCTTTTCACCATGCGGAGTGTACTCCAAAGGTGATCAGCAGCCTAACGGCCAGTCGCTCACAATCAGAAGCTTTAATCATCTTTGGTGTCGATACAGAGCCTCGCTACCCGTGTCCTGCGAGCAAGGAAGGCTCGTAAATAACAGGCATGCATCTCACAGGCGTACACCTTATAGGCGTACATCTCATAGGAGCGTGTATTTCACAGGGCATGCATCTCAGAGGCGTGCATCTTATGGGTATACATTTCATGGGCGTGCATCTCATGTATGTGCATCTTATGAAAATGCCTCTCCCGTGAGCCTCTCTCGCGGGTCTCTTTCGCAGGTATGCGCCGAGCAAGGCCCTGGGCCTACCGATCGTCCTCCAGTCCTCCACTTAGAGATTGTAGCCTTCATTCTACCTATAATACCAGAGGCCACCTCCAGTCAGGCAACCCGGGCCTCGGGGAGGGTACGGAGGCTGTGGAGATCGATATGCTCTTGTATGAGGGCAGCATCAATGCACTCAATGTCCTCCAGGCGCGTTCCTGAACCATACAAGAAAGGCCCACATGTCGTCCTCGCTCTCGGCCCCGGGGGCTAGAGGTCCTCTCAGGAGGAAGAGGAGAAAGAGGAGGAGAAGGAGGAGGAGAAGGAGGAGTAGGAGGTGGTGGTGGTGGTGGTGCCGGAGTACTGAAATAGGGTCAAGGGCTCGCTGGAGGTAGCCCTTAAGGAGGTTGTCGAGATTTGCAGAGACTGGCACCTGCTTTTTACAGCGCTGATAAGCTCTGAGTTATTATGGCCCTTCCGGGTGTTCGTCGGTTTCCTGGCTCCAGGTAGCAGTAGCAGAGTAGCCTTCACAAAAAGTACGCTGTTCGCTGTGATCTTTGGAATTGAAAAGCGATTATGGCTGGCCACCAGATCACTGGCACGAGTCCCATCGTCGACCCAAACCCCTCTCCCTTCCGCAGCCATAACAAATTTTGGTTTTGCAAACACAGACCCAAGTGATCTCTCAATTACCATTTTGCAAGTCGGGCATTGCTGCCATTTGCCCCACCTTCATCAGCTTATGAAGATCTCGTTTTCCTTGCAAATGCCTATTTGCTCCAGTCTATTGTAGAACCTATAGGTGAACCTGCGACATTTAGGACAAATGACAAGGTCCGGAAGGTTCTTTGATGGCGGGATAAAGCTGTTGCATTTTCTAAAGGCGCAATATTTCGGACTGGACGTAGACAACTCGAGTATCCAGAGATAGGAGGACTCCGAGAAGTTCCTCTTGAAGATGCAACTCTGGTGGCGGAAACAGGTGCTGATTCCTTGCAGCAAACGAACGGAGCCGATTTGTAGGAGGTCTCGAACGCTTCTGTAGCACTTGTTAGTGATCAAACAAGGTCGTAGAAGACAAAGGTTTGGGAAGAGCGTTGTGGCAGGCTTCGACCTCATCGACCAAGGCCGAGTTGGTAAGTGTTGAGGACTCCGCCGTGATACTGAGGTGGGTTGACAAGCGCAAAATTGGGTTGATCACTAAAATTGGCGGGCGAGTGGGAATAGGCAGCCTTCAGCGAGACCAGTTGGCTAAGGCGGAGTGAAGAATCTACACGGGAAACGACCGTCGGATGACTCTCGGAGCACGCAACTGTGTTAGAGTCCAAACAGGACCTGTAAATATGGATACAAAAGATGAAGCAGATAGAGTGACGCCTGAAAAGGCAGTGGCCGCAATAACATTTCAAGATATTCGTAAAGCTGCTGATGTACGCAAAAAGTCTAACTCGCATGACTCTTCAAGTTCATACGCTATAATCCCTGGATTGTGGTTCGCCGATTGCAATTTTAGGTGAGACGGAGATATGAGGCTTATGAGCCATGTCTCAAATCTGAAGTTAAGTTGCACTGAGTGTCCCATACAGGCGACGAGACGGCGTGCCATGGCCTCAGAATTTATGAACGCAAACTAGATAGCGTCTTCCCATGAAACTGGTTACAGGCTATGGCATGGCGAAAGGAAAGGTCATTGAATTGGGAAGTTGAATTCTAGAGACTCGAAGACTACGGGGTATCATAGGGACAATAACGTAGGTTCATAGTCCTACTTTGAGACTCATGGTAGAACTTGACAGAAGAAGACTTCACGCTTCAGGTATCTCGAATAAATGCTAGAGCGGCTTCTTCAAGCGCGCTTCCCGTCGAAATTTCTTCAGTCCCTCCAATGCGACTGAGGTCAAGATTTTCCAGGTGACTAGCAAGCGTCTTGAGACCCCGATCCTGACAATCCCCGAGGCCCATGAACCTGCTCATGAGGTCACAGAGCCCTGTGTGGTTGTTCATATTAAGCGCTCTGCACCCGTGAATGGCTCTAGCCAGAAACCATTTCTCTTGTATACCTCCTTCTGCGACGCATGCACCAATAACCGTTACCCAAAGCAGCATGTCGTTCTGTCTTCCCCAGTTATATTCCATCTGGTTGAAGTCGCCCAGGGTGAGACGTAGGAAATGCTCTAAACGAGCCAACACTAGCTTCCCCGAACGTACGGCTGAGACGTAAGTGCACTCGTAGCAGAAGACGAGGAGGAGGGTAGTGGCGACGCAGTATGTTCGGCACTGCTGAACGGAGGAATGCTCGTCTGGACGTGGTAGTGAGAGGAGCTTGTGGAGATAGGCGCGATTGCGTGTACAAGCCCATTCTATGTCTGAGGGGAGAGGATCCATTTCGTTGCGAATGAATTCGAAGGCTTGTATGTCGACGAGCAGTTCTTCGATTATCCTTGCCGTCGAGATGTCGAAAAAACCATCATGCAGCGCATCAGCAAAGCCGGTGCCAAGGACCTTTTCCTTGGACGAGTGCAGTGTCGCGTTAAGTTGTGCCCAACTCATATTGTGGAGTGGGCCAGGATCCCACGTGAGGTCAAAGACAGGTCGCTGGCCCGTTTCTATCGCGAAACAAAGCTCTGTGTAGCAGCATGCTTCGCGGACATATTGGCAAAGGCTAGAAAACCCGCCCAGTAATGGGACAAGGCGACGAATCATTTTCAGATGCATCCGCATTACCTCATAATTTTGACGATAGAACTCCGAGAATGCTAAGAAGAAAATGTCAAGAATGATACGCTCACCGCCACCGGCTATCGAAAAGCCGGAAAGAGACAACCGCAGACCTCGTAAAGATTTGACCATGAGAGCCTCCGGGCTATTTGCTCTGTCGAATGTGGCAAGCTTATAAAAGCTCATCCGCATAGCATTCAGGGTTAGGAACGCGTCCATATGCATTTCGTCCGACAGACTGCCTCTGGTAATGTCCGGAAGGTCCTTGAAAGATTGACTCCATTGGCTTGTGTTGGTATGACCAAAGGTCTTGAGGTGGGCCTTCCAGCCCACCTTAAGGAAGAACTGCATAAGGTTATGGTTTGACTGGTTCACGCGCACAGCAGTGCTGTTGAACGGGTCACATGCATCGCCGGGAAGAAAATTGTTGGAGCATAGTGCGGGCGCAGTGTATTCGACTCCAACGTTCTCGACCACCACATTGGAAGCGTGTGTGTCCCAGAATGCAGCTGGGGATGTACACGTCACGGTGGAAGATTCTCTGTCGATGAACCAACTCGCTGCCTCAGGCTCTGAGGGCTGCGGGTAACGTCGATAAGGAATAAATTTTCTAGTTGAAGGGCTTCCCGCGGCGTAGCTTGAGCGATACAAGGCGTGTAAATTCTGACAGCGCCGAAATCGTTGAACATGTGAATAGATTGCCGACCGGCCCTGAGATTTCGCGATCCTGTCCTTTGACACGATATCTGAATTCAGGTTCTCGTTAATGAACAAATGGTTCTGAATCCGTGGGTTGATGTTCTCAGCAGGAGATGCACGTCGGCCTCTGAAGGTAAGCTTAGCGGGTTTGGGATTTGCCAGATCAGGAGGCCGACAGAGTACTGCAGGCACATAAGTCGTAGCCATTCAAGTCATAGTGCTTTATTCTGGCGCAATAATCCAGCATAAGCTTTTGATGCCCCAAAGTGCGTCCAGCTTTGTCCTTGGTCAACGACTCAATGAGAGAGAGCGCACGTTCACCCACTTTTACCACGTTGAACGCCGAGGATTGGGGCAAAGATAGGTCTCCCAAATAACTTCAATGTCTTCTCTCCAGACATAGTAAACTCGAGGCTGTCGTGTGATCAGCGTCGGTGCTGTTTGTCAAGATTGGTAAAGCGGGATGATTCAGGGCCTTTCAGTCATCTTACGTTATGCATATAGTTGGCAGGGATAGCCGACTGATTTCGCATCTGCTATAAGCCCCGTTACCCGCGGACCTGCTTTGCGGCAGCACAGCAAACCCAGTAGCTCTACCTCGGCGCATCAAGTGTGGTTCCGCCTACTCCGGTGTCAAACTAGCTGAAATCTAGATTGCATTTGGAATAGCGGCACCAAACGTCGGGACCACTACTAAAAGTCAAGAGATGAAGAGATTGGAAGAAATCCAAGTGTTCGATGATATTGTGTGTCAGCGTTTCTCGAATAGCGCTAGAATTCCCTTGGCCTCTATCTAAGCATAGTTGAAACTGTTCCGGCAAAGTGGACAGCTGCTCGAATTGGAGCTTTTAAACCACCTGAACAGACATGTGGAGTGGAAATTATTCTTGCATGTGCCGCACTTCTTGTTCGGCGTCTGCATGTCCGTCCCAATGATGCTGTAGCAGATAGCACATTCACTTTGTCCCTTCAAAACCCCCTGCACATTTCGCTTGAACGCCACCAAGCCTTCGATGAGGCTTCCCGTGGAAAAGATGATGACTTGGAATGTGCGTATCCAGGATTGCCAGTTCTTCTCTGATACTCCAACGCGGTTCCGCGAAGTAACCGTAGCCTGCTCCAGAGGGTAAGCACCTGGTAGAGTGATGACGAGCGAGATTGGCGGAGACTCCTCATCAATAGCGATTGATGCGACAAGCTCAGATCCTCTAGGCGAGGTCTTAACAGTAACAGGGCGGTCCTCAGCATCCTGAGTGCTGGCCCACTCCGACACCGTTTCCAGCGATGCAGAAACCATCAGCGGAGACATATGCTTCTGTGTCCAAGATTCAAGCGGTGACTTGATGCGGTTCTTCTGCTGAATAAACCAGTCTTTTACAAGGCCTGGCAGATGAAGCAGGCAAAGGTAGTAGAGGTGCACAGAGAGCCATTGCGCTTCCCGCTCGAGTGAGGCCCCAGTGCCTAGGTCAAACGCTTTGATTTCGTATCTTGAGGCATCCAAAGGCTTACCACTGGCTATCCGTAGAATGTCACATATGAAGTCCAACAGTGGAAGCAGATAGCCGCACTCCTTAATGTCGTCGGTGTAATATCCTTGAAGCTTGTAAGAGGCGTTTGTGAAGTGGTCCAGGATTAGTTTCCAGCTAAGAAGATGTCTTCGAATGTCTAACCAGATCTTCTCCCGAAATTCGCGCGTGTCGGAGAACATTTGCATCGACGGCACATGTAAGAGCAGCGAGAGTAGTTCCTCCGGCAAGTGTACAACCTTGTTCTCCAACACAACATCAAGCGAATTCTGCTGCTGTACTTCAGGAATAGCTCGATGGAGCAGTCGGAAAGCTGCATCCTGCACAGATTGCTCTTCCGAAGCCATCAGAGGGAACAACTCTGCAACTTCTGTTGGCGGTAAGGTCACACTAATAAGCTGACGTTGGAGGAGGTCGGTTGTTATTGCTCGCGGCTGATTTGCTCCCTGTGGGGATTCTTCAAACAGCTTCAGAACATGCAGGAGCCCGGAAACCAGGCTTGAGAATGACTTGTCCCAAGCTTCAACAAGATCCTCGTTTGGGGCCTCTTTCACGAGGGACTTGAGGCGGTCATGAAGCCTCAGTGAAGAATGCAGCGCTGGCAGATCATCATTTAGGTCATTACCATGACCCCAGAGATGGACGACTACGTCAAGCATCTCTTCCCAATGTTCTCCGGATACTCCTGAGATTGGTCTGACAATGTGACAGAGCAATTTGAGTATTTCAGAAATAAGCGCGTAGGGTGTTCCGTCGGATTTCAATAGCCGAACGAGGTTCTTCACAAGGTAGACGAGTCTCTGAGTTGGTATACCATCGAGTAGTAGTTCGTCTCCTTGTAGCAAAATATTGAGCAACACCAACGGTCGTAGAGCTGGGATTGGCTGTTCGATATCCTTGAGATCTGTGGCGTCTGCAATAAGCTCATTGCAGATCCTGTTGCCCTGTGGTGACGTTGCCAGGAAGTCTCTCGCTATTGAAATTAATGACGCAGACCGCACAAGGTCATCTGAGGTGCGAACCACTCTTAGGTGCTTGTCCAACCGACTGGCATAACGTCCTATGCCTTCCGCATCCAGACACTCTGACATGATCGCCGTAAAACTGATACCAAGCTTGTACGTCGCAGCAGACATCCCAGTCATACCATCAGTGTCTAGCTGCTCTAGCCATGTCGCTGCGAGACTGGCATGCTGTCCTAATGCGCCATCAACGTTGGCCTTTACGGGTCGTTCGTCGGATGTTGAGGTCGATCCTTGAGCAATCGTTTTAGAATCGTTCTCGCTATCAGTCCTATTCAAGCCTTCTTGAGCTCTGATCCAACCAGCGATTGCGACTTGTCCCCGGGCCAATAGTTCGACCATCTCTTCAACAATTTCCGGAGTTGACGTGCCCCAGATCTCATTTGATGATTCCAACGAGAGCTTCTCGTCAATCAACTGGAGGGCCTGAGGATAATAAAGGTAGAGACCAGTAATTTGATCTTGGTTGATGAGCTTCAAGATGTCCGTTGATCTAAACAACCTAGTGACGTACAGGGTGAGACGTACAGCCAACGTGAAGTCATCGGAGTCTCTTGGTAGAATTGGTAGTGCGGATGAACCTTTGGTGATAGCATAAACAACACCTTGTAGCGGGCTGATGATCGCTGCTGCTGGAAGAGGCGGAATGTTCAAAAATGGCGTTAATGCGTTTCTCCAGTGCTCGCTTGTGGGGAACAGGCTGGAGCTCTCGTTGGCACCGGACTGGATTAACTCTTCCGCAAGTTCAACTAGGCCGAGAATCCTAGTATTCATTAGCAGAGAATTCACAAATGGGATTTGTCGGGTCAAGACGGAATCACAAATTGACAGCAGCATTGTCCAGGATGTGCATGCGCTGATTCAGCGGGAACATGGAGAAACCTACGATATGAGTTGTCCCGTCCCAGCCAATTGCTGTGTGATCAATTCCGCGGTGGACTTTGCAACGATGTCCGAACCTTGAGAGCCTGCCAGCTTCTTCAAGCGACTTGAGAGATGTGTTGCTCGGTCTGCCGTACGCTCATCAGGGGAGTCAGCAAGTAGCAGCAATTTCGAGAGCAATTCGCTGATGTATGCCGGTTGTCCGGTTGATGACTGCGTCTGGGACAGTATAGCCTCAAATCCTTGCAGCGCTGCGCTCTGCTCGTTCTCGATTGATAGGGCGTGCATCATCTCCTCAATCACTCGGGATTTGTAGCCTGGTGGAGCTACTGCAGAAACTTGATCATTGCCAGACATAGGATTATCGACGATGGCTTTCACGAAACCCCAGTCAGTGTTCTCCCCGCTCAACAGCGAGTGCAGGTCCTTCAGCACTGTTTGTTCTAGTGCAGTATTTTGTGTCACGTCAGACTGGCTCAAGCCTCTGAGTAGTGTCCGATAGGCTGGTGTCGATCGGAGCTTTGCATCATGGAGAAATGCATTTATGGACGCCTGTAGGCTTTTTGAAAAGGCTGGACTCGATCGACAATATTTCAAGAATATTGCGACTAAACGCCCTCCTGAAGGCGACGCCAAAAGGCGTGGAAGCTGAATGGTGAGGAAGTCGTCCGTTAACCGAACGGAGGACGCCAAAGGAAGTTCCTGTATCACGCCAGCAGCACCATAGGGCTTGCCATTGCGTGATTCCAATAGAAGCGCGGCAGCTTCGAAAATGCAAGCATTCGCTTTCGTGATCAGCTGCAGGCCTTCAGGAATCTTTTTGGTAACCTCAATCTGGAGGGAGCCGAGCCGTTTCGCTTTCGCAATGATAGAATCTTGAGATGCTTTGAATTCTCTCGAAGTCTCTGGCAAAGACAACTTCATAGCATTGATTAAACCATCAGCTAATGTGGTCCATATGCGTCCAATGAGATCGGATCGGTCCCTGCTCCATAAGCCGGTAAGGCATTCGGAGCAAATGCGTAGTGCTGCGGTTGATGGCGGCCGCCAATGTGATTGCTCGCTAGATTCTTCGACATATTGGTAGATCAGAGGGATCAATGTTTGTTCGAAAAGAGCTTCTTGATCAACCTCCAGAAGATCTGCAACCCAGAAGCAGATGCTAACGTAAGTTGACCATGCAGCCGAAGCATTCTGGCGTGGTTCGTCCGGATTTGAAACGCCTTCATGTAGAGCGGCAAGCAAAGCGTTGCCTTCGTCGATGGAAGGTTTACTTTGAGCACACCAAACCCCCAAGGGAATATGGTGAATGAGCTGTCCCAGAGTCGACCACACATTTTCTGGTCCTCTTTGTGACCCATGTCTCAGATACTGAAAGAGGCGTTTACAAACAGCGGTCTTCCCGTGGTACTCCTCGGTCCAAATGGATGGTTGAGCCAGAGTCATAGCAAGCAGAGCCTCGGCATATTGGAGGGCAGAACCAAGCTGGCTGATGTGGAGCGACTTAGCCAGAAAACAAGTGCTAAGGAGCTTCCAGTCAAGTTCTGAAGGTAGTCGCGCAGCGCACAGAGTGACGAGAGAGCAAACACCTCGGCGAACAAAAGGATCTTGATGATACGTGAATTCCCACAATCGCTCACTTGTCAGAATTCGCGTATACTTTGCATAACCGGAGCCGTCGTTCGGGCCATCAGTGATGCCCCTCAATAGGTGGCAGAGAACTAGAGTTGCAGTGCCTACCACCCGGACATGCTTTGCTTCTGCATCGTCCGGGCTCGTACTGCGTTCGTCGCTGAGCGTCTGCGGCGTTTGATGCAAGATTGCATCTTCGGCATATTCTACCAGAGACCGCTGGTATAATTTCCACACTGCCCTCTGTTTCTCCTGCGTCGGGAAGGACTTCTCGAGCGCATCTTGAGCAGACCTAGAGACAGCCTTGTCACTGTCGAAAGTACCCGAGAGCCATGCACCAATGACTTTGGGCAGATATGGGGCGATACGCTTTCCAGCCGTAGCAGTGAAGGCACCTTGCAACGAGTGAGCGAGCTGACGAACTCTACGAGAGTTATCGATAGATGTGCGAGGATAAATATTGATCTGAAAGAAATGTTATTACCTATGCTATGTAGACTTCCTGACGGGGAGACCCACCCAGGCCTCTAGAACGGCATTTTCAACGCCAGACTCGCCAACGTGTGATAGATAATCTTGCAGCTCCTCCAAAGCCTTTGCCTTTGTGACACTGTCCTTTTTGCTGAGGTTCTTGTACGCAACGACAACCGCCGACTCTGAAATAGCGTTCAGATCTGGCAACTCAGTCACGTAGGAGAGAGGGGAGCCCGCTGTCTGAAAGGCCGCTGTGCCGCCAAATCCGCCGAATGAAGAACTGCCGAAAGTTGATGAGGCAGCGCGTGCGCTCGAGGCCTGCGACTTGAACTTCTTGCTGCTCATTATGGGCAGCCCTGGAGCGGCGGTTGGCTAGATAGTATAGGCTATGGCATACAGAAGGGAGAGACAAATGAATTTTTGTGCGTCTGTCTGTGGGCGCTTTGACATGTGACCTGGCGTCGAGGGTAGAAATCCAGTGACGTTGACTCGCGTGATAATTTCGTCAACGCGAGGCAGCGAGTCAGGCAATTTGAGACTTTTGCCAGACAGCGCCAGAATTGAGTATAGTCCTTTGATACTTTCCCCACGATGCAATAACAGTGACTACGTTTGAGCAGTTGCTCATTCATCCTTTCTATGCATGAGGGGGTATCAAATTCCCATCAACGTCTATCATTATGAAGTTCTACATCGAGTGCGGTCTCACATATCCCTGAACGTGCCTTTCACTAACTGACTCGATAGTGACCTGCCTGTTCTCTTTCCTTATCCCAAGATCTACCCAGAGCAATATGCCTACATGTGCGACCTCAAGCGGACCCTCTGGAAGGGGGGTCACTGTGTGCTGGAAATGCCTTCAGGGACTGGCAAGACAATCTCCTTGCTCTCCCTAATCGTCGCCTACCAGCAGCATTACCCAGAGCACCGGAAGCTCATATACTGCTCTCGTACAATGTCTGAAATTGAAAAGGCACTTGCCGAGTTGGAGGCCTTGATGAAATATCGAGAGAAAGAATTGGGCTACAAGGAAGACTTTCGTGGCCTCGGTCTGACAAGCCGAAAGAATCTGTGCTTGCATCCATCAGTCAAGCGAGAGAAGAGCGGTGCTGTGGTCGATGCCCGGTGCCGAAGCCTGACAGCAGGATTCGTCAAGGAGAAGAAAGAGAGGGGAGAAGATGTGGATCTCTGTGTCTATCACGATAACCTCGACCTCTTAGAACCCCACAACCTCGTACCGCCCGGAGTCTTCACCTTGGACGGCTTGATCAAATATGGCGAAACCCACACGCAATGCCCATACTTCTCAGCTCGACGAATGATGCCTTTCTGCAATGTCATTATCTACTCGTACCATTATCTCCTTGACCCCAAGATCGCCGAAAGAGTATCGAAAGAGCTCTCCAAGGATTGTATTGTAGTATTTGATGAAGCACACAACATTGACAATGTGTGTATTGAATCACTGTCAATAGACCTCACGGAGGACTCTCTACGAAAGGCTACCCGTGGTGCCAATAATTTGGCAAGGAAGATTGATGAGATGAAAGCGTCGGACGAAGACAAGCTGCAGAATGAGTATCAGAAACTAGTTGAAGGACTTCGAGAAGCCGATGAGGCACGAGAGGAAGACGCCTTTATGTCCAATCCCACCTTACCAGATGACTTACTCAAAGAAGCCGTCCCTGGCAACATTCGCCGCGCTGAGCATTTCGTGGCTTTCTTGAAACGTTTCATAGAATATCTCAAGACGAGAATGAAAGTCCTCTACGTTATCCAAGAAACACCACCATCATTTCTCGCGCATCTCAAAGAACTTACGTTCATCGAACGCAAACCCCTTCGATTCTGCGCCGAACGCCTCACATCCCTCGTCCGCACGCTCGAACTCACTAACATCGAGGACTACCAGCCTCTCCAAGAAGTTGCAACTTTCGCCACTCTTGCCGCGACCTACGATACTGGCTTCCTTCTCATTCTCGAACCTTTCGAATCGGACCAAGCACAGGTTCCGAACCCCATTCTGCACTTCGCCTGCCTTGACGCTTCTATCGCTATCAAGCCCGTCTTCGAACGCTTCTCCTCCGTCATCATAACATCGGGTACAATATCGCCTTTAGAGATGTACCCAAAGATGCTCAATTTCTCGACCGTCCTCCAAGAATCCTATCCAATGTCACTCGTCCGACGTTCCTTCCTACCCCTGATCGTCACCCGTGGCTCCGACCAACAAGCTATTTCCTCCGGCTTCCAAGTCCGCTCCGATCCAGGCGTCGTGCGCAACTACGGTGCTCTGCTCTTCGAATTCGCAAAGATCACACCAGACGGCGTCGTCGTGTTTTTCCCATCTTACCTCTACATGGAACAGATAATCTCTATGTGGCAAGGCATGGGCATCCTCGACCAGATCTGGAACTACAAGCTCATCCTCGTCGAGACTCCTGACGCACAGGAAACAAGCCTCGCTCTCGAAACCTACCGCACCGCTTGCGAGAACGGCAAAGGCGCCATTTTGCTCTGCGTCGCGCGTGGTAAAGTCTCTGAAGGTATAGATTTCGACCATCATTATGGCCGGGCTGTGCTCTGCATGGGTGCGCCCTTCCAGTACACAGAGTCACGCATTCTGAAAGCACGTCTGGAATTTCTACGCGAGACCTATCGCATCAAAGAAACGGACTTCCTTTCCTTCGATGCTATGCGTCACGCGGCGCAGTGCCTTGGTCGTGTGCTCCGCGGGAAAGACGACTACGGGGTCATGGTGCTGGCCGACCGTCGCTTCCAGCGGAAAAGAAATCAACTGCCACGATGGATTTCGGATGAGATTCTCGAAGGACAGACGGGACTGAGCACAGACGCAGCAGTAGGATTGGCGAAGAAGTTTCTGAGGACTATTGCACAGCCACTGAATGAGGCACAGCGGAATGGAATCATGGAGGCTGCAAAAGGGAAGGACAGCTGGACGCTTGCAGAGTTGGAAAGATTTCAGGCGGAGCAGAGAGCGCGGAAAGGCGAAGGCCATGAAGGCAGGGAGGATGCCCAGATGCACGACTATATGGAAAGCGAGGTCAATGTGCCAAACAGGAATGGGTACGCTGATGCTACCAACGGACATGCAAATGAGACAAGAGATGAGTTCGAGGATGACATTGACGATGATGAGCTTATGGCTATGGCATGAAATGAATGGTTTGAAATAAGCTCTACAATTAGAATGATACCCCAACTTCCGAAATCAATTGACCTCTTTGATCTATATCATAGCAGAAGACGCTGGTCACTGGCCGCTGCTCTAGTCATCAATCATGAGATCCATTATTCGGCCAGAGAAAGTCCTTCAGGTCCATATCTATTTTACCCGGGATTTCCACACCTTGCTGTACCATCACTCCACAACCAAGTCCACTAGTTACCACTAAACGACTTGCCCGCCCCCGGTCCCTGCCGGAACGACAACATCAAAACTCCCTGTACCTACTGCCCCCCTCTTTCCAACCACAATCCTTGCACTCGGCCCCATCAAACTATCCACCTCGCCCTCCAACACCGCATCCTTCAGGAAGCCCATTACGGTCTCGAAGCTCATCTTTGCCAGTACACTCCCGTTCTCTCTCACCAGCCCATTCCTGCTAAACGCTTTGTACCCGCCGCTCTGCGTCATCGCGTCCCCAATCAACAACAAATGTCGTAAGTCGACACTGATGCCGTGACCTTTGAAGACAGAGTCGATTTCTTTCACGATCGTGGCACGCGCGGCTTCAACGCCATAGAGAGTAAGCATGTCGTGGATGGAGTTTGTGTAGATGGTATGCGGGTTGATGATATGTTGGTAGTCGCGCATGGCGAGCAGGTTAACACCAGAGGTAGTGATGATGTCTTCGGTGCCTTCGGCGCCGGTGATGGGGTCTTTGGTCTTTTCAGTGGTAAGTGTGCAAGTCGTTAGACCGGGAATCGATTGGACGACGGCAGCGTGCGCGCATTTCTCGACGATGGGAAGTAGGAGAAGCTTGGGTGCGTTACTGACGTAGCTGAGTTGGATCCGACATAGGTCGCCTTTCTTTGCGAATTTGTATCGGACTAGATGTGGGTTCTTGGACTGGAGAGCTTCCTCGTCTTCCCCTTCCTCTTCGGAGCCCACGTTTTCCGAGTCATCTGGATTCTGCTCTCGGAGGTTCTGGGCAGTCTTTTCACGTTCTTTCCGGCGATTTCGCTTGGCCTCGCTTGATTCTTCATCGTCACTACCTGACATCTCAGAATCTGACGCTTCTGCTGCGACTGCTTCATCTTCATCAGGATCATCATACATAGCGTCTTGCCGCCCCTTTGTAGCTGTCTGCTTCGCATCGTCAGGGTCGACATCGTTGTCCTCATCTATGTCGTCCTCGCCGCCCTCGCGATCAGTATTTCCAGCAGCTTCACGAACTGGGGATTTATCACGGCCGACGGAAACCCCAACCGCAGGCACTGCTGCCGTGGTCTCTGAGAGAGCGGCTTCCTTAGCTTTCTTCTTCATCTCATCCTCAATCATTTTGTGAAGGCGAGGAAGAAACCTCCTCGTCAGTGTCTTAGCAACATCGGCAATCTTAATCGCATGTTCCTTTTCATACTCATCTGCTGGCCAGAGTTTGATATCGATGCGGTAGTCTCTTGACATTCCTCGATCAAGATCAGAATTTTCCATCACCGACAGATCTTGGATCAAATCCGCCAAAGAGAGCTTACTAATGCCTTTCGCAAAGCGGATGCCGTCATCCTGTGAGATTTCGGGTATTGGCTTTAAGGTCATCATCGGGGTTGAGATTTTCGTGGAAGCTGTCATCAGTATCTCTCGCAGTCGCGGAATCCCGAGCGTAACGTTTTTAGCCGAGTGACCTGCTAGATGGAACGTGTTGAGTGTCATTTGCGTAGAAGGTTCGCCCACTGATTGGGCTGCGACAACCCCCACAGCTTCTCCAGCTTCGACGACGGATTTCATGTATTTGAAGTTCATCGTACCAATGAAAGTCCGCTTTGACATGAGCCCAGTCTGCTTCTTTTTGCCTCTGATGACCTCGTCGGGATTTTCCTTGACGTACTTAGCCAGAGATGCTGCAAACGACTCGGAAGTGCTCCCTAGACTGCGACTGCTCGCAGGCGGATGTAGTGTCATTATGGGATCATAGCTCTCAGCTTCACCCTTCCGTAAAGCCCTGAGTATTTCTTTCTGTTGATCCTCAAGCTCTGTGTTGGCAAATCTCTTCAGCTCTTCGGTGGCGTTTGATGTTGCGATGACAGTGAAGATGTTTTGTGCGAGGAAAGAGAAATCTGTAAGGTGTTTCTGCTTGGCGATTTCGAGGCCATCTTCTCCGTATAGAAATTGAATGACTGCTCCGTTTGATGTTTCCCTCACAGATGTGTCGTACTCCGTCCGAAGCCCTTCCAGCCCTTTGACTATACATCGTTGCAGGTAACCAGACTTGGACGTCTTCACAGCCGTGTCAATCAAACCCTCACGGCCTGACATGGCATGGAAGAAGTACTCCTTTGGATTGATGCCGGTCAAGAATCGTCCAGATACGTAACCGCCGGCACCTGGGTCCGTCTCAAAGGCACGAAACGCAGGCAATGTCTTTCCGCTCACCATTGTCGGAACTCTCTTGCCTTCAAGAACCTGTTGGCCAAGGTTACAAGAAATAAGACTGGCATTAACGTTTGATCCTTTAGCTCCAGAAATCGTCATTGCTTGCATCTGATTCCTTGGGAATGGCTTTCGAAGCCCTGCTGGCAGACAGCTTTTTGTGATTTTACCTGTGAGGCCGCTTGTTTTGGAGTTATAGGCTTGATCTAGGCCTGTTTGTTGGTCCTCGTTGCGTAGCACGCTCTCAAGACCATCCTGGAGCCTGGTATCATGTTCAGCGAGCTTCTCGGGGTCTAACGACACGTATTTGGCAGCGACTTCTCGGCCGATACCCGAGGCTTCAGTCAGGAGTTCCCTTCGCACATTATCACCCTCCAGTGTCAGATAAAGATCATCTACCCCACAAGTCCAGGCTCGCTCGCTCAGATATCGCGTCAAGAGTCTTCCCATAATGCTAAGCAGCCTTCCAGCCGCGGTATGTCCGTACAGCTCATGCACGGAGTGGATCAGTCCACCCACGCTCGGTCCCAATTGGGCTTTGTCGAGAATGCCGCAGAGATGTTCTCCATCCTTAAATATGACAGCCTGTTCCGTATCTCTAAATTTGACGTACTGGCCTCTAACATCAAAATTTGACGAGTCCTCTTCCGACTTCTCCAACCAGTGATCCGCAGAGGTTGACGACTTCGATGTCAGGTTGAGGCCGCGGCGATTTTCTGGCTTGATGTTCTTGAGGATGGTGGAAATTACCTGCTTGCCGGTCCACATTGCTCGTGGTTTGAAGATAGCAGGCGGTACTAGCTCGAGCTTATTAAGGGTGGTATGGCCGTTCTCAGGTCTCAAACAGGAATACAGTAGCTGCTGGTAAGTATCACGATCGAAAAAGGTGTCTCGGCTAGTAAATTGTACGCCCATGGAAATGTGATCTTGAATAAGGCCACGTAACGGCTTCCCAGCCGTGGCAGACAGATACTGGTGGTCCGTATCCGCGATTTGATAAGCCTCAGACCTTGCAATCTCATTTTGCGGAAAATGCATGTTCATTTCGTCGCCATCGAAATCGGCATTATAAGTGTTGCAGTTAGCATAATGCATTCGAATAGTCTTCTCGTTTTTCAGAACTCGAGCACGATGGCCCATCATCGATGGCTTGTGCAGGGTGGGCTGTCGATTCATGATAACTATATCACCAGACTGAAGATGCCGATCGACTTTCTTATTCCTGCTCCCTTTCAGGCCTGGAGTGCTTGGCGTCAGAAGTTGTTTCGCAAGTGCTAGTCTCTGCTCGGGAGTCTTGAATTTGAGGTTGGTCACGCGTCCATTTTCGTCCTCAATTGCCATAGCTCCTGGGTACTTTGATGGTCCATTGATCACAGCTTGCTTGAGCTCCATGAAATTGTGACTTGTCACAGGCTCAGTATATGTGAGCTTTCTTGCGAACACGAGCGGAACGCCAATCTCGTTGGTCTCAATGTTTGGATCGGGCGATATCACACTGCGGGCTGCGAAATTGACTCGTTTGCCCATCATGTTCATCCGAAAGAGACCTTCCTTCTTTTCGAGCGTCTGCTTGATACCATCCTCGTTCTGCCTGCCGAGCGCCGGGTTCGGGGCTTGATCTATTAAGCCGTTAACGCACTCCTGTAAGACAACAGCGGCGTTCCGCCATTCAGCCAAACCGCGCTTTGGCAAAGCAGGGTCACGGTCTGAATCTCGCATTTCGTGGCTTATTCTTTCAAGGTCATCGCTCGCTTTTATGATGCGATTCAAAATTCCGTTCTGCGGTGCCTCGGTATAAGTGTCTCCTGTTCTTGAAGCCGGACGAAACCTGCTCGGTGGTACTAGGATTCGCGTAATGAAAAACATGTCAGGGGTCAGCGTCGAGGATTTCGGACTTGGTCGTGAACTGTAGATCAACTTGAGGACTTCCTGCTCATTTCTGAAAAGAAGTCTCAATGCGGCATGGATATCCAGAGACGTCTTGTATTGCTGGGTTGGCTCCTCGCCATCTTCACCTTCCTCTTCCTCGGCTTCTAGTGCTGCGGCCTCTTGTGCATTGGCCCTCGCGATCTCTTCTTCAGCACCATGCAGTTCCTCTTCCCCACTTTCACTACCATCTCCTATGTCAATATCCTCCTTGTGATAACCGTTCACCAAAGGCTTTTGCGACATTTTCTCCTGCTTTGCTTCCTCCGCCAGGATCAATAGAGGATTTGTCGCCACGAGACCCGCCAACTTCATCTGGTCTCTGTGCTTCTTGTTAAGTCGTTTTTCAAATATTTTCGAATTTCGATCCTTTCGGTAGCTCGGTGAAATACCTTGACAAGATGAGCATTTCTTGACTGTCGAGACCTCCCGCAAGAAGTCTAAAACGACTGTTCTTCTTTCTGCGATCGCAGCTGGGTTCCGAATGAGTGCATAGCGCTCATCCCGCCTTTGCTTCCTAGCTTTCGTGATAGACTTCGTCACAAAATCTCTCTGCCGCTCTGTAAAGTCTTTGAGATCTTCCTCTTCTCCGCTGTCGGACTCTGCGCCATTGACCACATCGCCGCCGACAGTTCCACGAACCTTGCTCTTAGACCTTATGTGCATTTCCTCAAGAAGCCGGAGTTCTTCTAGAAGACCGTACTGCAGTAGCTTCAATTTGAGGACGACCAAGTCGATCTGGTTGCGGGGCATCCGCAGTCTATGGCAATAGACGCATTGCGCACGCACGAGGCGAAGGGTCTGCTCAAAGAATGATGTGTGATAGCATGGAACAGGTAATTCAATATGACCGGGATGCCCTGCACAGAATTGCGAGTTCATCTGGCACGTTGTGCATCTGTACGATTGTCAGTCCTGCCCAGGCACCGTTGGACTTTCTCACGTTGTATCCAAGGCTCTGACTGCCCCCAGTGCAGGGTCATAGAGGCCTCCTGGCGCTGGACCTCCGAGTGAGTCGAAGGTAGGAGTGACATGAATTCTCTTAACAGAGACTCTCTTGATTTCATCGGCGGACAATCGTGAGAATTCGACATCCCCGAGCGAAGATGCAAGTGGACTGGGAAACTTAGACATATTGAAGCAACTTCCATTTTCTGACGTGAAAGCCTGCGTGCTGTAATAGGTTCTTGCTTCAGATTTGGTCGTGGTAGCCAATGCAGAACTTTTTCCGCAGTCGCATCTAAAATCTCCAAAAAAAGCTCTCCAAAACTTTTTTAGCTTCAAGTGATGTGCCAAGAGTTCAGAAGCCTGCGGCGAGCTCACCCTCCTCCGGGCCTAGGGTGAGGCCGCTCTGAGCACGCGCGACTAGCGCGGGGTGAGCCGACGGTGAGGCAAGGGCGAGAAAAAAGCGCAAGGGTCCTTTGCAACAAGTCATGGGAGTTGACTTGGTGCCCACCGTGGTTGAACTCTTCACTCTATAAAGTCAGCCGTCCCCCTCGCCGCTTTTTATCAACTCTCCTCCTGTTTCTGCATCGCCGCCCATTTCTCTAACCGCTAGTGCGCATCTAGAGCCACTACTCATCACGACTAACCTCCCGAGTTTTATGCGACCATATGTTACCACACATCTTGAAATGAGCGTCTCGCAACTCGCGGCTTTTGGAGAGCCGCGGCCGCACAATCTATCTATCACACAGAGAGAATAAGGCTCGCATGTGTTTTCAGACAACTACTTTTCGTCTCTCCCGTTACTCGTCCTCACCGTAAACCAGATCACCGCGCCATTTCATTTGCGGGCTCTGTGCTACGCCGCCTTCAGGATTCCCACCGACTGAGACACTTCAGACTGGTCGCTGGCACCGACGACCAATGCTGGACGCGTCGGTGGGGTTAGGCAATAACTGGTTGGCAATCCTGGCATACACAGGAACACAAGGGATAGAGAGATAGATAGGTCATCACTACATCAACATATGCAAATTAATTCCGAACTCCAGCATAGACACCCCGAGCTTCAAAGCATCTGCATATGCAACTGCAGCGTTTCTATTATTGACTTCTGTTGATCAACCTCACGACTTTTCGAGTCCAACGCATTTTGCAAGTTCCTCGCCTGATCCATCACTTCCTTGTTCTTCTTGGACAATTTCTCGCTATTCTCCTTCCAGAAGCCCTCCATTTGCCGAGCGTCATTGAGCGCGGCGTGCGATGCCTGCAATTGCTGGGCCGCTTGATTGTCGACTCTTGATCGAGTTTCGTGCGCTGCTTGTGACAGTTCGTGGTGCGATCGCTGCAGACCATTGTACGACTCTTGCAGGCCATCGTACGCGTTCTTCCAGTCCATGATTTGCTTCAAGTAAGTGTCTGCTAGGTTACTGGCGTCTTGGTAAAGGTGGGTCGCGTGGGCAACCCTCTGTTCTGCCTCCATTAGTCGCTCTTTTGCTTCTAAGGCTTCGCGGTTTCGTGGACTGTGCGAGCTGCGACTCCCGTTGGCTTCGTGCATGTCGGCTCCTGCTTGCTTCAACTCCTTGCCCTTCCGATCTGCCTCCAATTGCAGCCTACTGCACCTTAGACGGAGGTCCCGCAATTCCCGCTTCTCATCCCGCGACAGTACTTCCTCTGACTGTGCTGCAAGTCGCTCTCGAAGGCCGCAGAGCTCCGCGTCCTTCCCTACAATCGCTGTCTGAGTCTCTTGCAACGTCTCCTGGGTTGTCATCAACTCCGTCAGCATGTTATCACACGCATCTTGAGTCTGGTCATGTTCGGCACGGAGATTTTCAAGCTCTTGGCGGAGTTGAGCGTTCTCTCGTATCAGATTGTCCAACTGGCTCGATGTACGAAGATGCCTCGTAGGTGATCTGGAAGATAGTGTCTCTGTCCGCATTTGATATGCTGCTGGTGATTGTGACAAGGGGCCGCTGGAGGTTGGTGATAAGAATGAATTTTTCTCTGCACTCAGATTGTGCTCGGTTGGAAGCTGTGGGGCGGGACCACCAATGGCCAGACCAAGTTCATCGTTTTGCCAGCCTTGACTGTCTGGGCTCATTCTCGGGGGTCCGTTGGCCGCCATAGCTCTGGGTGAAGTCCAATTGCTATCTTGCATGGTTGATTCCGGGACCTGAGTTTGTTGACGTACTTGGTCCTCACCTCTAGATGGAATTCTTTGGGAGTTGGGGGGAATATTGCGCGTCGGCGAATAGGGGACATAATTTCCTGAAGACATTTTTTCTACTGTTGAAGCCGCTCACCAGCTTCTTCAAGAGTAATAGGATCAGGTCAAATAAGTTTCTCTCGTAATGAGAAAGGCTAGAGAGAAAGCGAAGCGCCATACCAATGTGGTCTCGTTTTCAACGAGGCAATCCTTGGCCCAATTCTGGGACATGGCTGAACTTTGTCTTGTTGAAACCAAGGATCGTGTCGCTTTCATTCACATCTCTGCGTGACGGGCGCTTGTGCATTGCATGGGGTGCAGGGGTGAGTCTCGTGACGCTACCACACTGGGCCTTTGGACTTTGTAATGACACGTCATGCCATGTAACGTGTTGGAACCCCGTTTCGGGCCAGACTGCTGCTCGGACCACCCCAAAAAGTACAAGTAAAAAAGGTCGCATTTTTGAATCTTGATATCTCCGCCACCACGCCATCAAACCTTGTAAAATTTTGTATGTAGCTTTCTTAAGGTGTAAAGACACTATATTTAGGCGTTACTACAGATTTCCTGTCTGGGCCTCGACCTTAGACAGCTTACGGAACCAATCCCTTACAAGACCGAGTTCGCCGCACAGTGGTGTCTAGTCCCCTCGCACAACCACTTGTCACGTAGAGTAATATAGTACTGTGCACGGCGCTATTAATCCCTGAGACACACCAAATTTGATAAAAGTTCATTGCGTTGTGGTGGAGATATCAAGATTGGGCTTTTTGGTGCATTTTTTGGTGGCCCAAGCAGCAGTCTGGCCGAACGAGGGTCCAAAGACGTTACCATGACTTGATTGGACCAAAGTTTCTGGTCAGACCTTTGCTCTCACTTGTACCGCGCGGCCTTGAGGCCCAAACTCCGCCCCCCTCTCCCCCAACCTCTCAATCCCTTCTTCTCGTCTCCATCTACCAAAACTTGCTGCGAGCTACATTGGCACAGCCATGATGGTGAACCGCAAGAGCCTCAAGACTACTCCCTTGCTGTAGCGCCACAGCTTCTTGTGGAAAGGTGCAGTGACTGTGCAGGTTCCGAGGTCAGTTTCATACATCTGGATGCGCTTGGAGACGACTGAAACAGTTGTGACTCTCACGGATTCTCACTCCTCACAGAGTCAAGTTCAGTGTGCTTTTCCATACTGGCTGTGACGATTTAATCTGCCATAAGTCCTGACCTAGCCTCAGCCTTGTGGAGTACGGAAGCTGATCTGCGGTTACCCAGACATCAATATGGCGAACACTTTGATGCCTGGACGAGAAAGCATTCTCAATGTGATGAATGCGTGCTCCTGCAATGAGACTAAAGCTATCAATCTACTAAAGGTAATATGCCGCCATGCCGCCAGCTCTTCTTCTAACAGCCCTCTTAGCATTCCAACAATGATCCCGAAAAGGCCATAATCCGTCACCGGACGTTGATGAAGTACATGAGCCTGCCTGGAAGGAATCGCCCGTCGCCGACTTCAAGCGTCAGCAACTTGCCCTTGAAGACCAAACCGTCAATTGAGGTCACTCCAGTGGTGGATCTCTCGGATGACGCATCAAGCGAGGAAATGATCATTCCAACGCCACGGGCCGAGGAAGAACCACTGTCATGGCGTCACAGAGCACCACGATGGGTGCCAGGCACGCCTAATGAAGGACAGCGAGATGTGTCGCGAGATAGTCAATCTGACCGTGACCGAATGGACTTTCAGATGGACAACCCTTCGCCGAAAGTGCATAACATCATCCCTAGCACCGATCCGCCGCACCAGTCAGGCCGTAAATCACCGGCGACTCCTTCTTCATTGCGACAAGAGATCGGTGTTGAGCACCTCTCGCCTACCCAATCAGCACATGTAAGGTCTGAAAATCCGGTATCTGAACCTCCAGTGCCTGAACAGCCCGAGGAGCCAAAGGGATGGGACTTCATTCTCCCATCAGTCCAAGCCCCAGTGTCATTGACTCACGGCCCAACAGATTCCTTCGATCTCGCAAGCATTGTGGGCGCACTTCAACGGGGCGCTAATGAGCAAGCGGTACAAACATATTTCAACTACTTCGACGCAATGATCATCAGCCGCCACATCAACGACACAGTCGATGGGTTTCCCTCCATTTTCTATGCCACAGCCACAAATAACGACCACATTCTTCGAGCTTGGATTGCTTTCGGCGCCGATGTCAACGCCGTACATCCACCTTCACAAGTCCCGCTTCTTGCATTCGCGATAGTACACAGCGAAACGATAGAGAGAGAAACCTCCCACATCGTTGCTACACTCCTCAGTCTCGGTGCGACTCCACTCGCCATTCCGGCGGCATTCTATACGCCGTATCTCCGCGAAGTCCCAGATACTGGACCTGAGGACGAAGACCTGAAAGATGCCGCTGCCTCGACGATGCGATGGCTGAACAAAGATGCCAGAGCCAAGCTTGCTCGCACTACTCACCTCACAAACCGTTACAACCTCGAGCGCGCGTTGAAGACAAAGCGACCCTCGGCGCGACACTGGCAGATCGCCCAGCGCAAGAACGCGGAACCACTTCTCGGATTACCCTACTTCCTGATCGGTCAATCCCTGGCAGCGAACCAGCTCCTGTCGAAGTTTCTCAGTCATCTTGCCGTGCCAGCGAAGAAACCGCTGGTACTTGTTTTCGCGGGACCTAGCGGACACGGGAAGACGGAGCTTGCCCGACGACTAGGGTACCTCATGAACCTGGAGTTAGAAGTCGTCGACTGCACTATTGTCAATCGTGAGATGGAGCTGTTTGGCGGTCGACATCCTTACGTTAATGCAGATAGAGGCACGCCCTTGAACAATTTCTTGGCGAGGAATGACGGGCAGCGGAGTATCGTGTTTTTGGACGAGTTCGAGAAGACGACCAAAGAAATTCACCAGGCGTTGCTGCTGCCGTTTGATAATGGTTAGTTCAAACCTTACTATTTTTTTCATTGGATTAGGAACAGCCTGAAATGATTGTTTGGATAACATGGATTTCAACCCTAGGTGAATATCAAGACCGCCGCAACCTACAGAAGATCGACTGCTCCAAGACGATCTGGATTCTCGCGACGAACGCCCTGGACGACAAGATCCGCAACTTCTGCCAGGTCAACGGCTCGATGATCTGGGACGAGGAGGACGAGAACAAGCAGACGCGGCTCATCAAGACCCTGACGAAAGAACTGAAAGAGGACTTTCTTAAGATATTCCAGGTAGGTAATCGGCCCCTTTTTCTTCTCTCCACCACAAGCATGTCATGATCGAGATCGGGCTGATTCGTTGGTTTATTGTACAATATAGGCTCCCATCACCGGCCGCATCTCCGCCTTCCTCCCTTTCCTCCTCTTCTCCCCCAGTGAACAAGCCGTCATCGCGCACAAATACCTCCTCGAGCTGGGCCGAGATGTCCGCGACCCCGTCAACCTGTCCATGGGATCCGACGAGCGCATGATCGGCAACGTTCGCTTGCGCGTCCGTCGCGACGCCTCGGTGTGCAGAAACATCGCCGCCGACGGGTACCATCCGGACTTGGGCGCGCGCAGTCTGATCACGGCGGTGGATACCGTGAAGACGCTGCTGGTGGACGCATATTTGCGCGTCGACGAGCTGATTACGGAAAAGGCCGGGTTGGTGGATTTCGTGGTGGATGTTAATGGTGAGGAGATTGTGGCGTACATGGCAGACCCACAGGGAGGAAAAGAAAGGTGACTGAGAGGTTGAGACTTTACGTGCGGTTATGCGAATATGCTTGAGAGTGCAGCTTTGGGATGTTACCGAAGTAGGAGAATGCTTCGTTCGACATTCATTTTCTGGCATCGATTTTTACAAGGGGCCTGAGATGGTACACGCACATGCCAATGCGATAGACCTGTTCTTAGTATTCCTCAACAAAATCTTGCAGATGCTTGACTACACAGAATTGATGGAGAGTTCCACCAAGTCGTACAAGACCTTTGTCACAAGCCACAGCGTTATCGAGTCCGTAAGCCCTCAAACAGTAACTGTGCTCTGTCGTCTGTTTTCAAGAGCAGATCACTTCATAAGCTGGTATTGCAAAAGACCTGGGTCAAATTGAAAAACCACCAATGCAATGTATTGCCTAACACGGAAATGCGGGATTGTCATTTCACTCCACTCCACTTCGCTCTCCATCAGAAATTGTAAGTTGCCGGTTGTCTGCTAGTAACTATGAGTATTCTCCTTTTATCGCCTCGGCGAAGACCATCGCCCTCCCAGCAAGCGTTGGTATTCATTCATAACGGGTTGCTAGACTGCTAGCAAGCTTGCCAGGCCGTGGGGTATAAAGAACTAGCTCTCGCTGGCGCGAACCAGAAGGAAGGAGCTCGCATTAGAGACATATCAATGCCGAGGACATTTTGGACTGTCCTGTCCGGCAAGGGTTGGGTTCAGGAGGAACCGAGGTTCCATCTTGGCCTTGGTGGGATAGGAGGTGGTGTTGGCTTAGTATTGTTGGTCCCAGAAACGTATACCTTTGGCGAGGCCGAAGTGGGTATCCGCCTTGGCCTTGGTGGAACAGCAGAGGGTACTTGCATAATTTTGGTGCCAGAAACCTTGGTGTTTGGCGACGAATGGGGTGAGTCGATACTCTCCTTCCGATGAGCCTCGTTTTTCATCTCCCAATCACGACCCCATTCATCAGGCTGCTGTTTGTGTGCAATAGAAGTACTTTTTGTAACAGATTTTCTCTGACGACAGGATCGTGAATGCAGGTCGAGTCGATGTCGTCCCCGCAAACGGAATACCAATGATCGAGATCAAAGATCCTTGGATCAATCGTATCGTCACTGACTGAGCCGACTAATTTGGCTGCCGAAAGGTCTTTGTATTCGCCCTGCCCTGCCGGAACTAAATGGTGATTCCATGCTATCCAGTGGTTGCTGAAACGTCGCAGCGAAGACTTGTCCTCGGCTCGCATTTCAATGTATTTCCATACGGTCAAATTGACTGTTGCGCAGTTTGTGATGAATTGAGATAAGGCATATCTTTCGAATTGTGCTGCGCGGATCCTTTGCCCAAACACCCAAGCAGTCGCGGCATGGGAGCGCCATGGCTCAGGGGAATATTGAAGGGGTATATACGGTCTGGGATCCTCCTGTTGGTCCAGCCAGTCAACGAACATGTCAAACACCATCGGGTCATCCTCGATCAAGTCTGGTGGGAAGACGACACGCGAGCCAGTTATGTCGTTTGAGAATGTCGTGGCGCTGTGAAAGAGGTCCTTGCGGACGCAACAGGATCGTCCAGCGGCATCTGGTCCAACATGTAAGGTGATGATTTCATCAGGAAATTCAACGCTAGTTTTCAAATCAGGGATGTCTCTTGAAGGTTTGGCAATGAGATATACCTCTTATCTGAAGGGTTTTGTGCCGTCCGAGCATCCGCTACCAAGTTGTGCGTGGGACGAGAAGTTGGTGACGAGGCCAGGGGCAGAGGTTCGACGGTCTTCCTCCAGGCTAATATGCGATGTTTGGCCTCCCATGGTGTCGAATCCTTTGACATGGATGCAAGAACAGGCAATTGGGTTCATAGCGGCATCCTGTGCTCACAGACGCTGCCTGCATGCAGAATTGCGGGTCGACAACCCCCGACCGCGATGGCCAAGCGAAAAGATACGCAGTGGTTGTGTAATGACGACGAGAGTTTCAGTTCGCCAATTTCTCCTTTTTCGCGCTAGGCAAGGCACGCCGCGTCGACCGATCTCGAAGCCGCCATCTAGGTCAACGCGTCTCCGAGTTGGGAAAAGGAGCTCTGCCTTCTCGTACATTTTCAGTTTCAGCTCGCAGAGATTGTTGTATCCAATCCGGGTTATCGACTCAATGTCATGCTGGCAAATCTCCGTCACACTGCAGCCTACTTCAGCCTAATCACTGCAACAAATGAAATCTGCCTCACTAAGCCGCTTCCCCCTCTCCCCATCTTCGAGTTGCCGCCATGATGCATGGTCTCAGAAATCGGTCGAACAGTGGTCGGCGGCATTTCTGCCTCGCGCACCATCTCCCACCACCTGGCCAGGCTAAGCGGAACCCACATTTCGAGAAACGGCAGCACACAACCCTTTGCATCATTCACATGGAGCTCGCTCAGCCTCACCAGCAATCTACTTTCTGACACTGCTGCTTGGAGCTGTAGTCCCAAAAGACATTGTTCGCAGCAAGCAGTAATTCTTGTGGCAGCCTCTAGCAATGGACAATCATATCTTGAGGCCTGCCCTGGGCCACGTTACCTCGATAGGTACGCTTTACGACGCCAAACGCGATCGCTTTCTCAACCAGTCGCTTCTAAATCGCGAGGTTCCTTCTGGAGTTGTGCCTCTGCAGGAAAAGAAGAATGTCGACATCCAAGTAAGCTATGGTGACTCCTATGCGGAGAATTTCATGGCAATGAAGGTTGGGCCCGACCTTGCCGCGAGTTTGTTGTCAGGACTGGTCCAACCTGATGGAGTTGGCCGCCATCTTATTCAAAAACCAGAGAGCGGCCGCATATTGCAAGCCTTTGTCCATCACGCAATTACCGTTGCGGCAGAAAAGCTAGATTTAATGAACACCGAAATCAGAAAACACATATCACCGACTCCCCTTCAGACAAGTGCAGTCACTCATGTGGTCACCGAGATTGAATATGGAGCACAAACCATCCTGATGGTCAATCGTTGGCTGAGACAAGATGCCCAAAAAGAGCGGGAGAGAACCCGGTTCCAAGAACAGGTGGATGCTTTTGTGGGAGGCATCCGCAATGGCGGTTTCCCCAGGCCCTATACTTTCGACGCAGATTTTGACCAGATCTCAACATGCAGCACCACTTTGGGCACCGAGGACATCGTCCTGAACGATTCGAAAGAAGCACAGAGATTCCTTGAACTGGTGCCTTTGCAGATCAGAAGCGAAAATGCTGGCAGGGGAAAGCCTATTCTCTATACACTCATCCCTATTCATACGCTTGGCTACCTGAATTTGGTTCAGATTGAGCTCGATGTCAAGCCGAACCTGCCGAGCCACGAATGTATGAAGAAGTTCATCCAGCTGTGTGACGAATTTCGTACTCTCGAAGGACCCCTCTTGGAATACAAGACCTTTGCTTCAAAGTACAAGTTCTGCCTTCCACCGAATCACTTGGACGATATTGTAGAGCGCGTGCATCGCATGAAAACCACAGAGCAAGAACTGAGGAGGACCTTTGCTCGCATACTGCAAGATGTTCGTGGTGGTATGAGCGAGCCGGACACGCTCTCGCAGCTCATCAATGATTACAGTCAAGAGCCCCGATCACCAAAAGCAATCTCCACTTTCGCAGAAGACTATCAAGGAAAGGTAGCCTTTATTGACTCGATGCTGAGTCAAGGTGCCACCTACATTGGATACAACAGCGTCGACCTCCAGGCTCAACTTGCGCAACGTCGCAATGTTGACTCTTATTTATTCTTCTTCAACGAATCAGCAAGGCAGGATCCGGATACATGGAACGCAAACCAGGCCTTGATGCTGAGTTTGCTTTCAGACCGTAAGAAGAACACTTTCTTTGCCATCGTGGACTGTGACGCAATCCGAATTCCGTTGAAGAAGGCTGTTATTTCACATTACCAGAATGGTGAAGAAGTAGTTGGAGATCTGTACGATGAACAGCAGTATCTGGCTCAACACTGTTTTGCAAGATATCAGCCACAGACTCTGGAGACAAATGTTCAAAGACCAACAAAGAGACGCCTTGTCAAAATCCCTTGTCCTGGAGGCAGCTGCACAGCAGGAAACATCTGTGAATGGCGCTGCCTGGAATGCCATGCTCCCTTGGAATATGGGTACTCTGACCAGTATGTCTACTGCGAATGTGGTCGAAGTTTGTACAGTAACTTTGACTTTAAATGCAATAGCAGCAACCATGGACCAGGATTCGACCGGTACAACACTACCAACTTACTCAACTTCCTGAAAAGTTTGGATCAATCGAACTATCTAAACATCCTCATTCTTGGCGAGACAGGCGTTGGTAAGTCGACATTTATCAACGCGTTCGTCAACTATCTCTACTTCAGCACCCTCGATGAAGCATTGAACGCTGAAGGACTCCAATGGGTCATCCCCTGCTCGTTTGCAATACAGACGATGGATCGATCAAATGACAGCGAGATAAAAGAGACAAGGATCAAAGTCGGCGATCGGGATGATGAACGTGATGGTAGTAAGGGGGACTCCGCAACACAACAAACGCAAGTCTATCCTATAACCGTCGGAGGCGTCACTTATCGTTTGATTGACACTCCTGGAATCGGGGACACTCGTGGCCTGGACCACGACAAGAAGAACATGGCCGATATCTTAGCCACGGTAAGCGGCTACGACTATCTGCACGGGATCTTGATCTTGCTGAAATCGAACAATGCTCGTCTCACTGCACATTTCAGCTTTTGTGTCAAAGAACTCTTGACACATTTGCATCGCGATGCCACAAACAACGTCGTCTTCGGGTTCACCAACACGCGAATATCGAACTACATGCCTGGAGACACCTTCGGGTCGCTCAAAAAATTGTTGAGCGAGCGCTCTGATATCGGCCTATATCTGTCGGCTAAGACCTCATATTGTTTTGACTCTGAGAGCTTTCGCTATCTCGCCGCATTCAAAAAGGAAGTTGTGATGGATAACAAGTCCGACTTCGACAGGAGTTGGGAAAAATCAAGGTCAGAAGCCGTTCGTATGTTGGAGTACTTCAGAACCAAAGAGCCCCATCCGATCAAAAGCACGCTTAGTCTGAATGGTACCCGCAACTTGATTTTGGAACTCACAAAACCCATGGCAGAGATTTCTCAATGTATCAAGACTAACATCGCAGTGCTGGCGGATGATGTAAGGCAATTGCAAGATGCAAGGCTTACGGGTGACAAGCTTCGGCAGAAGCTGAACCCCGAAATGTGGTTGTTGAGGAAGAAACCTACGACCAAGCCTCGCACTGTCTGCAAAGAGCAAGGCTGTGTCGAGTTCAAGGATGATGGTTCCGGCCAAACCATGATCACTGAGTATCCAAAACCATGCCACCCAGTTTGCCACATTTCGGGCGTCCCGCAGGACGTGCAAGCACACCCAGATCTATTAGGCTGTGCGGCTTTTTCAGGTAATGAAATCTGTCAACGATGCGGTCACCACTGGACATACCATCTGCACATCTTGTACGAGATTGAGAAATTCAAGACGAGAATGAAAGATCTCACAGTCGAACAGCAAATCAAAGACCACGCCAGTGATGTTGCACTAAAGCAGGCTGCGATCGAAAACCGCGAAAAATTGATGGAAGAGTGGAACAAAGAACATGAGCAGATTCAAGAAGCTGCAGCGAAGTTCGGCCTCTGGATGAAGGCGAATTCAATCCTTCCCTACAATGATGCCACGATAGCGTACCTTGATGTTCTGATCAAGGCCGAACAGGCTAAAGTTGATGCAGGTGGCATCGACAACAGGAAGGTATTGGCAGACTTGGAAGAAGACAAGAGAAAGCACCAGGAACTTGTTACTGTTCTGACCGAAAGCATGAAAGACTCCGAGAAAATCAAGCGCATCGATCAAGATGAGATTCAACGTATCGTCCGGAGTCTTTACAATCTGAAGCACTTCGGCAAGAACCTCGAACAACTAAAAATCGATATCACCGAAGCCCACGCTGGGACGAATCGGGAATTACCCCATTTTGTCAGAATCAGACACTCTTCAAGGAGCAACAATCTTCTTTATTTCAAGTCAGCTGTGAATATACATGGACAGGCGCAATCGCACTCTCGAGTTGTATCTTACCACTCGAACAGTTACCCAGGTCTGCCGTCAGCCTCCATCCCTACATACGTACAAAATCAGCAACATATGCGTCCTGGGTTTGCGGCTGGAACAATGCGCCCGGATCCTTATGGGACTTCTACGCCGATGAAGATTCCTGGAGCTTTCTCCTCCGAGGTACCGAGCCAGAGCTCTCAATCGTCGCATTTAAGCCGAAAGACAAGCGCGGCGAAGAAGGTGTCCTTGCTGTCGTCGCTCAATCCGTTCAGGTAGGCCTTCAATCTGGAATTGTCGAAGGTAACACGTAACGCAATTGGGATACCGAAAGGGATGGGTCAACAATACCTCTTCGAGCACGCACATTGTTGAGGGACACTAGCGTAACGAACTAGCCTCGCGAGACATCTTGTATCTATGCAGCCACAGAGCAAGAAGATAACCAGAAAAGGGCAATTCGGCTAGCGTTGGAGAGATATCTACATTTTACAGTATGTTGGGGGACCCCCAAGTCCACAGATCACGTTGCTCTTAGAATTTTGCACACCACAATACTTTTTCAATGATCAACAGCGCTCCATTACCTTTATCTCATTCCTAACAGTCAGACGCAACTTTTGGAGCTCCCAGAAGCCGCCCACTTGCACGGCAGAAGTTTTATCACATGGGATTGAAAGGAGTCACCAGATCACGACAGCAGTAAGAGCCGCTGCTAGAGTTAAGCGCTCGTCTCTACCAATCGAATCCTTTTTGTGGCGCGAGACGAGAAGACATGTAAGAAGATTCATTACGCGAACGCCAGATTGGAGGATCGTTAACTGCTCCCCATCAATTTCCTCTATTCCACTAGATAGATCTGACCTAATCAGAACAATCTGGCACAGCACCCGCAGATCCGGGCCGAAGAGCGTGATCAGTCCTCACTCATACAAGCTATAGTTTGTCCCGACGTGTCGCTCAGCCCCTTTCCCCCGGCGACCACCCCACCATGAGGAAGACGTTTCCCAAGTACCAGAACATCTTATCCTCCTTCCGATCGCATTTTCATTTCTTTCTTCTCAATAATCTTGCACCAGCGCCTTATAACCTCCATCAAAAACAGACTTATACCCGCCATCCAAATTAACTACATCCGCGAACCCGTGCTGGGCCAAAATCCTATAAGCCAAATATCCACGGTACCCCACAGCGCAATAAACGACGACCCTCCTTCTTCTATCTAAACTGCCCAACTTCTCCCGGAGTCTATCAATCGGCAAATTTACCGCTGTTCTCACATGCCCGCGCGCAAACTCCTCCGGCGACCTGACATCAACGATTTGCTCCTGCTTCAAAGCCAGAGTCGACATCAACTCGTTAGGATGGATAATCTTGACCATGTCGCGTAGAACATTGCTTCCCACAAAACCAGCCATGTTAACTGGATCTTTGGCGGAGCCGTAAGGCGGCGCATAGGCGAGTTCGAGGTGTTCTAGGTCGAAGATTTTCATGCCGGCTTGCAGGGCAGTAGAGAGGACGTCGATGCGCTTGTCAATGCTAGCGACGCCAACAGCTTGGGCGCCAAGGAGGCGACCAGTTTCGCGCTCGAAGACCACTTTCAGTGTCATTGGATGCGCACCTGGATAGTATGTTGCATGGTCAGGGGGATGGACTGTGACCCAGAGCGGATCGCGGCCCATCTCCTGGAGGGTGGTTACTCCTAGCCCCGTGCAGGCCACTGTGAGGTCAAAGATTTTGCAGACTGCGGTTCCGACATTGCCGCGGTAGGCTGCTGATGCTGCTGCTTTGCCGAATATGTGGTCTGCAGCTAAACGGCCCTGTCGGCTTGCTGGGCCAGCTAGAGCAAGAGGAAATGGGCGGCCGGCGACGCGGTGCGCAGGAGCGACCATGTCGCCGACGGCATAGATGGCTGGGTCTGAAGTTTGCATGAAGGTGTTGACGGTCACTCCAGATTTTCCGATTTGCAGACCTGCTTGTCGTGCCAACGACGTTCTGGCGCGGACGCCCGTGGCGACCAGTACAACATCGGCAGGCACCCTCTCTCCTCCGTCCAACGATATACTTCCCGCCTCGATCTTCTGTATCCGCGCGTTTAGAATCAGGCGGACATCGTGGCGTTGGATCTCCGCATGGAGACGTTCTGCAATATCCTGGTCGATGGGTGGAAACACGTGTGGTGCGTACTCAAGGATACTTGTTTCCAGGCCCAGATAACGCAGATTCTCAGCGGCCTCGAGGCCTATAAATCCACCTCCTATGACCGCCGCATAACTAGCTCTGTGTTCAGAGATATATGCTTTGATCTTTTTGAGGTCTGGGATCGTCTGCAAGCCGAAGACACTTGGCAGATTGATTCCATCAATCGGCGGACGAAATGTTTCGGCACCCTGGCTTAGGATAAGCTTGTCGTACGGCACTCGTCGCGTTTCCTCAACGCCAGTCGTCCGCACCTCCACCACGTGCTTCTCCCGATCGATGGAAACAACTTCCGTGTTTGTATGTACATCAACGTTGAATCGGGCCTTGAAGGCCTGCGGAGTCTGTAGGAGGAGCGAGTCCGCCTTCTCGATAACCCCGTCCAGGGCGTAAGGGATGCCGCAATTCGCATAGCTCACGTACGGCCCGCGCTCAAAGACGGTGACGGATGCCGTTTCATCCAAGCGACGGGCACGCGTCGCTGCCGACATCCCACCGGCGACCCCCCCAACGATGACCAAATTCAACGGTAATTTCTCAGGCATGTTGATTGCGCTTCGAGGCGTATGGAACGTCAAGTATGTTCGTTTGAAGTACGTAAAAGGTATTGAATAACACGCGTTAGTTCTTTGCATTGATAAGTTCACCGCCCACTGAATGGACCACCCTTTCCTCTATATAGGGCCAACGAAAATCCGGGGAGATCCGTTTTGGAAAGCGGCACATCAAAGAGGTTCTGCGTCATGTCTAACGCCACTACCTCAAGAACCAGATCATCAGACCCTACAATGCTTCGCTTGTATGGAGATGAGGGAGTTTGAATCGGCAACCTCTTCAGAATCGGCGACCACTTTGATTTTGGTTGGAAACTAGCTGTGATGATGGCGTGACGCTCCTTGGCAACGTGCTTGGGACTACCGTGATGGTGGCGTGACGTTCCCCTGGCAGCTCTATAATCCGAAGCAATGGGGCTCTCCTTTCCAGTTACGTAAGCTACTGCGCCAAAATACAGACGGCTTGGCCGAGCTGCAACATGAAAGATGACTGTATAACAGGAGAGTTGAATCTTTCTTGGAATGGCGTACAAACTTCCACTATGTCTACGGCGCTGCCACTGACTTAATTTTCGGGGGAGGCGCGGGCAGCAGTGACGAGACTGCTTCTATAGTTTCTGAAGGTTCTCAAGAAGAAACAATACGTCAGTTGTGTCAACTGTGGGTATTCTTATACGCCTTGAACGAAATCATTGGGGAAGATGACGCGCTAACAATGGTGTTCGCATGGAAACAAAAGTTTTTGACCGTGGAACCGACAAAGCATTCTGAACATGGGTTTTAGGAGTCCAGAGCATGCCGCAGGCCCCCTGATCCTTATTAACGTGTAGCTTAAGTCTTTCTGAGAGCCAATGCCAGATATGCAAGGACTCTATATCCAAGAATGATTCCAATCATAATGCCAGCCCAGGTCTTCTCCAACCCGGTATGGATATCGAAAGCCTCCAGTACAGAAGTGCCGCGAATCTTTCCGACAGAGTTCAGATCACTCTCGTACATGCAATGGTAGTTCCCGGCGGACGTCGACGCGCAAGAGTATGTCCGAGCTTTAAACTCGTTGACCATCATTCCCTGGAAGACGTACGCCTGGTAATCAATGTAGTGGAAAACATACTTCCAGAACGGATTGAGGACGTTCATAGGCACGAGAAAGCCGTCGACGCACATCCAGAGGCCGTTAAGAAACGCGGCCACAGCGAGCGCTACGACGAAAACCGGGAATATGGCTGAGACCAGTACGACGAGAGACTCTGCTGCCACGAGATCGAGAAAAAGCCACATCACCCACATCCAAAAAGCATGGCCATCGGGCCGGAAATTCGAGAGCCAGTATTCGACGACGGAAAAGAGAAGAGAAATCGCAAGGAGAAACGGCAAGCCGATGAAGAAATTCGAGACATTGAATGCCAACGGTCCCACGAGCCCATTCGCTCGCTCCTTAGCAAAGGTAGCCCGATCCTCGAGAAATGAAGGGACATACGCAACGGCCATGAAGGACATGAAAGCTGAGCCAAAAAATATGGCATTGATAAAGGGTTGGATGCTGCTTTGGTTGGTATTCAGACGAAGAAACACGGTCCCCATCAGAATGGCCAGGCCAAGGTACATGACCACACGAATTCCGTAGGCAACAACGTCCCGGTATGCCTTAATCCACGAACGGTGGAGGAGAACGATGGGGATGGTCCACGGGCTTGGCCTCTCAATTCTCAATTTGGATAAGTCAGCCAAGCCCTTCTCGAGATCTCTAGATGAGGTAACAGCTCTTTGTATCTCGGCCTTCACGAGATTTGTCTCTTCCGATTCGGCCCAGGCCTGCGTGAGGCGTGCCACTCGTTCAAGCGTGTCGTCGCCCGGCTTAGCCAAGTCGACGTTGATCAGGTCGAGATAGAATTCGGCGGGATTTACCTCCGAAGGCATGACATGGCCCAGTCTAGCGAGGTAGTCTCGGGTGTTAGAAATGGGGCCGAAGTAGCATGTCTTCCCTTGTGACAAAAGGCATAGTTTGTCGAATAGTTTAAAAGTCGACGTCGACGGCTGGTGGATGGAGGCAATAATGATGAGCTGGAGAGCAGCTCGGAGTATCAGCCAGGTGATTCCTGTCAACAGTCGATTCCTGATTAACTTACGTTGTTCTTCTTGCCGAGTGTCTTGATGTAGCTCATCACTTCATAGCTTAGCGTAGAGTCGAGGCCGCTAGTAGGCTCATCCAGAAACAAGATCTTTGGATCTGTCACCAGTCGGCTGGCCACCCCGAGCCTCTTTTTTTGTCCACCACTTAGTCCCTTCCTGATGGGAGTGCCAACGATCGTATTCGCCTGAGCCTGCATTCCAAAACTGGCAATGAGATTATCAACCCGATCCATTCTTTCTTTCTTGGAGGTAGAGCTGCGTGTGATTCAGCAAGACACTTTTCTACCACTTGGAGTGAATATGGACGTACCTGGAGAGGGCAAGACGAGCAGCAAAAGTGACCGTTTCCCGAACGGTCAAACTTCCAATTAATGCGTCCTCTTGCTCGACATAGCTGGAGAGATCCCTTATCGACTGCCAAGTTGTCGGCTGTCCATTAGCCAGCATCTCTCCGGTCGTGGCCGCACCCGCGGTTGCCGCTCTATGCGCAATGACATTGAGAAGAGTTGTTTTCCCGGATCCACTTGGCCCCATGATTGCAAGCATTTCTCCAGCATGCACGATTCCATTGGCGTCCGAGAGAATTAAGAATGGGTTTCCGGTGGCTCTGTCCTTCACCTTCACATTGAGATTCTTCCAAGAGAAACAGTGGATCAGATCGTTGACGAGGTGAACGCTTCGGATGGGATTCAACTCTAGATCCCTTGAACTGTCTATGTTGCTACTAGGTTCAGAATATCTCGAGGCAGCGCGATCCATTTGGGAGTCATAGCTGGAACGATCATGTGCACGAGTTGAAGAGTCCATGATTGTTGTCAACTTGTCGGCCGGATTGGTTGACAGGTGAAGTGAAGAATACAAATTAGTAAACCCCCCGGGGGTTGCTAGGTTAAATACCATAAACATGATACAGTACCTCGTACATACTCAAGAATTGCGTAGGGAGGGGGCTTGACGACTACCCCTCCTTGCCGTCAATGGCGAGTCTTGCGGCTCGCATGAGGACACCTACTGACCCTCCTGGGGAATCCGCGGAGACGGTGACCTTCCTCAGGCCACTCCTGCTTTTGGAAGCTGTTGTCAGTCCACACTTTCTTCGGAACATTGCGAAGTGGACTGATTTTCGGGGACCTCGGAGCCATGCAAAGCTTGGCAGTCCGGGCTGTGGAGCAAGCGTGCAGCTTGTTTCTAGCAAAGTCCCCGGTTCTTGCAATGAAGAGATCCTCTGTCCACAATATTCCTAACGTAATTCTCCGGCCACAGCAAAAAGGCGAGACAACGGCACATGCGAATCCTAATTAAGCACCACCTCTCACAAGAACTCTCTTCAAAAATTGTGACCAGCTTCTCAAATACCCGTGACGGGACAGGGCGGCCTCTCGCGTCGATTCGCCGGCAGCCATAATTTGGTCTACAGGCAACGACATGCGATTTCAAGTACAAGCACAGGGGTGAGCCACTTCCTCGACAAGTTTCAATTGCAATGCACAGTGTTACCGTCCCAACTGTTAAATCTCCCAAGCGTCAAATAGCGCCTCGTCAATTCCCTGCCCCTCATCTCCCTTCTCCACGACCCCCATGCCGATTCTACTTCAGCCCCGTTCATTCGCCTTCTCTTCTTGCCTCGCTCAATCCCTTCTCATGCCATTGCAAACGGCCACACAATGTTAGTGGGCCTGGGGGATTCTAGGCCTGGGCACCCTGTCATACTTGGATCAAGGCACCAACCATGAAAGAGCGACTAGGCCGCCGGAATGGAGAGTTGTTTGAGGTTCCTCAATTTATCGTGGGACTCAAGGAGGCAACTGCCAGGCTATCTTCAACTAGGGAGGAGCCCTCAGCCTAGTTAGAGATGAGGGCTCCCAGCTGAGATGCTCCATCCCAGAACAGCCCACGTTAAGTTGCTTTGAATCGTGCATATGGAACGCTTATTCTGGGGGCAGCGCTTACAGGCGTGGGGGTTGCAAATCTTTGGTATGGGCCCTCTCGCTCTACACTTTGAGAACTATTCGGAGATCTCGCGGCCAATACGCGCGTCTCGCCCAGCGACAAAAAGCTGGACGGCACGGGAGAGGCAGAGGAATTTGTAACGCAATGAGGATCCCTCCCTAAGGAACTACTGCATCACGCCCTGATAATTCTTGGATTTACGCAGAAGATGCTCAGATATTTCGGCCACTACCTTTCCCGCCTATACCAGACTCCCCAACCTGCCGGTCCTGTACGTATGTTTCCAGAAAGCAGATCCTCTTCGTTAGCGGTTTTATCAATGGACAATATTTCTGAGAGGAAAGCGGATATGTTTATCCCACCAGTGTACGCGGACCTTGATTTTAAGCTTTTGGTCAAGGAAATCGCAGTGCTCCAGGAAGTTCTTCGAGCAGACCTTCGGCGTAATTATCGCTTTCACCGCTCTCGTACCGGGACCGTACCTGGTGTAAGTCTCGCCTATATTGAGAGCGGCATGGTGATCGGGTTCTATGGTAGGCGGAGAGGCTTGGGTTAAAGGGCTATGTGGGAGTCGAATAAAATGTCACTGCTTACCAATAATTACAATTGCTAGGTGAACTTTCCTAAACGCTACGTACTAGCTGATTCACGTACTGATTGTTTCAATGATCGAACGCCACATGGTCTGTGGCCTTGAGAGAATTTTCTTGCCAATCGCCGTGAGTGACATATCGGATTCGGAAGTCGAGAAAATTTGTGTCTGAGTCTGCTTCCGTAAAGATACAAAGAGACTTTTGCAGGGTCGGATCATAAAATTGGAACGTGGAAGGCAACACTTTCCAAGGTGTGATAGGAAGTCTTCAAGTACCCCGCCTGTCGGACCCACAAGAGACAAAGTGATTGTGCACGAGAACCCAAAATTAGCGCGAGGAAGAGAGCCGATTTGGCGTCGTCGAACGAGGGTAAGCGTGCAGGTGAGAAACGAGAGCACTCACCTGCTACAGAGGGTGAGAGCGCCAAGATGAGGTAGGGAAAGTAGCCTTCTTTTTGCCTGCCAAGCCAAAGGTTTTGTCCTAGCATTTCGACCTCCCGTAGCAGCCTACTGAATACCAACCCCAGCTTGCAACACCCTTTACTACCGCCGCTGCACATCACTAAGCTCCACTCAGTCACGCAGCGTACCGGCGACGTACAAGTTCGTTGCCTTGTATTGTTTTCTAGGGTGAGTGCCTTTCTGTTTGCTGCCAAGATGGCCGAAACCACGAGCAGTCTGCTGAAAAGGCCACATCCTCAAGACGATGAATCCAACGCACAGAAAAGATCGCGCTCCAACAATGGCTCCCCAGTTCCCGTGCCTAACGGCGCCACGGCTGCCGCAAAACCGGATGTCAATAAGATGCTCGCCGACGCGAGGGCCAAGGCAGAAGCGTTCAAGGCCAGGCTGCAAGGTGGCCAAGGTGCAGCGACATCGTCGACGTCTACAGCTGGGGCACCGTCTGGCAGCGCGATGGATAGAATTGCCCAGATGAGAGCACGAGTCGCCGCCGCGACTGGCAGATCAAGCGCCCTAGCGCAAAAACCGAGCAGTCCTGCTCCCGCAAGCTACACCCCTCCGACGTTCGACGAAAGCATTGTCAAAGCACGAGGAGGGCTCAATGTCGGACTACACCCTGATCTCATGGCGGGCATGTCGCAAGATGTTACTGCCACAAAGGGCCGGACAGCACAACCGAAATTCGCGACTACGCTTGCAAATCGAAGGACAGAGTCTCCAGTACCGGTTGCGAAGAAAAACCAGTTGGACCTGTCAGGGCCATCGCTGGAAGAAATCAGGGCGAACCCATACTACGATGCTAGCCTAGGTCCAAAGAATACGGTGGTTAAGGGCCGGCACTCTCGTCAGCTCATCTTCAACCAGAAGGGCAAGTACATTCAGCAGGCTGCAGCGTTGAGAAGGCAAGCTCAGTTGGAGGCGATGAAGAAGAGCATTGCAGAACGTGCTCGGCAAGCTGGTATCGATGAGGACTTGGATGTGGAGAAAGCATTCCTCGTGCAAGAACCGCCAGCAATCGAGTGGTGGGATGAGGGCCTTGTCAATGGCGACTCGTACGATGCAATTTCCGATCCTAAAAACCTCAAGATTGATAGTGAAGACTCGGTTATTACTCTCTATATACAACATCCAGTCCTCCTCGAACCGCCGCAGGAGAAGATCAAGCCAGCGCCAAAGCCAATGTATATGACTGAGAAGGAACAGAAAAAGGCTCGGCGACAGCGTCGCATGGCCGAACTGAAAGAACAACAGGCGAAGGTTCGGCTTGGTCTTGAGCCTGCTCCACCGCCAAAAGTCAAGAAGAGCAATCTGATGCGGGTTCTGGGAGAGGAAGCAGTCAAGGATCCTACGGCTGTTGAAGCCCGCGTCAACCGCGAAATTGCGGAACGAAAACAAACGCACGAAGACATGAATGAGGAGAGGAAATTGACCAAAGAACAGCGGCAGGAGAAGCTTGCACAGCAGCAGGAAGGTGATGCTGCAAAAGGGATCTTTATCACTGTCTACAGAATCGACAACCTTGCCAACGGCCGTCATAGATTCAAGATTGGCAAGAATGCGGAACAAGATGCCCTTACTGGAGTCTGCATTATGCATCCAAAATTCAACCTAGTCATTGTCGAGGGCGGCAAGCACAGTATTCAGCATTACAAGAAACTCATGCTCAATCGCATCAACTGGACCGAGAACGACGGGCCGAACGCTGTCCGTGAAGGCAACAGGGAGGCACTAGCGAAGTGGCTGGAAGCTGAGGATGAAAACGGCGAGCTCAAGGATTTGAGTCTGAATACGTGTCAACTGGTGTTTGAGGGTGAAGAAAAGCAGCGGGCGTTTAAGAAGTGGCTGGGGGCGAGAGTGTGTCAGACAGACGCAGAAGCCAAGGCAGTGCTGACTAGAGCGAAGATGGACAGCTTCTGGAACTTGGCGAAGAGCAAGAAGGAGTGAGCAATGAAAGAACTTCAGCAGGGTCCGAGTGGGCGCCATTGGCTACAACGTCTGGTTGCCAGATTGGTGCAGTCTCGTCGCATTAGCAGTATTCTTAGCCGAGCATCTACGTCTGCCTTGGTCTCGGCTGGGCTGGACAGGGAAGGCTCAAGGTATAGAGATGTAGATAGCACTTCTGATACCTACTAACAGTGTCATTGCCTTCAAGCCGAACTACTGAAAGCAGGCTGTTTTGCTCTTGCACATTTTTCTCCACTCATGACTCCTGCCTTCGCATTTGTTAGTGAAGCTTATTGCAGCCGCGAAAAATACTTCAGGGACCGGGAACAGTGGAGTTTCGGAGACGTAAGGCGATTCTTGGCCCTCCCATCGGTGAAGTAGGCTTCGTAATCGGCACGGTCTTTCTGGCCGGCGCCAGAAGCATGCAAAAATTCTCAACAAGGGTTGGATACATGTAACCATCCAATAGATTTGAATTATCTCAAACCTGGCCAAAACCAGATCAAAAAAAGCAAGCTGTCCCAAAGCGCCAAGTAAATGCTCCTGTGGGTATCGACCGGTCTCCAAAAAGGAGACGACAAAATTTCTGTCCAATGGCTTTCTTCCTAAACCAAGTATATCCATCTTTCGCTTTGAATTCCCCCTCAACATTACACCGTTGGATCCCCCTTTACAAAAGAAGAGCAGCACCGAGAACACCCATCGCCATCATGCCAGTGATGCCCGCCGTGACCATCGGAGCCAGACCGGCACTTGTGGCGCTTGAAGCCGCCGAATTGGCGTGCGACGTCACCGTGCTCAGAGGACCCAACAGCGAGCTCGCGGTAGTCTTCGTTGCGGAAGCGTGAGTAGTGGTCCGCGAGCTGTGGGTGGAGGAGAGCTTGGCGCTGTAGATGACGGCCTGGGAACTGAGAACGGAGGAGGCAGCGGGCCAGTCGGAGTTTGCGGAGACGGAGAAGATGTAGGAGGCCAGGACGGAGCCTAGGGAGCTGGCCGCGACGGCGTTGTTGGTTTGGGTGGAAAGGGCGTAGATTTCGGATTTGATCGAGTCGATTTCCGAAACGATGGAGGAGACGCCGGCGTCTTGGGCGAGGGTGGAGGTGAGGAGGGCGAGGGAGAGGAAGGCGGCAGTGGGCAGTTGGAAACGCATGGTGTTTGTGTTTTGGGTGAGCGAGTGGGATTTAGCGGAGGCGGGATTTAGGTGGCAGATGGACAAAAGACTTGATCAATGCTTTGGGGAAGGAAAGACAAAAAGAGAGGAGCCTCTCAGACTTCAGTCAGTAGGAAAGTCATGAAAGCGGTAGCCCTGTAGAGCTTATCGGACAGGAAATTGGTGGGCCCCGGAATGGAATTCACGACGCGAGTGGCGGCGGAGTAGTTACTGCTAGTGGCCCCGATGGAAACGCCTTTATCTGCAATCCCGCTTTCTCTTTAGCCATTCCCGAAAACTTGGCTGCGTCAGGGGTGCCATGAGTGGTCGACCTAAGTCCGGAAATTAGGATCTCGCTAGGACGCGTTTAAGCCTTTCTCTTATTTGCTTAGCGCTGGCGACGCATGAAGCTGCCGTTGGTCAGCTTGGCAACAAGATTCGTGCCTTGGCAGTGGGAAGTGTGAGTGATTCCTTTACAACTTCATGCCACTCCTCACCAGGCCAAGACTCTCTGGAAAGCGAAACCCTGGCCGATGAACGGACTCCCAATTGTGCCCGGTACAGCAGCTCAAAGGCCTTTTCCAGATCTCGGCGCCTGCCCCTCCTATCACCCTGACGTAGCTGGTTAGGAAATCTATTTCTATTCCCCCGTCAGGCCTTCGACTCGCCGTTATTTTCGAATGAGTTTTGGTCGCATTTATGCCACGTGAATAACCTTATATCGCGGTCTACATAGTACGTCCACTCCAGATTGTCCTCTCGCCTTTCCCGGCCCCGGTGGCAGCCGGTCTGGACTGTCTTCGAAAGGTTTCGAGTATTTCAGGGACGTTTTAGTCCTGGATCTCACGTCAGCAATTGCTCGCAAGGTGAAGAACATAACGTACCCATCTTGTCATCTTGAATTCCCGGGGAACACACTAGAAATGATACTCGTCGTGTCCACGACCCAGCGTCGAGTCCATTTCTTCTCCTCTGAGGTCGGAGCGGGTAGCGGATTTTCGAGGTCTGCAGAAGTGGCCGTGCAGTTTCTTTTCTTAGGGTCCTACCTGTGTGCACTGTATCTGCGAAAGGCTTCTTGAGAAATCGTCACTTTCAAGGATGCCAGTCCCGGCAACGAGGACCAGCGCATTTCTTGTTGTGATGGACTCCCTCGACGAGAGGAGATGTGTGTAAATCTTGTTGCAAAGTTTCAGCAGGAGTTGGAAGAAATGGCGCTTGCTGTTCGAGGATTTGACTCTCTTGTGTGGGGGAGAAGACTATGTGTTCTCGGCTTTGCACTTGCCGAGTGTATGTGGTTTCTCTTCCACATCAGTGTTGGGAGCCATAATTACGACCGCCGGCGTCAGTCATGAACCGGCCCTAATATACCCCAATGACAATTGGGATCCACAAACGTGGTGTTTTGATTGGAACCGCTCCAGTAGAATTGTAAAGGGAAAGTTGGAGAATTCAAATGTATTTCTGAAGTTTCAAGTCAAATGTCTTACAGAGTGCCTTGAACCAAGGTCCTCCATGCTAGAGAGGACCATTAAAGCGGTAGAAGAGAATGAAACCGCTGGCCACGCAAGTTGCAGTCTATCATTCAGAGATGCGGCACTTGAAAACTAGCAAGCACCAGATTAATGATACTCACAACACCCTCCCCCAAAATTAACCCACTTGCAAGCACGATAACTCTCGTCTCACCTTTATGCTTCCACTGCACCCAATACCAACTTACCAACCCACCAATCGTCCTCGCCAGGGTAAAGCTTGGCGTATTGTACATCCCTACAGCGACTGCGATTCCTCCTGGCACAAGAGGCTGCAGCTTTCGCAAGACCTCGTTTGTCGATGAGCCGAGGTAGATCCGCAGCATGGTGGTACAGGCAAAGATGGCGCCGGCGCCGACAGCGAACTGCCATGCCATATAGGGCAGGCCCTTACCCGTGACGAGGCGCGCTGTGAAGATCCAGACATAGGCTGTTGGGACCTGAAACATCTCGCCGGGAACTTGGTAGACGGAGACATAGAGCTTGTAAACGGCTGCACTAATCACGGCGCCAACAACACTTCCGATCAACTGACCATAAAATTGGCCTTTTGGACTGGCACCAATCAGATGGCCGGCTTTGAGGTCTTGCATGATGTCGCCGGCTTGGAGGGCACCAGCTTCCGAGACGGCGCCGGCGAGTAGGTTGATGACGATTGCATGGTTAGCGTGCTTTCCAGTGGGCACAACAAGCGCGAAGACGAGTTGGGTGAGTTTCGAGATGCCGGAGACGGGATTAAGGTCCGTTTCGCCAAGAGCGCGGACTCCCATAATAGAGAGGAGGAGGGCGAGTACGATGGCGAGAAGGTTCAGGGAGATGGGTATGTATGCGCCAAAGGCGATGTGAATGCAGATGACGCAGAAAATAAGGGTGAGAGGAAGAAGGACAAGGACCATGCGGGTGGAGACGAGATGGTGAGGTGGTGCGTCATCAGGAGGGTCGGAAGAGGATGTAGGATTAGGTTTTCCTTTTGGGAGTTGTTGTTGAGAGTTGACTGGGACAGGAGGCTCAGAAGCGGACATCTGGAGAGCGGCATAGCCACTGTATTCCTTCAAGAGAAAGAAGTCCTTCCAGGTTGGAGCGGTTTTGAAGTGGTCATTCGCGATCTTGGCCCAAGATGGACCTTGCTGGATGAGCGGCTTCATAACAAGCCAGCCGAGATTGATCACTGCGTCCGCGAGCATGATAGCCAAGCTCACCCAGACTATCCACCCTTTGCTGCCTGTTTCCCAGTTACCGACAGGTCCTGGCGCCCAGCCGCGGTGCTTCGCCACAGGGCTCAATACAGCCCAGCCAATAACAGCTCCCAGCAGCATATGAAGGGTAGTGGCTGGGCCCATGATGATGCCTTGGCCGACGTAGGCTGGAGAAGGATTCAACGTCCAAAGCCAGGTATGCGCGAGCGGTAGACCAAAGATGGGAAGGTTGCGTAAGACAGGGATAAAGTAGTGGATGAGAGTATAGAGAGCTGAAACCCCGAACGCAATGACGAGCAGTCGTATCTGTCCTTTCCAGTCCGAGAGCTGATCTTGAGTTGCTTCTTGACCATTCCTCATAGCTCTAGATCCTTGGGCGTCACCATCACTGCCCTCATCCTGCTGTAGAAGTGCATGCCTCTCTTCCGTCCCTTGTGTCTCAATCTCATCCTGCTGTTTCTCTCCAGTCCCCCCATGTAACATCCCAATGACCAGTGCTGTGGCAGTTCCGCTGGGAAACTTCAATTTTTCTCTTACGATGACCTCTTTCCTCAACGGCACCGCGAACACAACCCCAAACAAGCATATTCCCAGACTCCAAACAACCAGCCGCCACATCTCCATGCCAACAGGCGCTCCTTCAGACTTCTTCAGCAAGAACTCCAGTGCAGGCATGACGCCCACAAATCCACACCCCAATGGCATTGTCCCCACCGCACCTGCGACGGTCTGTACCAGGACATTCTCGACGGGCGTGAAGGGTAAGGTCAGGTATCGGGACATGGACTTGAAGACAGCAAAGCCAATCAGGGATGCTGGCATCGCCAGGCCAGACACCCAACCCGTCTGCAGGCCGAAGTAGGTATTGGAGAAACAGATTATGACCCCGATCAGGATGCCGACGACTGTGCCGCGGAGGGTGAAATGTGTGCCTTCTGTGGCAGCTTTATCGTGCTCCGATTGAATGGCGTAGCATCCATGGTCGCTGCGGGTTCGAGAGAGATGGATGGAGCTTCTAGTGTCTAGGTTCTCGAAAGATAAGTGTCTACCGTCAAGATGAGAAGTTGTGCCCTCATTGGGGTCAAGTGTCGAAGCATTGGAACTCTCGACAGAGTCGGTATCTTCGCCTCTATCAGGAGCCATGTTAAGGTCGAGACTCCGCCGTACGCGGCTGTAAAATCATTAGAGCATTGTACAGAGCTTTGGTGGACATTCCTCATGAGTTGAAGAATGCGGGGGGTTTGGAGCGGGACCGCGCGTCGTGACAATGATGTGATTCCTGCCCTAGGTTGGATACAAACATGCTTTACACAACTTCTACGTTTCACCTTGGAATCTACATTTCTTACTCTAGTACAATGACTTATCTTCAGGATTTCAGGTTGGCAGAAAGTGTTGCAGCGCCTCTCAAGACTCACTTCCGAGATTCGATATTCGCGATAAGATCTAATAACATTTCAGTCTGCTATTCATCCAACCATCCACTCATCTATCATCTCGGTCAATCAAATCTCACCCAAAGCCCCGTATCGAACACGCTCCCTAGGTCAAAGCAGCACAGTTCTTCGTGAATCTCGTTCTGAGCATTCTAGTTTGCCTATTGCGACCCTCCCTCCCACCATGTTGAGGTGGAACTTCAAAGAAACTTAGCTTCCTTGATGAGACTATCTGCTCTTGACTTCATGTGAGATATTCATCAAAGATAGTATCATGCGGAATACCAATACGACTTTCGAGGATCGCAGTGCTGGCCTCACGTGATCCAAGCAAGCGCCTTGCAGTATCAGCACGCGTGACACGCTATTTGTGCCTCGTCAATTGTAATACGAAGCCGTTCCAGGCATTTCAATCGCTCTTTTTCGCAATAGAGTGATCTGCCCCTCGGTCCTTAAAAGGCTCTTCGGTATGAGAAGACCACGGAAAGCATCCATGCCCGCTGAAGGCTAATCATGTTCGGAACTGCCCTAGAGCTCTTCAGTGGACATAGATGTTGCACTGTAATTGTCATCGTGAGTCTTGTACTGCGTGGGCCGAACAGCATTCCGGGGATGTGTTGATGTCATAATACCGCACTTGGGTGGGGGACAAGCGCAGGTATTTATCAAATTGCCCTACGAGCTTGGCCAGAACTTGGTGCTGAATGCTGTCAATATAGAAGAAGCCTTGCAGTACCGTTTTCAGGTCGGCTATCTTCGTAACTTGCAGGTAGGTCGCAACTTTCGCAGCCATGGTAGCAAACCAATCATACTCGTCTCCTGTCTTGGCTATGAAGGCTCCAATGGTGACGATCCACAAGAGCAAGGCAGAATGAGGATACCAGAGGCTCTGTAGACCAGACCGCTCAAGCGTTTGTCTCAGGGGTGAATTGAATGGTGCCACGATCTTCCTCCGGACCGGGTCAGCCAAGTACATAGCAATCCAGAATAAAGTTGCCACTCGAGTGCATTCTTGGATGAAATTATGGTCGCCAGCGTTATTGTGGGTAGAAGGGAAAGACAGTAGCCGATGCTCGATGGCGGCTCGGCGCAATGTCTGCCACGTAAGATCATCTGATGTGAGATCTGCCGTTGGTGTCCAAGAGTAGACGGTAAAATGAACGAGAGTCATTAATTCCGAGATAATGTCAAGCATGTCGGCGTGGAATACCTTGGAAAGTTGGGCATCGCGAAAGCCCGAACCGAGCGCCTTTAAGGAGTCAGGAGGGGCGATCTTGAGCATAGTCTCCTCTGATGGGTTGCCGGGATCCCATGTTAGAGGTAGATTGGGACTTATCAGCGACTGCGCTGCCTCGAAAAGATCAGAATGAATCACTCTTTCCTTGTTATAGGAGTCTAGCCACTGGACCCCACCAAGCGCAGCGACCAAGGCATGCAGAGCACTGAAATGTGTCTTGGCGGCCATATGATTTCCAAGACATCTTTCAGTTGCCATCAACCGGTACACGACTTGGAACATCCCAATGTTCAGGTTACCACCGGCTAGTTGCCGCCGTACAGAAGTCATAGCTTTAGTCTTGAAGTAAAGAGGAGCGCGCTCTTTGTCTCCGGCCTTGATGCCTGGAATTTCCAGGTGGCTTTCGAATCGATTTATGTGTACCAGGCTTGAAGCTAACAACGCATACATCTGAGTCTCATCTGTCAAACAGCATTGCATATCTTTCTGAAAAGCATGCTGATGCCGAAGGCCGGAATTGTTCGACGCCCTCGAATCTATCGCAAAGATCCGGGGAATCATCGACTTCGTATAATAACGAATCAAGGAGGGAGCTGCCGGATGAAGTTGAAGAGTGGTGGACGAAAAAGGGTCAAGTGCATAACTTTGCCGTGGCCGAGGAACTGCATTATTTGCGACGCTGTGCTGGCGGGGCTCTGCGTTTTCTGGGCTGGCATTACGCAGGAATTCTACATCTGCAGGGGACTCCGGAAGATCGTACTGTGCATCGCTTTCCTCACAAGCTTCTTCGGACGTCGGCCGTTCGGACGAATCAGATGGCTGGTGTTCGTTGAATGCTTCTCCATTGAGATCGCAGGAATCAGCACGAGCTGACCTGTGTTGTGCGTTCAATCGGAGAGACCATTGGTGGAAATTCTCCAATCGTGCTTGTCTTTTCCTTGCGAAATGCTGCCGCTGCACATGGCGTTGCTTTGATTGATTAAGCCGCCGGTCGTTCGCTTTCGCCAACACAGATGCCGCATATTGGTTGACAAACAGGAATGACGGCGTATCATGCAGTCCGTTACTTGTCTTTGAAGGCAAAGTGAGCCTTGTAGAATGGGGATAGGGGAGGGAGAGATCCGATTCCCTAATCGGGGCAATGGTCCTCTGTCCCATGCTTGCAACCCTACTTTTCCCTAGAACTGGTTCGTAGTCGGGCCAGCACCAGTAATTACCAAGTAAGGTCTGATCCGACCGATGCCTAAGATGGTAAAAGCCTTGCCAAAGTATTGCAGCGAATTGCCTCTGGTGGCTTGCTTGGTCCTACAACATGAATAGACGGTAGAGTTGCGCAGGTTCTCATACAGAACTGCACATGCGGGAAGCTCGATTCATGAACCCAACGACTGTCATGATCCGTAGACGTATAAAGGCGCCTGGTGACCCCCCCTTCTATCTTCGTCAGTGTCTTCCTCGAAGATGAACAACTAGCACCGTTCAGAAAGCTGTTGGCAAGTCACTAGGCACAACGGACAGGTGTGGCAGCATTTCCAATTCAGTCGAATCCTCAAGAATGCATTTTCCCTGCAAGAATGGGCTTCATTCACACATAAGAGGCTTGTGTGCTCCCTTTATCATCGACTATAACAATATGCCGACGCCGCCAAATTTTGGACAATGAAGCAGGTCGATGAGCGCCAACTCCAAATTCTTCTGTCCAATGGTTTCCCATAACTGATGGAGAAAGAGTAAATTTCAGACCCACTCCCATGCCGGCATATGAATTGCTTAGGGAGAACGGGGACGCCGATTGAAATGTTGCAACCTGAGTGGAGAGATTAGTTCTCTAGCCTATCGGCGTTGTATGTCTTCACCATTCATGCATGAAAGCCACGTTGCATTCTACTGCAGCGAATGACCATATCTGGGACCTCCTCACCTCTTAGGTACAAGGATATTATAGAAGGCGAGGATCGATGACTAACCTTTCAGAATGCCATACCCGGCCCACAAATTCATAATCGGAAGATGGCGATGACCAACGACGATCTCGGTGGCCTTGGTCTTCCATGCAGGTATGACAAAGCGTGCCGCTGCCTATGCAATCACTTGGAGGGAAGAGCCTCAGCTTTCTTACCCTTCATGGCTAAAAGATTTGGTGGCATGCGCTTACATGTTTGTTGATTGAAAGATCATTTGCCGATTGAAAGGTCATTTGCCGAATGATGGACAGTAGGAAGCAACGACAACGCAACGACAAATACCATGATTGCTGGTTTCGATACGGGACGGCGAGTTGGAAGTGGTCCATCGAGCGAAACTTGATGTGTGCTTAGGAAACGCTCAGCTACTGGAATATTGACGTAGGGGTCCCCTCGAATGCGTTCACAGTCAAGTGCATTACGAAATTGCTCAACGCTCTATGTTTCTATGCGACAACGCCAGCTTCCTTGAGATCTTTAATAGTACTTTCTTCCATTCCTAGCAATTCAGCAAGCACCTCATCCGTATGTTGTCCCAACGTTGGCGGTGGACTGCGTATGCTCGGCTTGTTCTCACTGAACTTCACAGGCGGCGAGACAAGCTTCATAGGACCACAAGCTGGATGCTGTACTTCTGTCACCATACCCCGAGCTTGTTCATGCTCGTGTTCGAGCGTGTCTTTGACGTCGTTGATCGCAGCGTAGGGCATTCCTGAGCCTTCGAAGATCGCCAACCATTCTTTTGTCTTCTTTGTTTGCGTTACCTTCTCGATCAGGGATTCCAACTCCTTCCTGTTCTCCACCCTCACATTGTTGGTTCTGAACTTGGGATCTGTTTTCCATTCCGGCTTTGAGAACCTGTCACACATGATGCCGAAGAGGCGATCGTTTCCGCCACCGATCATGATGTCGCCGTCGCGGGTCTTGAAGCCTTTGTATGGCACAATAGATGCTTGGCAGGTTTAGTAACCAGAGAAAAGTCCGAAAATTGACTCGAACCAAGGACTTACGATGCGCAGTGCCCCATCTTCCCGCATCTCTTTGTCCACTAACCAGAACCGACGATGCAATGTTGGTCAGCGACGCCGTCTGGCAATCACTAAGAGCTACATCCAGATGCTGGCCTCTCCCAGTCTTGGCCCGGGCGATCAAACTAGCCATGATAGAGCTGCAACTATACAATCCGGTTGTCAGATCCGTAATTGCAACGCCGACTTTGACGGGTGGACCATCTCGTTCTCCAGTGATATGCATGAGTCCCATCTCGGCTTCGACCATGACGTCGTACCCGGCTCGTGAAGAGTATGGCCCGGTTTGGCCATATCCGGTTATGGAAGCATAGATCAGACTAGGGTTGAGTTTGTGTAATGTTTCAAAATCCATCTTGTACTTCTTCAAGGCGCCTGGAATATAGTTCTCCACAAGCACATCTGAGGTGGCCGCGAGTTTGTGCAGTATCTCAACACCTCTCGGATCGGCGAAGGAGAGCCCAAGCGACTTCTTGTTGCGGTTCACCTATCTCAAATTCAGACAAATGTTCCAAAAGGTCATATGCCGCCCACGCTTACTGATAAGTAGTATGCACTTTCGCCTGGCCCCTGTTTAGAGGAATCTGTCGTGTACTTTGCGAAGGGCGGACCCCATGCTCGAGTATCGTCACCGCGTGTGGGATGCTCGATCTTAATGACTTCTGCTCTTTTGGTCATAGCAAAAAGATCAGCACTCTCGGCCTAGGCAAAGACGCAGTCCAAAGTGTGCAAGGGCACGAGAGCGCCATACAAGATCAGGTGGGTATCGTCTGGCCTACCCTAAATCTCCAAGTATCTGCGTGCAATAAGGCTATTTGGTCACCAATCAGTGTTATGGCTTTATTGCTGCACGGGGCATTCACATACTCCAGCCAACACTCTTGTCATGTCTAGTACACGTAGGCCGGCCAGCGGACCTTCGCCTGTATTGGGGGCGACGGAAGCAAAGCATCTTCGGCAGCCAGCCGACACACTGAACCGCAGCAAATTGCCGCTTTTGAAAAACACAGTGGACGCACTTCTAGCTGCCGCCATGCTCGGATTTGCAAAGAGAGCAGTTAAGAGAAAAGACGAGCAAAAGAATTGTAAGAACTAATTTTGCTGAGAATGTTCTCCAGTTCCCCCACACCTTGCAGCGCAGTTCTCCAATTCCCGCCAAGTCCCGCGTCATTGGCCTCGGCAGAACATTTGGTCGAGTCATTGAATATTCGAATCAACAATTTCCATCACACCAAAATGTTTACTGGGCTAGTCGAGACAATTGGGAGTGAGTCTCCGAACCCCTTTCAAGGTCCTTACATGAAAATCTAGTGCTGATGGCATCTCCATCAAGCCGTCACGAACCTCTCATCTCTAGACTCCACCACTTCCGGCGGCGGAGGCACATCCCTCACAATTTCAGAATGTGGTAATATCCTCGACGATGCCGCACTGGGCGAGAGCATCTCTATCAATGGCACCTGCCTCACCGTAACCGAGTTCGACAAGACCTCCTTCAAAGTCGGCGTCGCGCCCGAAACACTACGTAGAACGAATTTGGGCACCCTGACAGAGGGCTCAAAAGTCAACTTGGAAAGAGCAGTGTCTGCATCTACGCGGATGGGTGGACATTTTGTACAAGGGCATGTGGATACTATCGCGAAGATTTTGTCTGTGACCCCGGATGGAAACAGCCTGGTCTTCAGACTACAGCCGCGCGAGAAAGAGGTGCTGAGATATGTAGTTGAAAAGGGCTATGTGACGCTTGACGGGGCAAGCTTGACGGTGACAAAGGTTAATGATGCGGAAGGATGGTGGGAGGTCATGTTGATCGCTTATACACAAGAGAGGATAGTAACTGCAAGCAAGAGAGCGGGCGATGAAGTTAATGTCGAGATCGATATTGTAGGGAAATACGTTGAGAAGAGCGTGCAAGGGTACTTTGAAGGGACACAGCAGGGAAATCCAGCCGTGCTTGAGAAAATGGTTGAGAGGATTGTTGAAGAGAAACTGAAGAGTGGCCGGCCCTAGCATTAGAGAAGTCTTTAGACCAGGCTCTACTGATGGTAGACTCTATCTTGATCAAATGTCCATGGCCTTGCTAGTGATAAGCGACGAGCCCTGACTTGGCTTGCTGACAACAATAGCTTCGGCGAGCTTCTCCTCTGTTATATCCGGGAAGTGCTTGAAGTAATATTCCCGCTTCAGCGCCTCTTTGACTGCTTCAACCTTAGCCTGTGGGACAAGATGGACAGTACATCCGCCCCAGCCAGCGCCTGCATGAAGGTTAGCATGATTTCGAATTTGAATTGTGTTGGATAGTAGGGGGCCGGCAAACCTGTTAATCGACTTCCATATGTTCCCGCTTTTCTTGCAATGCGACAGATCTCGTTGATCTCTGGACAGCTGCAATCGTAGATGTCGCGGCAAGATGCTTGTGTCTCATTCATCAACTCTCCAAGATTCAGTAAGATGTCGTGGGTGAGCTTGTCGGTGTGGGACAGAATACGCTTGAAGTCGAGAACCCTGCGTGCCTCTTGGTAGACATGCAATGCCCTCTGTCGTAGTTGGAAAGTCTCGGCCTGCACAGGGAATTTCGACATGTACTCGCTCTCCAACGTCTCAACCGAAATCCCGAGGATTTTGGAAATATCGTCTCTGGTGTACCCTTCATGCTCGGTGAGTTTCAATTCCGCGACCTCGATCATCGCATCGACTTGTTGCTCTAGAGGTCTTCCTAAGCCGCCACTCTTTTTCATGTACTCTTCCTGGAAACCCCTAAGACTGAAGCCAAGAGAGCTGTCATCCGGGGTAAGCACAGCATCATGCAACTTCGCGAGTACCAGAGCGGCAAGGGTAACCTCCACGACTCTCAAATTATAGTGCTTGGGTGCTGTGGTTGCCTTATCAGAGGTGACGAAGGACTGTGCAATGAGGAATGCGATCTCGGGCTCAGATGGAGGTACGGGTATATGCTCGGCCCGAAAGGAGGGATAAAATTGACAGTAAAGTAGATATCCTCTCTTGGAAAAGATTGATGCGGCCTGGTCCATACCACCCGCGAAGACCCCGACAGCACGCTCTGAAACAATTGCTAGATCCAGTAGATCCTGTTTGGAAACATCGTGTTCATTTGCCTTCATAACAGCGAGGGCCGAGGCGCAAACAAGAGCAGCACTGCTCGACAGTCCACCTCCTGATGGAACATTCCCATCCACAATGATTTCCAAGCTCGCTGGTCTGAATGGACCTGCCTTGTTCGAGCGCAAGAACTGGAGAGCACCCCTTAGTCCGGCTTTGAAGTAGTTCGTCCATTCATGCTTCTTTGGATCAATCTCGATGTCGCCATCCAGCGGTATGGCGAATTCTGAGGACGGATATCTATCTGGGTGGAGATCTGCAATCTTCACAGTCGGCGCATCCTTGGTTGATGCCTTGACAGCTACTAGAGCATCGACAGTGACAGCCATAGGAAGAACATTGTATAACGAATAGTCGACATGTTCGCCAATAATGTTCACTCGACCAGGACTTCGGGCTACGAAGTCTGGCTTGCCACCATAGGTGTTAGAAAAGGCTGATATCAGTGTATTCCATCTGATCTTGTGCTCCGGCGCTATGCTTTGAGAGCCTGAGGCCCCAGTGTAGACTTCCTCGATCGAGTCCAGTTGAGGTACCAATTCCGCCATGCCGGCGCTAGGAGACAAATTAATATGCCTCCGAAACAGGAATTCTTCAAAGGAACGAAAACAGGATGGTATCGTCCAGCGGAAGGCAGTCTTGATATATTACGTCTTCGTAGAATATTGTGGTGGGAGAGGTCAATTGAGACTGAAACGGAAACTTCGCGTGCACTGGTAGCTCTAACTTGAACGTGAATTATTACAAACTCCGTGAAGAGAGCCCGTTGGTGTCACAAATCCCTCTTTGTTTCAATGGGTTTGATCTCTACCTACCGAACTTGAGAGTCTATCCAGCGTTGGTAGACCAGCGTCACAATGATTGGACAGACCAAACGTTGAATGTCATTTCAATCTGCGCCAAGACCGCATTTCAAATGACGTGTTTGCAATCCAAAGTGGCCAAGGTTATCCTTGGAGTCAACCGCGGCTGCACGCAAAACACCATGGCGACGAAGTCTATCGCAATCCATGGTAGCAAAAACCGCGGTGTTGATTCCTGAAGAGAGGTTGAACCATTTTCGTGTTCTACCTAACCATTTGGGCGCCACGACATCGCTGTGATGGAGTCCATCCAGCAGCCTTCTCGACATGAATCTAATCCTACCAATTCCCAGGAACATGGCGAAACCGCTCCACAAGATGAAAGTCCTCACCACATCTCCTCTACGCCGTCGATGACATCCGAAGACTCACAAACAGTCCTACTGGAGAACCCTTCCTCGTCAAGAGAGAAACCCACCAACTCGGCCGCTGACTCTACTCCTCGTCCGTCCATGCCTACACGAGCTTCTACATTCGGCAGTCATTGTTGGATATGTCTGAACGATTCAACGGAAGATGATACTGAAAATCCACCAGCCTGGCGTCATCCGTGCTCATGCAATCTAACAGCGCATGAGACCTGCCTTCTTGACTGGGTTGCCGATCTGGAGAATCCAAGGAATCATAAGCGCAGTCCTCCACCAAGCAAGATCCTATGTCCACAATGCAAGTCAGAGATCAAGATTTCGCGACCCAATAGCTACATTGTGGCTGGAGTCAGAGCCCTCGATCGTACCCTTGGCAGGTTGGTACTGCCGGGCCTGGGCTTGACAATAGTGGGCACTGTGTATGCCGGGCTCACGGTGCACGGCTTCTACTCTGTATTGATAGTCTGTGGAAGACAACATGCGAACCGAATATTTGCTGAAGCTCTCCGCCACCGAGGATGGCTGTCAGGATACGGCCTTATTCCTCTCAGCTTGATATTTTCCAGGACGAGTTACGCAGATTTCGTACTTCCGGGCGGGACGCTGTTCCTGCTTGCCACACAGCTAAGCGACCGATTCGAAATTGACATGACGCTCTGGCCACCATTACCAAGCACTGTCTTCGCTTGTCTGCCTGCAATACGAACGGTCTACAATTTCTGTTACGAAAAGGCGTTCGGGGAACTGAATCGAAAGTGGATACAAGAAGTACAACCTCGTCAGAACGAGGCAGCTGAAGGGCAAGAGAACAACGTGGCAGATATGGCGAATGCCCAAGAGGACATGATGGACGAAGCTGCGGATGGTGGCCTTGTGGTGCAGTTAGATATCAACATCGGCGGAAGAGCGGCCGAGGAGGCGCCGCCTGCTGAAGACGTACCGCTGAACAATGCTGAGGTGCCTGTCGGCGCGGAAGGCGATGCACCTGCTGACGGTGGCGCGGCTGCGAATGCTAACCAAGGTGGAGTGCATAACATGCTTGGCCAGCGGCAAGATGAGATTGTCACCTCTGGGATCGGTGAGACTGTCCTCGGCGCCTTAGCATTTCCAGCGGTCGCTGCTGGCATGGGCGGTTTATTGAGCTACGCTTTACCGGCCTCGTGGATGTCGTCAGCAAATTGGGTGAATGGCAGACCTGGTCTGCTTCGACATAGATGGGGTCGAAGCGTTGTCGGAGGTTGTTTGTTCATTGTCTTGAAGGACGCGTTGGTTCTCTATTGCAGGTGGAAGCTTGCACAAACCCATCGCCAGAGAAGGATCATGGACTATGACAAGAAGACGAAGGAGTATACGCTTACCAGCTCATAGGCCGATATGTGGATTTTATTGGCAAGGCTGTGGAACAGAAGCGTCTGGCGTTTGCATCAATAATTGGCGGTGGAGTATGCTAGGTCATGCTATTCAACAGCGTGTTT
>Ga0335072_10000512_pt1 | contig 75412 bp, 78 predicted proteins | sample Lox_Sample_21_FD_206725 | JGI IMG/M metagenome (GOLD analysis project Ga0335072, IMG submission 206725) | Soil microbial communities from Loxahatchee National Wildlife Refuge, Florida, United States - Lox_Sample_2.1 | ecosystem: Environmental > Terrestrial > Soil > Wetlands | place: USA...
GAGAACCCGGCGCCGTCCACAAACGGCGCGACGCGAGTTAGCCCAGCAATTCGAGGAAGACTTCGTTCGAAATTGTGAGGCGATTCGGCGGGATGCGGAGGCGGCCGCCTTCGAAATCGAGCAGGCCGTGCGAGCGCAGCATTTCGATGCGCTGTTGCAGGGTGGCCAGGCGATTCGCGAGCGTGGGGTCGAGATCGCGCTCGATGCGCGCGAGGTCGATGCCTTCGAGGCGGCGAAGGCCGAGGAAAAATTCCTCCTGAAGCGTGTGCCAGGGCGTGAGCGTTTCGATCAGCTCGCGTGTGGATGTGCCGCGCTCGATGCACGCGACGTAGCGGGCGGGATCGTGGATATTGGCCCAGCGCGTGGCGCCGTCGAACGAGTGCGCGCCCGCGCCGAAGCCGAGATACGGGTCGCGCTGCCAGTATTTCAAATTGTGCCGCGATTCCCTGCCCGGCAAACCCCAATTCGAGATTTCGTAGTGGTTGTAGCCGGTCGCCGCGAGGCGCGCGCAGGCAGACTCATAGAAATCGGCTTGCGCGTCGTCGCTCGGGATCGCGTCCGCGCTGTAGCGGCTGCCGCCCGCGAGCGATTCTTTGCCGAGGCGGCTGCCTTCGTCGACTTCGAGCATGTAGATTGAAACATGCTCGGGATAGATGCGAAGCAGTTCGGCGACCGAACGTTCCCAGGATTCGCGGGTTTGATGCGGAAGGCCCGCGATCAGGTCCATGCTGATATTGCGAAAGCCCGCGGCGCGCAGGAAATCAACCGCGCGGAAAATATCGTCGCGCCGATGCATCCGGCCGGTCGCCTGCAATTCGCGGTCATCAAAGGACTGCGCGCCGAGGCTGATGCGGTTGAATCCGGCGTCGAGCCAGGCCGAGGCTTTGATCGGCGAAATCGTTTCGGGATCGGCCTCGAGCGTTACTTCCTGCGCCTCGAACCGGAAGAATTTTCGCAGCGCGTCGAGGATGCGCGCGAGGGCCGTGGAATCGAGGAGGCTGGGCGTCCCGCCGCCGAAATAGGCCGTGTCGAATGTCTGGCCGCCGAGATACGATCCCGATTCCGCGATCTCGCGGCAGACGGCCGCAGCATAAGGCTCGTAGCGGTCGCGCGAGACGACTCCCGTGTGAAAATTGCAGTAGGTGCATTTCGTCTGGCAGAAAGGCACCTGGATGTATGCGCCGAAGGTGATCATCTCTTCAGAATTTAGCACAAGTGGAGATGCGAGCTGTACGGGCGCCAACGGACATCAAAAACAAGGCCAAAGCCAAAACATTACGCAGAGGACGCAGAGAAAGGCGGAGGGCCACGGAGACAATGTGCCAAGCTCCAAGTGGGATACCGAAACGAGGGACGTTTCTCGGGCATCTGATAAAATCGCCGTGGGGGATTTCATCGTGGAAACGCCACTGATCGAAGTGCACCGCGCCGCCGGGGCTCGCATGGCCGAATACGACGGGTGCGTGTTGCCGGAAGCCTTTTCCGATCTCGAACGCGAGTATCGCGCCGCGAAGGAACATGCCGCGATCTTCGACACGAACTGGCAGGCGATTGTCACGCTGGCGGGCCGCGACCGCGTGAAGTATCTGCACAACATTTCATCCAACGACATCAAGTCGCTGACCGAGGGCCATGGAACGCTGGCGCTGCTGCTGAATCCGCAGGGGCACATCCTCGCTGAACTCGAAGTGTATGCGCTTCCGGAAAAGCTGCTGGTCCTTTCGCACGTATCGCAGCGCGAGCGGACGGTTGCAACGCTCAAGAAGTACGTGATCGGCTCACAGGTGCAGATCGAGGACCTAACGGATCGGTATGGAGGTTTCGCAGTGAGCGGCTTGGGGAGTGACCTCGCGGAGTTTTCGGCTAAAGAAACCGCATTTGATTCCGGTCCAGGCTACGTGCTGCGACGAACCCGTATCGGCTCCGTCGACACTGAGTTCATCGTGCCACGCGTTGATCTAGCCGGACTTTGGCGGAAAATGCTGACCGAGGTGCGGGCGGCGGGGGGCGAACCGATCGGAATGGCGGCATTTCATGCGCTGCGGCTGGAAGCTGGCGTGCCCTGGTTCCCTGCCGATTTTAACGATGCGATGATCCCGCACGAGGCCGCGCTCGAAACCACACATATCAGCTTCACGAAGGGCTGCTACACCGGGCAGGAGATCGTCGAGCGGGTCCGCTCGCGCGGGCACGTCAACCGCAAGCGCGTGTCGCTGCGATTCGCCACCGCGGCTCCACCGCAGGCTGGGACGAAGCTGCGCGCCAACGGCACCGAGGTTGGGTTCGTCACCAGCGTGGCGCTTTCGCCCACGGCCGGCGCGGTCGGCATGGGATACGTACGCCGGGAACAGTTCGCGCCTGGCAGCGTGGTCGAATTCGACGGGGGTACGGCGGAGGTTCGCTAACCCTTTTGCGTTTGGGCGCGGGCCAGGGCTTCCTGGCGCTGGCGCGTGAGATGCGGCACCACTCCCACCAAGCGTTCCATGACCATGAGTTGGGCGCGATGGTGCATTTCGTGCTCTTTCGTGGACAAGAGCATATCGAAACGGGATCGCGTGGCTTGCGGGCCGCCCGGCCTGGTCAGCGATTCGGCAAGGAACGCGTCCGGGAGGCCCTCGAGAAACGAAGCAAATCTTTCGCCTTCCGAACGAAGGGCAGCGACGATTTCGGCTTTGGTGCGCGGTTTGGCTTCCTGGGCGCTCATCTTCTGAACGAGCTCGGGGAAATTCACGGTCGACATGTCAGTGATCTTGTTGCCGTGGACATGGAACGCAAATTCGGGCGAATAAGCGATGTGGACGAGCGTCTGCGCGATGGTGCGCGTTTCGGGCGTTACCTGGAAGCCGTATTTCTCTTCGGGAATGTCCTCGGCGACCTGGATGGTATTTTTCCGTACCGTACGAAATGATGCTGCCATCTCTTTCCCGCCGTAATGGTTCATATCGGTGCTCTCCCCCCGTAGATCTGGTGAACCTCGATCAGGTGCATGGGATGCGCTCGCGGGGCTCCACGATTCTGGCAGGTTGTCTCAAGCGCCCCTCCGGGGCTGCGCTCCTTGCGGCATCGTCACCCGGCATTCCGCTGCGCTCCATGCCGGGCTCAGTACAATCGCCGCTCCGCGGCTGGACCATGTCGTGACTGAAAGCTACGACCGACACGTATTCTCGAACTCGCGGCCAAAGGCGAACCGTGATGGTAGAGATCCTGCTCGGATCGAAGAGGGGTTCTTCGCCCGGCCGGAACCAAATTCGCCGGGTTCAGGATGACGATCCTCGCGGGATCGTCAGCTCTTGCTCAGGTTGAGCGAGCGGAGGAAGCTGCCGCGGTCGCGATCGATCTTCTTCTGGAGTTGGAAGACGGCGTAGAGGAGCGCCTCGGGGCGCGGCGGGCAGCCGGGAACGTAAACGTCGATGGGGATCACCTGATTCACGCCCTGGACGATGGCGTAGTTGTTGAAGACGCCGCCTGAGGTGGCGCAGGCGCCCATCGAGATGGCCCACTTGGGCTCGGGCATCTGCGCGTAAAGCTGCTTGATCACGGGGGCCATTTTTTGAGAGACGCGCCCGGCGATGATCATCAGGTCCGATTGCCGCGGCGAACCGCGAAACACTTCGGCGCCAAAGCGCGAAATATCGTAACGCGAGGCGGCCATCGACATCATTTCGATCGCGCAGCACGCCAGCCCGAACGACATCGGCCAAATCGAGCTGCGTCGCGCCCAGTTGACGACCTTGTCGAGCGAAGCAAAAAGGATTCCCTCGTCCTTGAGGAAATTCTCATCTTCGCCGGGTCTTTCGAGCGTTACGCCTTTCGAGAGTTCAACGGCCATGTCGATTCTCTCTCCTGATGGATGGCTATGCCCACTACAAATCTCATTTTGCGCCTTCCCGCGCGAATTTGCAAAGACCCACGTTCGCAAAGCTGCGATTACTGGACATCAACGGTAACTGCCGCGGATTTGGTCTGCCCGGCTGCGTCGGTGGCGGTGAGCATGTAGGTGGTGGTGCGGCGGGGCGATACGCTGACGCAATGCTCGTACGACGGCCAGACCTTGCTCGCCTGCGGCTCGAGCGTTACCGATTTCGCGTTGGAGACGCTGTAGCAGAGATCGGACGAATCGCCGCGGGCGATCTCCGGAGGGTTCGCGTAAAAGGCGAGAATCTCGAAGCGATTCCCTCCCATGCTTTCGACGGCCAGCTCATCCTGGGCGCGGCGCTGGGCGGCGACGCGTTCCTCGATCAACTTATCCTCGTGCGAGCGCGACCAGAATACCCAACCCACATAAGCCAGAGCCACCAGGAGAATAAGAGCCGATACGGTGACGTAGATGCGGGTGCCTGTATTCGGACCGGGATCGGGAGTGGGGTCGGTCAACATCGCAAGAAGCCTCGAACTCTCCGCCAAAGCCGGCCGCCCGGCGCCAGCCGAGCCCGACAAAAGCGATGGCGGAGACTATTGATTGGGTTGCGGCGACGAAGATTGCGGGCTCGTCGATCCGGGTGCACCCGCGCCCGTCGACACGCCGAACGGATTCGCGCCGAAAACACTGGATCCCGTAGACTGGCCGGGCTGCGCGGCCTGTCCCTGGGCAGCGCCAAGCCCCTGCTGAAGGGCCTGCGCCTGATCCTCCAGCGGATTCCAGATGAATTCCCAATCTTTGTACTTTTTCCCCTGGTGATAAATTTTGATCGAATTCTGGTCGATCGCCGTCGGAATGCCGACTCCAGTCAAAAACGCGCCGGGCACCGGCCCGTCGACCGGTCCGGTCGGTTTGAGTTGAGTCAACTGCGCGAGGGCAGTCGCATTTTGCGTGCCCGCTTCGGGCGAACCGAAAGTGCTTGCGGGCTGACCCTGGCCGAACGAGGGCATCTCGCTCAGGTTTGAATTCTGCGATGGTGAGCCGGCCGCGGAATTATCCGTCGATCCGGACGGCGCGGACGATGCCGGCGAAGAAGTCCCGCCCGGCGATGAGTTTCCGCTGTTGCCACCGACACTCGCGCCCCCGCCGGCATTTTGCCCTCCGCTGTTGGGGGGCCCCGAATTGTCGCCGGAAGCCGCGGAGCTTCCATTGTCGCTGCCATTGCTGTTGTCGGTTGAAATAGACGACAAACTCGCCGCGGATACGGAGCCAGGTATCGTGCTCGGCTGCGTGCCGGGTATTTGCCCGTTATTCAAATCGAGCAGCGCCATCTGCTGGAGCGTGGCATAGCGCACGCTGCCGATAATCTGGCCCGTCGAATTGACGTAGATGAAGCGCCACGATCCGTCGTCCGGATCCATGGGATCCTTGATGGCGGAAGCGCGCAGGAAGTGGACATCCGGCACGCCGGTTTCGAGATCGTCGATCGTCTGCGGATAGTGGCCGGTTTTGTGGTAGTAGAGCCGGATCGCGCGGGCCCACTGGTTGCCGCGCCAGATTGTTTCTTGTTCGCGCTGACGGCGGGCCTGGGTGATTAGATTTTCGAGCACCACTTGCGAGCCGATGATCGTGGCCACGATCAGAGCCATCGCGATGATATAGGCATAGCCCGATTCGGAAGACCGGCGGCGGATGTCCGCGCGCCCCTGCGGACGATGCGTCCGACGAGCTTCGGTGCCCTGCTCTTTCGTGGTTTGGCGATTCCTCATCTATTCCTGTCCCGCGGGAGGCTGAACCATGGGAACCGTCGCATGGCGCCCCGTTGAGATTTCCTCGACGTCCGCTGAATTATCGGTGACATGAACCAGGCGGAAGCGGCCGAGGAAGGTTGCGCCCTCCGCAACGACGAGCACATCGTCGCCCTCCGAGAAGAAGGCCACGCGCCGCCCGCTGGAAGGTTCGGAAGCGTAGCCGAAGAGCTCCCCTGGGACCTGCACCGGAGGCGGCGGCGGAGGCATCTGCGGCCCAACGATACGGGCTGAGGCCGATTCCACCTGAGCCTTCGGAGGCGGGGGCGGTTCCGCCACGAAAATATTGCGATGAGAGCCTGTGTACTCGAGTTTTTGCAGCTTGGCGAGCAAGTCGACGCGCAGTTGCGGTTCCTGGACATCGAGCGGGCGGAACTTGGTGTCGGCGGCGACAACCTCGGGCGTGGAGGAGACCTGGCTATGCCCCGCGAAGTAGTAATAGACCACGCCCGCGAGGACGACCAGCAGCCCGACCAGCATGTAGAGTTCGTTGCGCCTCGACATCATCAGGTCCTGAAATACGTGTGCATCTCGATCTCCAGCTGAATCGTTCCCGGAGTCGCGGAAGCCAGGCGGAGATCGTCGACAAGATAGAAATTTTTCGAACGCTCGAGCCCGTTGATGAACTGGATCACGGACGGATAGTCCGCATCGACAGCCGTCTTGATCGAGATCTCGGTGACTCCCCGGCCCTCGATCGGCGCCTGCTTGAACGACAGCGCCGGCGTCTTCACATTCGCCTTCTGCGCGATCGAATCGAGGTCAGACTCGATCTGCGAATAACCGGTTTTCTCATCGAGGAACGACTCGTGGTAGAAGGCGTCGCAGTCGTCGCCAACCTGCGGCAGCGAAGCGCGAATGGCTTCGCCGCGCTTGAGATCGGCCCGCAAGAGTTTCGCCTGCAGCGAGAGCTGATTTCGCTGCGCGCGGAGAGCATCGGGGCCCTGGCGCGACGCGTTCCAGAGGAAAGCGATCAGTGCAACGTCCGCGAGGAGCAGCAGCCCCAGGGCGATACCCACCGATCTCTTCCAGGCCTGCCAATTGCCGTTCGTCGTCATGTCGTCGAATACCAAACCGTCAGCCGAAGCGTGATTCGATCCATTCCGGGGCGGTCGGAATGGCGCTCGTCTTTGACCACCATGCCGGTGAAAGTCTTCGAGCTTTCGATCGCCTCGAGAAACTGAATTTTGCTCTCGTCGGTTAGAGCCCCGATTTCGAGAGTCACTTCCGCGCGCCCGTTCACGAGGCGCGGCGCGATGCTGACGACGCGCACGCCCGGCGGCAACGTCTGCTCGAGATCCATGAAAATCTTGGTCCACGGGAAGCTGCGCTCGTCGATCAGCGAGTTCAAGAAGCCGGAGCGGTCGAGAATCTGCTTCGCTTCGGGGCTCTGGAAGTAGGCCTGCAGTTGCTGCTGGCGTTGTTCATCGTGCCGAATCGCATCCTGCAGGCTGGAAATCTGCGAATGAAGGTCCCGGCTGGATTGCCAGGACCTGAAAGCCGCGTACGAAAGCAGCACCAGCGCAATCACGCCCACCGTGCCCGCAGCGGCGGCGCCCGCGAGGAAGGGCCGCTTGTTGGGTTGCGGCGCAGTCGTCAGATTGAGGTGAAGCTTCATGAGCGATCCTTGCGATTCTCCAAATCGGGGCTAAGAACCCGCATTCAACATCCACCCTGCAAGCGCGTCGAGGCCGTGCCGGATCATATCCTGCGCCGGTTCGCTCAAGCCCTGGGCCGGTTCAGCTTCGTTCATCGAGCCGACGGAGACTCTCAGTTCCGAAGCGAGCGCCGCGCGGAAGACCTGCTCGCGAGCTCCGAATCCGGCAAAGCGGACGCGGTCGACCGGGGCCTCCCAATTATCCTGGTAATACGCGATGGCCGGGAAAACCTCGTCGAGCACAATCTGCGGCTCAAGCAACGACGCGTCGGCGGGCATGTCGATCGAACGGTATACGCAGAGATTCGAGCCGCGAACGATCACGCTTGTAAGGCTCCTGCCGGAGAGGCGGACAAGCAATGTGGCGCCGCGCTCTTCAAGAAGCGGCAAGGCTGCCAGAGTCGAACTCAGCAACACGCCGATGGGAGCTCCGGCGGACTCCACGATCTCTTCGTATTCGCGCACGATCCGTTGGCGCGCCACGGCCGTGACCAATTCGAGGCTGCCATCGCGCGCCGGCTGCCTCATCCACGAGACCACGGTCTCATCAACGTCGAAGGGAACGCTTTTCTTCAGCCGCCAGCGAAGCAGCGGCAGCGCCTCATCCGCGCGGCGCGGAAGATTTTCAAAAGGCAGGATGAAAACGCGCACCACCGGATCGGGAACCAAAACCGCGACCGCGCCACCGCGCACCGGAATGCGGTTAAAGACGCGGCGGAGCGCGCCTCGCACCGCGTCCGGCTGGGTGATGTTGCTGTCCACAGGCGACGGCATCACCGAGCCCGCCGGCAACGACTCCACAACGACATCCTCGAGGTCGCCATGGCCGCTGCCCCACCGCGCCGCGGCCACATGCCCCGGAGCGATTTCGACCACCAGGGACGGGTGCGGCATCGCGTGGAGCCAGCGATCGATCCGCCGGACGAGACCTACCCGGTAAAACTTGCTCTCCAGATTTTCCGTGCCCGTCAGGCTAGTCAAGGAACGTCACCTTGTTGATTTCGCGCAGCGTCGTCATCCCCGAGCGCACCTTGCGAAGTCCGGACTCGCGCAGAAACGTCATGCCTTCTTCGCGCGCCGCGCGCTTGATTTCAGAGGTCGGCCGGCGGTCGACGATCATTTCGCGAATGTGATCGGAAAGATCGAGGAGCTCGGTGATCGCGGTGCGGCCGCGGTAGCCGCTGCCCGAGCATTCCAGGCATCCGGCGCCTTCCGCGAAGGGCACCTGCGCCCACTCAGCGGGGTCCAGGCCGGATTCGCGCAGCACTTCCGGCGCGTAGGTCATGCGTTTTTTGCAGTTGTCGCAGATCACGCGAACGAGGCGCTGCGCCATGATGCAGTTCAGAGCCGAAACGAAATTATACGGTTCGACGCCCATGTTGATAAAACGGCCGATCACGTCCGTCACGTTGTTGGCGTGGACGGTGGTGAAAACGAGGTGGCCCGTGAGGGCGGAGTTGATGGCGATCTGCGCGGTTTCCTGGTCGCGGATTTCACCGACCATGATCTTGTCGGGGTCGTGGCGCAGAATCGAGCGCAGGCCGCGGGCAAATGTGAGGCCTTTCTTTTCGTTCACGGGAATCTGCGTGATGCCGCGCACCTGATATTCGACCGGGTCTTCGATGGTAATGATCTTGTCTTCGTCGTTCTTGATCTCGTTGATTGCGGCGTAGAGCGTCGTGGTTTTGCCCGAGCCGGTGGGGCCGGTGACTAGCACCATCCCGTAGGGCTCGCGAATATACCGCCGGAAACGAGTGACCTCTTCGTGGTCGAAACCGACCACATCGAGCGTGAGGTTGCGGAATTTCTCGCTCAGCGTTTCCTTATCGAGAACGCGCAGCACGGCGTCTTCGCCGTGAACGGAAGGCATGATGGAAACGCGGAAATCGACGAAGCGCCCCTTGTAGCGCACGCGGAAACGCCCATCCTGCGGCACGCGGCGCTCGGCGATATCGAGCTCGCTCATCACCTTGATGCGGGAGAGGATGGTAGCGTGCCAGTCCTTGGCGAGCGGCTGCATCGCGAACTGCAGCACGCCGTCGATGCGGTACTTGACGACGACTTCGGAGTTGCGAGTCTCGATGTGAATGTCGCTGGCGCGCCGTTCGAGGGCCGTGAAGATCACGGTGTGGACGAGCCGCACGACGGGGCTCTCGCCCGTATCGCGCGTGAGCTTCTCCATCGAAATGTTTTCGTCGCTGTCCTCTTCGTCGGCAACCACCTGCAGCGTGAAGCCTTCGGTCGCCTGATCGAGCACGCGCTGCGATTGCTCGGTGCGCTTCAGCAAATCGCCGATCTGCGACGCCGTCGCAACCTTGATCTGCAGACGCTTGCCGAGCAGCAGAGAAAGCTCGTCGGTGAGCTGCAACTGGCTTGGATCGGCCATCGCGACCACGAGAACCGAATCGCGCGATTCGAGCGGGACGAAGTTGTAGCGGAACATCAGCTCGGCCGGGATGCTGCGGACCAGTTCCGGGTCGATGCGCTGCTCCAGGAGGTCAATGAAAGGACACCGGTAGCGTTCCGCCAGCCGGCGGGCCTGTTCGCGCTCGGCCGCGTCGTTCGTTGCTATGCCGGGGATGGGGTTGTTACTCGCTGTTGCCATCGATTCCGTGTCCTTCGTCACTTCACCTGAAGAGAAAACATCGGGAGATAGAGCGAGATCAAAAGGAAGCCTACCACAACGGCCATGACCACCAAAATTATGATGGGAATCAGAGAAAGCGCGCGTTCCAGGCTGGTACTGACTTCCTCTTCGTAGAATTCCGCCACGCTTGTGAGCATGGCAGAGAGCGCGCCGGATGCCTCGCCAACCTCGATCATCTCGAGCGCCAGGCCGGGTATGAGGTGCGTCTCAGCCAAGCTCAGATGCAAGGTCTGGCCCTCTTTCACGCGCCCAGCCGCCTGTTCGACGGAGTTGGCGACCAGCCTGCTGCTGATTGCGGCCGCGGACGTATGCAGCGCCGGCACCAGCGGAGTGCCGCCCCCCAGAAGAGTGGAGAGCGTGCGCACGAATTGCGCGATCTCCGCTTTGAGCCATATCTCGCCCATCACGGGGATGCGCGGTTTGAGGCGATCGATGGCTAGCGCGCCGCGTTCCGACCTCGTCCACAGAAAAATGAAAATGGCCGCCGCCGCGAGGGCGATCACGAGGCCGATGAAATAAGCTCGCAGAGGAAGAGCGATCGCCAAGAGAATCCGGGTCGGTGCCGGGAGAGGGACGTCAAGTTCATGGTAGAGCGACGCGAACTGCGGCAGAGCGTAGGTGACCACGTACGCGACCACGAGCACGGCCGTCAAAACGAGCACAGAGGGGTAAATCAACGACGTCAACAGGCGGCTCCGGAAGCCGGTGCTGACGCGCAGGTACGCAATATATTGCTCGAGCACGCCGGTCAAATTGCCGCTGCGCTCACCCGCGGCAATCACGGTGACGTAGACAGGGGGGAAAGATCCCTGCGCGGCAAGCGCCTCCGACAAAAGCGACCCGTCGCGGACCCGCTGGCGGACTTCCTCGAGGATCGGGCGCAGACGGATGGCGGCGGCGCGCTCGGCCAGCAGGTCGAGCGCCTTCAAAATCGGAAGACCCGCCTTCACCAGCGTGTGGAACTGCTGGTTGAAGATCAAGAAGTCGTGCGGACGAATTGCGCGATCCGGCCCCGAACGGCCCAGTTGCGCCAGAAGGCTGAAGTGATTGCGGACCGAAAAGACGTAGAAACCGCGGTCTGCGAGCCTCTGTCTGGCTTCGTCCTCGGACTGCGCCGTCTCCACTTGCTGGAAGACGCGGCCAGTCGTATCCCCGACTTTGCAAACAAATTCGGCCATTTTGGTGGGCCCATCGCCACACTGGGGCGGCGGGCAAACTCTAGCATACTCCGTCCCGAGCCAGGCTGGAGGCGGGAAAACAGATCACTAATTGGATGTGACAACGGCCAAAAGGCTGTATGGCTGGGCGGAAATCAGGCCGCGCAGGGTATGGCGCCGCGATGCGAGATTCCGAGTAAGCGCCACAAACGACGTGTGGTAGAGTCGCGTCTTGCTCAAATCCATGGAGCCGATCTCACACTTTTTTTATTCGGATCGCCTGAAGCTGCAGTTCTGGGATTACGGCCAGGACGGCAAGCCCGCGCTCGTGCTGGTGCACGGCGGCCTCGACCACGCCCGGAACTGGGATTGGGTGGCCCGCTCGCTGCGCGAGCACTATCACGTCTATGCGCTCGATCTGCGAGGGCACGGGAATAGCGCCTGGGCGCCGGGCGCGATGTACAGCGTCGCGGAGCACGTCCTCGACCTATCCGCGCTGCTGGACGTCGTCAAAGAGTTCCCGATCCGGCTGATTGGCCATTCGCTCGGCGGCGGGATCGTGCTTCATTACGCCGGCGTCTACCCGGAGCGGGTTTACAAAGCTGTTTCGATCGAGGGACTGGGAGCGCCGCCGGAAAGCCGGGTTCACGGTCCGGGCTCGGAGCAGTTGCGATATTGGATCGAATCCGTCCGCAACATCGAAAAACGTAAGCAGAAGAGTTATCCGAGCCTTGAAGCCGCTATCGCGCGCATGAAAGAGGCGAATCCACATCTTTCGGACGAGGTGGCCAAGCATCTGACCTTGCACGGCACGAACTGGGAGCCCGATGGTTCGCTGGTGTGGAAGTTCGATAATTTCGCCCGGCTTTTTCCGCCGTATGGACATCGCATCGAAGATACCGCCGAAATCTACGCGCGGATCAGCTGCCCGATCCTTCTTTTCTGGGGACTCGAGAGTTTCCTGCCCGTGCCTGAAACCGATTCGCGCAGGAAAGCGATTCGCGACTGCAGGATGGTGCGCGTCGAAAATGCCGGCCACTGGCTGCACCACGACCAGCTCGATTTGTTCCTGCGGGAAAGCACAGCGTTTCTTCGCGAATGACGTTGCGCTGGGGCGGGGCGCCCGCGAATCCGTTTCTAATGCACCTCGCCGGCCAGCGCCTCTTCGTCGACGATCGACACGCCCCGCGGCGGCTGGAAATGAAATTTTACCTCTGGGACGGGGATGTTCTCCTGCCAATTGCCGAAGCGAAACTCGGTCGTCACGTTTCCGGGCTCGTGGATCACAACGCGCGCCAGATATCCCTCCGGATCGACCTCGAGAAAGATCGCTTGCTTGGATGCTTCCTGGGTGTTTTCGCCGCGAGGGGTGCAACGCAGCACAGTATCACCCGGAGAAGGCGATTCTTGGGCGGCGGCCGCACCAGACTCCGAAAGGCTCTCGACGACATCGATTTTGCGGCACAGTTGCGACAAATCCGCTTTGCCGACGAGCAGCGCGATCGGGGTGCGCCAGTCCGAGCTCTGCTTCAGTTTGGCGTGGCTGGCGGTGTGGTCGGCGGGCACATAGAACCAGACATTCGTTCCGTCGACCAGAAATAGCTTCTGTTCCGGCGATTCATACTCCCAGCGCATCCGCCCGGGCCGCGAAAAGTAGACGGTGCCGGATTCCGCCTGCACGCCGCCGCTACCATCGCTGTAGCGCTCGAAAAAGGCCGCCTTCAGTGTGCGTGCATGCTGGTAGCGCGCTTCGAGGGCGTGCCGGATCGCGGAGGCGTCGGGCGCAGCCGGTTTGACGGGCAAAGCAAGCGTAAGGGCGGCGCAAACGAGAAACAAGAACATCGGGAGAGATTCTAACAGAGGCACGCTGCAGAAGATGCGTTCGCGCTGCGCTCCGAAAATCGAACCCTATTGTATCGGAGGATCGGTGGCCGAAGCTTTGGCCGAGATGTTCATGTGAATGACGGAAGGTTCATCCGTGAAGTAATGGTTCACTCCCGTATACCCCGGATTCACCGGATCGGCGTTGAGGGCGTAGTCCTGATACGCGCCGGTAGGATCCGCCTTCAAGGCGCTGTAAGTGAAGACGTATCCGCTCTTCGTTCCCGCGGAAAGAACATCATCAATCAGCTGGGCGTTTGCAGCCGTGGGACTGCCGACTGCCGGCCCTCCGAGCGCGACGAGCGAAGGGGCGAAACCGTTGCTGTAAGCCGTGTAGTAGATAACCTCTGCGCTGGTGATCGTGCGGCAGCTTTCGGCCGCGGAGGCTTGGTTGGCAGCGATCTTGGCGCGGATCAAATTCGGAATTGCAATCGCGGCGATGATCAGGATGATCGCGACAACGATCAAGAGCTCAATCAAAGAGAAGCCGGAGTTCGCGTTTCTCTTTCGGTTTGTCTTGTTTAGATTGAGCTTTACCATTTTCACTGACTCCGACTGAGCTTTGAAAAAAAAGGGGGGAAGGATAACCTTCCCCCCGATTGTGTATCTCAACAGGTCTACTGAAGCGGAGGATCGGCAACCGTGCCCGCCGCGCCAGCATGATCAGCACCGCGAATAACGCCGCTCTGGTCCGTGAAGAAGCTGCGCGTACCAGTTCCGTTGTAGGTCAGAGGCGTAGCCGCGATCGTATAGGTCGTCACCGAAGCGCAAGTCGTGTCGCCCGGATCAGCCGCACCAGCCGTGTAAGCGAACGTGTAGCCGCTCTTGGTGGACGGGTCTGCTCCGCCAAGAACGTTGTCAATCAGGTTCGCCTGCGTGCAAAGCGGCGCTGCCAGCGTGGCGCCACCGAGGGCCACGAGGGTCGGCGCAAAGCTGTGACCATACGTTGAAAGGAATGTCGCATCCGCAGTATTGATCGTCCGCAGCGAGCCCACGGCCGAAGATTCATTGGCCGCCATGCGCGAGCGGAGCAGGTTCGGAATTGCGATGGCCGCGATGATCAGGATGATCGCCACGACGATCAGCAACTCGATAAGTGAGAAACCCTTCTGTTTCTTATTCATCTTTTCTCCTCGAGTGAGTCGTTCTAATCTCATTTTCGTATCCCTGGGGGGGCTACGCCCGGATATATCGCAAGGGAGATGCCAGAGCCCCGGAGATGGTTTACCGTTAGCATACAAGAATGCATCCAGTCTGTTTTCATATACATGCAGACGGTCCGCGAGGCGCGAGGTCCGATCCCGGTCCAAGGCGCCTGCCGCCAGCTCTTGATATTGCCATTTTTTGACTGCTTCGGATGACGAAACGGGCCAAATGACAGATTCGCGTCCCGAGTTCGCTGGCCGACCTGGGTGAGGTGGGTCATCGCGCTGGTCCTTAGACACCATACTTCTTGGCATAGTGACGGAACGAGCGGTACGACATCTTGAGCAGTTCGGCTGCTTGAGTCCGAACCCCGCCTGACCGCTCCAAGGCGGCCAAGAGATACGATCGTTCGATCTTCTGGATATGCTCCTCAAGGTTTAGGCCCTCCTGAGGAAGCGCGGTGCCATTCCCATTATGCGCGGAATGCGGGACGGACTCCTGAAAATGGGTCCGGATACGCTCGGGCAAGGCTTCGGTGGAAATCTTGTGCCTGCTCTCGAGGGCCACCGCCCGTTCGATCGTATTCTCCAATTCGCGCACGTTTCCGGGCCACTCGTACACTTCAAGGAGCCGCATCGCTTCCGGCTCGATCCCGTCGATATTCTTGGACATCGACTTCGCAAAGCGCTCCAGAAAGTCGCGGGCCAGAAGCGGAATGTCTTCGCGTCGCTCGCGCAGCGGGGGGAGATGGATGGGAATCACGCTGAGGCGGTAATACAAGTCCTCGCGGAAACGGCCTTCGGCGATTTCCTTCTCGAGGTCTTTGTTCGTCGCGGCGATTACGCGAACATCGACATCCGATTCTTCGGTGCTGCCGATTGGGCGGACTTTGCCTTCCTGAAGCACGCGATAGAGCTTCACCTGCATGGTCACGCTCATGTTGCCGATTTCGTCCATGAAGAGCGTGCCGCCGTGAGCCGCCTGAAAGAGGCCGCTCCGATTCTCGTTTGCGCCCGTGAAAGCGCCCTTCATATATCCGAAGAGCTCCGATTCGAGCAGCGTCTCCGGGAATGCCCCGCAGTTGATGGTAATGAACGGATTCTTCGCGCGGGCGCTGTTTTCGTGGATCGCGCGGGCGACAAGCTCTTTCCCCGTGCCGCTTTCGCCGGTGATCAGCACGCGGCTTGATTGCGGAGCGATGTTTCCGATCAACTCGAAGATCGCGCGCATTTTGGGCGCCGTCCCGATCATGTGATCGAGGCCCGTCAACCGGCGAAGCTCGCGCCGCAGATAGCCCGCCTCTTTCTTCAGGGCCAGATTCTCGGCTACCTGCTGAATTGCCGGGCGCAATTCGTCCAGCAGCCTGTCGCCCTTGATCACGTAACGGTCCGCGCCGAAGTTGACGGCGTCAATCGCCGTGTCGATCGTGGGAACGCCGGTGATCAGCAGGAAAATCGTGGCGGGCGACACTTCCTTGCAGTAGCGCAGGAGCTCGACTCCGTCCATATCGGGCATGCAGATGTCGGAAACGACGATGTCGAAAATCTGCGAGGCGAGCCGGCGTTTCGCCGCTTCCCCGTTGGCGGCCGTCTCCACGCGATGACCTTCCTTGCGGAAGCTGATTTCGAGCAGCTCGCAGATCGAACGCTCGTCGTCGACGATCAATAGGTGAGCCATGCGGCTATGCCCTCCCCGCCGACCGCACGGCTTCGGCATCGGCCCGGGAATTCGACGGAGTCCTCGCGGCGGAGTGCGTCGCGCGCGGCAGCTCCACGATGAATGTGGCTCCGCGTCCCTTTTCCGTTTCGACACGCACCTGGCCGCGGTGAGCCTGCAGAATCTGGTACACGATCGCGAGCCCCAGCCCTGTGCCTCCCGCGAACCCCGATTGGAAGGGCTCGAAGATTCGCGTCGAGGCTCCCGGATCGAGCCCGATGCCCGTATCCTGAATCGAAATCCGGACCCACTCAGGCCCCGTAGCTTCCACGCGCACGGAAAGAACTCCTCCGTCGGGCATGGCGCGCAGGGCGTTGTTCGAGAGATTCCAGAAGACCTGCTTGATCGCATCGCGATCCGCGCGAATGCGCAAGTTCCGCGCGGCGAAGTTTCTCTCGAACCGAATCTTGCCGGCCCTGCTTGCGTCGCGCTCCAGCAACAGCAACGTCTCTTCGATCAACGCCGCGACATCGACATCCGTAAATGCGTAGGTCTTCTCGCGGGCATAGTTGAGGAACTCGGTGATGATGTGATTGAGCCGCTGCGATTCGCGGCTCACGATCTGGACCAGTTTCTTGTCATCGTCCTCTAGCGGCGCCAGCCGGACGAGCTCCTTGAGCGCCCCGGTCATTGCCGTGAGTGGCTGGCGGATTTCGTGCGCGATCCCGGCCGAAAGCCGCCCGAGCGCGGCCATGCGCTCCTTCGTCACAATTTCGCGCTCCAGCCGCCTGAGCTCCGTCAAATCCTGAAAGTTGAATACGAAGCCGCTGGCCTGATTCTGCGCGGTTCGCAGGGGCGAGATGGATAAGCCCAGGAAGCGCGTTTCGCCGACCGGAGTGCAAAATTCGATCTCCTTGCGCATCGCCAGCGGATTCCCCTGCTCGTCCACTTCGACCGGCCAGAATCCGGGAAGCGCCTCGGCCACGTTTTCACCCCGCATCAGCCCGAATCCATGCCCGGTGATTTCAACGCCTGCGCGGTTGATCAAAAGGATGCGGCCCTCGAGATCGGTCGTGAGCAAGCCTCCGCGCATCGACTCGATAATGTCCTGGTTGAACGCCTGCAAATCTTTCAGGGCTTCGCTCTTTTGCTCGAGCTCGGCGCCCTTCGTGTGAATCGCTTGCGTTAGCAGGCTCCCGAGATACGCCACGGCAAAGAACGCAAATAGATTGCTGCCGAGCCACGTTTCCAGCGCGCGCGGGGCGGGCATCGCCGAGACCGATCGCGGGATCCAGCCGTGATACATCATCTGCATCACCAAGCCGAGCTCGACAAATGCGAAGCCGGCTACGAGGAACGCGCCGCGGCGGGAGAACAGAATGCTGCCCATCAGGATGGCGAGCAGGTAGAGCGAGACGAAGTAGCTGTCCTGCGCGCCGCTGGAATACACGATCGCCGTGATGATACTCACGTCCATGATCATCTGCAGCGCGCCATGCCACCCGGCCCCGGGAAGCGCGCGCTGCAAGATGACGTAAAGCGATGCGAAGACGTACCACATGCCGCACAGCGAGACGAGTACGCCGACAGGGAGAGAAATAGGAGTGAACTGATGCACAACGACCACCACCGCCAGGAGGAAGGTGATGATCAGAAAACGGACACGCCCCAACCAGGGCAGCCATTCGCTCGCGCTAACGGTCAATTCCATGTGAGACGGTCAATTGACGCCGACAAAGCCGGTTCGCAGCCGGCCCGGCGCGGCGCACATCATCTGCGCGCCGATGGAACGCCGAGCCCGAACCTGCCTTGCGCGTCTCTTTGTTGCGTTCTAGTGTCCGGCCAACTTGCCGATCAGCGAGAACAGTGGCAGGTACATTGAGATCACGACGCCGCCGACGACCGTGCCGAGCACCACGATCATGATCGGTTCGATGGCGGTCAACATGTCCTTCACGGCCGCGTCCACTTCGTCCTCGTAGAAATCCGCGATCTTCTGAAGCATCGCGTCCATCGCGCCCGTCTGCTCGCCGACGCCGATCATCTGCGTCACCATGCCGGGGAAAACGTCCGTTTCCTTGAGCGGGTCGACCAGCGACCGCCCGGCTTCGACGGCCTTTCGGGTTTGACTGATCGCCTTCTCCACCACGGCGTTTCCCGACGTGCGCGCCGTGATATCGAGACCCTCGAGGATTGGTACGCCGCTCGAAATCAGCGTTCCGAGAGTCCTGGTGAATCGGGCGACAGCAATCTTCCGCAGCACGCTGCCGATCACCGGTACCTTCAGTAAGATCGTGTCGAGGACCATGCGTCCCTGAGGAGTCCCATACCAGAACTTCAGCAGGAACACGCCTCCGACAAAAAACACGAGAATCAGGAAGCCGTAAATGCTTCCCACGAAATGGCTGAGACCGATCACGATCCGCGTTGGCAACGGCAGAGAGACGTCGAGTCCGTTGAACAACGTGATGAAAATGGGCACGACCTTCCACAAAAGAAGAATGATCACGCCAGCCGCGATACCCAACACGGATATCGGGTAGATCATCGCCGATTTCACGGCGCGCTTCAGCTTGACGTTCTTTTCGATGTAGGTCGAAAGACGCTGCAGAATGGTATCCAGAATACCGCCCGTCTCGCCGGCTTCAACCATGTTGTAATACAGCGCATCGAATACCTTCTCGTGCTGCTTCATCGCCGCCGAAAGGGTGGTGCCGCCCTCCACCGAGCCGCGCACGGAGTTCAGCATCTTCTGAAACGTCTTGTTCTCCTGCTGCCCCGCGAGAATCTCGAGACACTGCACGAGAGGCAAGCCCGCGTCGATCATCACGGAAAACTGGCGGGTGAAAATGGCCAGCTCCTTTTCGTCGACGCCCGTTCCGAAGGTGGGGATATTGAATTCTCTTCCCTTTTCGGAGAGCTTGCTGACATTGATCTGCTCCCGCCGGAGGATGGCGGCCAGCTCGTTCTTGCTCTCAGCCGCACGCTCCCCCGCGACCGTCGCGCCCGCGCGGTTGACTCCCCGATAGGTATAAACCGGCATGATCTATATCCTCCCTCTCACCTTGTTTCCCCTTACTTTCGGACCGGAACCCGGCCGCCGGCTGGCGGCGAGGTCACCCCTCTGTTAATTAAATCCTGCAATTCGTCCGGATTCGAGGATCTCGCGAGCGCCGTTTCCAAAGTGATTAACTTCTGGTAGTAGGCGTTGGCGAGGCTCTGATTGAATGTCTGCATCCCGGTGGTGCCTGTGCCTGTTTGCATCGCCGAATAAATCTGGTGAATTTTGTCTTCGCGGATCAGGTTTCTGATGGCGGCGTTGGGGATCAAAATCTCCATCACCATGGCGCGGCCGCGGGCGTCCACCCGAGGCAGCAGCGATTGGCACAGAATTCCCTCGAGCACCATGGAGAGCTGCGCGCGCACCTGAGGCTGCTGGTGCGCCGGGAAAACGTCGACGATACGGTTGATGGTCGAGACTGCTGAGTTTGTGTGCAGGGTGGCAAAGGTCAAGTGCCCCGTCTCGGCGATGCGCAGCGCGGACTCGATCGTTTCGAGATCGCGCATTTCGCCGATCAGCACCACGTCGGGATCTTCGCGAAGCGCTGCCCGCAGCGAATTGGCGAACGAATGAGTGTCCGAATGCACCTCGCGCTGGTTCACAAGGCACTTCTTGTGGTTGTGCAGAAATTCGATCGGATCTTCGATCGTGATCATGTGCTCTTCATGCTCGTTGTTGATCTTGTCGAGCATGGCCGCCAGCGTCGTCGACTTGCCTGAGCCAGTCGGGCCGGTGACGAGCACGAGGCCGCGCGGCTTGTCGCACAGCGCCCGAACCACGGGCGGCAGGCCGAGCGCGTCAAAGCTCTTGATCTCCCACGGAATCGTTCGGAACACGGCGGCCACGGCGCCGCGCTGATGGAAAATATTGCCGCGGAAGCGCGCGAGGCTTTTCAAGCCGAACGAGAAGTCGAGCTCCAAATTCTCTTCGAGCCGGTGCTTCTGCACGTCCGTCAGCACGCTGTATGCAAGCGCCTTCGTGTCGGCGGCCGTCAGCGGCGGCATATCGAGCGGACGCAGCTTGCCGTGCACGCGGATGCGCGGCGCGGTGTTTGTCGAAAGGTGCAGGTCGCTTCCCCCCATTTCGATCATTTTCTTCAGGAGCTCGCTCAGCGTGATTCCAGCCATCTTCATTTCCTCCGACTACAGAACCGTCTCCCGCAGCACTTCTTCCATGGTCGTCAGCCCGGCCGCGGCCTTGATCAGTCCGCTGCGCCGCAGCGTGATCATGCCGAGCTCCAGCGCTTTCTTCTTCAATTCGAGCGCCGACGCGCCCACCAGCACCAGTTCCCGGATTTCGTCGTGCATTTCCATCACTTCGTAGAGGCCCACGCGCCCTTTGTAGCCTGTGTTGTTGCAGGCGGCGCATCCCTTGCCATGCTGAATCACCACTTTCGACGCTTCGTCCTCGGTGTAGCCCGCCTCCACCAGAGCCTGCGTCTGAATCTGCAGCGGCTCTTTGCACTGCACGCAGATGCGCCGCACCAGGCGCTGCGCGCAAATGAGGTTCACGGACGTCGCCACGAGGAACGGCTCAATGCCCATGTTCATCAAGCGGCTGATCGTGGAAGGCGCGTCGTTCGTGTGCAGCGTGGAAAGCACCAAGTGGCCGGTCAGCGCCGCTTTCACGGCGATTTCGGCCGTTTCAAAGTCTCGAATTTCGCCGACCAGGATGATGTTCGGGTCCTGCCGCAGGAAGGCGCGCAGCGCGGACGCGAAATTGAGCCCAATCTGCTCCTTCATCTGCACCTGGTTGATGCCGGGCAGCTGGAATTCGACCGGATCCTCGGCCGTCATGATGTTGGTCTCGGGTGTGTTCAAACGCGCGACCGACGAATACAGCGTGTTCGTCTTGCCCGATCCCGTCGGCCCCGTCACCAGCACCATCCCGTACGGTTTCAGAATTTGCCGTTCGAACATCGCCAGCGACTCGGGCTCGAAGCCCAGCTTGGTCATGTCCAGGCGGAGGTTCTCTTTGTCCAGCAGCCGGAGAACGATTTTTTCGCCGAAGAGCGTGGGAACCGTCGAGACGCGGAAGTCGAGTTCCTTTTTCTTCCCGTCCTTGAGGTACTTGATCATGATGCGGCCGTCTTGCGGCAACCGCTTCTCGCTGATGTCGAGCTTCGACATGATCTTGATGCGGCTCGTCATCGCGTCTTTCAACTTCATGGGCGGCGCCATCACGTTTTGCAGGATTCCGTCAATCCGGAAACGGACGCGATACTCCTTCTCATACGGCTCGACGTGAATGTCGCTCGCTCCGCGCTTCACCGCGTCCGTCAGGACCAGGTTGCAGAGCTTGATGATGGGAGCTTCTTCCGCAGCTTTTGAGAGCGAGGCCAGGTCCATCTCGGCCTCTTCGCTCGCCAGCTCGAGGGCGTCGGAATCCTCGCCCGTAAGGTCCTTCATCACCTTGTCGAGCTCTTCGACGCTCTCCGCTTCCCCGTAGAACTTGTGGATCGCCTCGCCGATCGCGGTCTCCGACGCGACCACCGGCTCGACATTGAAGCCGGTCATGAACTTGATGTCGTCCATCGCGAAGACGTTCGTCGGGTCCGTCATCGCGATCGTAAGCGTGGAGCCGACCCGCGAGAGCGGCACGATCTGGTAACGCACCGCGGTCTCCTGCGGGACAAGCTTGATCACCGCCGGGTCCACCTCATAGAACTTCAAATTGATGGAAGGAACGCCGTACTGGCGCGAGAGCACGGCCGTAATATCGTCGTCGCTGACGAGCCCCATCTTCACGAGGCAGGTTCCCAATCGGCCGCCGTTCTTCTTCTGGTAGTCGAGCGCCTGCTTGAGCTGATCCTGGGAGATCAGGCTGTCTTTGACCAGAATTTCGCCGAGTCGAGAAGACATAGATATTCGTCCGCGGTACTAGGACCACACCGCTGGAGAGGCCAGCGTAGCATGTCGCTGCTGGCGGGCTAGGTACACCCTTGGCTCGCGTAGTGAATCAGCTAACATCCGATGCGCTTCTTCTAAACCTGTACCTCCGTACAGGTGCAAAATTTGTCCCTGTACCGAGGTACAGGTTAATGGACAGTGACAGGGGTAATCCCTCGGCTTCCCCTATAGTTTCATCGGGCGATTGCGGGACAGACTTCAGCGCGCGCCGGCGCGCCATCGAAGGCGCCGAATTCGCCTCTCGGGCCTAGCCTCGGGGACCGGCGTTCTGCTACGATGGAGTCGACGGGCGGTTAGCTCAGCGGTTAGAGCATCCGGTTTACACCCGGAAGGTCCTCAGTTCGAATCTGAGATCGCCCACCATCTGGAGTCATTTAGCGGGGACGTAGTTCAGTCGGTTAGAACGCTGCCCTGTCACGGCAGAGGTCGCGAGTTCGAGTCTCGTCGTCCCCGCCATTCCTTCCGAAGCAGTCAAACGTCTTTCTTTCACATCTCTCACGCCGCCGGATCATGGCGTTCCGGCATTCCCATACGCCGAAGATGTCGCATCGTCGAAATTACCCAACCTTCAAAGCCCCGGCGAATATGCCTTGACACGTATATTCCCTGCGGGGTATATCAGGCGAATGGAATCTGCCTTCGAAATCATTGCGGAGCCGAACCGCCGCGCGATACTGAGCCTGCTTGTCGCGAGAGAACAATCGGTTGGCGAGATCGAGCGTCAACTTCGTATGTCGCAGCCGGCGGTCTCGAAGCACCTGCGCGTGCTGCGCGAGGCCGGTTTTGTGGAATCGACGGTGGACGCGCAGCGCCGTCTCTACCGGGTGAAGCCCGAACCGCTTCGGGAGATAGAAGCCTGGCTGGCGCCCTTCCGCCGTTTCTGGTCCGCCCACATGGACGCTCTCGATCAGCACCTCGACCGCATGGAAGAGCCTACTCCCACGAAAAAGAAGACGCGGAAGAGACGCCGCAGCCCAAATCGCAAACATCACGAAGGAGAATCGAGATGAAGATCAAGGTGACCACCGTTTACGTGGACGACCAGGAGAAGGCGCTGCGCTTCTACACAGAGGTATTGGGTTTTGTTAAGAAGGCCGATTTCAGCCAGGGCCCTTATCGCTGGCTCACCGTAGCCTCATCCGAAGAGCCGAACGGCACGGAGCTGCAACTGGCGCTCAACAATAACCCCGCGGCCAAAGCGTATCAGGAAGCGATCTTTCGACAGAACCAGCCCGCGATCATGTTTTTCACCGATGACATCAAGGGCGAGCACGAGCGGATCAAGGCTCGCGCCGAGTTCACCATGCCGCCGACCGACGTCACCGGCTCGACGATCGCGATGCTCAAAGACACTTGCGGTAACATCGTTCAGCTGACGCAGCTGAAGCGCTGGTAAGCGGGAGATGACCGATCGCGAAGGGTATGCGCCGGGACCGGCCAACGTGGCGCAGGTACAAAAGGACGGAGAGAAGTGGACGCTCGTTCTCGTGAGGGAGTTTCGCCACTCGCCGGAAAAAGTCTGGCAAGCGATCACCGACCCGGCGCATCTGCGCGAGTGGGCGCCCTTCGACGCGGATCGGAGCCTGGCCACGCCTGGCACAGCGAAGCTCACGTGGATGGGTACGGCGCGGGTGGTGGAAATGAAAGTGGCGCTGGCCGAAGCTCCCAGGGTGCTCGAATGCGGAGATATGCGGTGGGAACTCGAAGCCATCGCCGGTGGCACGCGCCTTACGCTCTGGCACAGCATCGATAGGCGCTTCATCTCCATGGGCGCCGCCGGTTGGCACATCTGTTTCGATGTTCTGGATTGCCTTCTCGGCGGAACTCCCATCGGCCGCATGGCCGGGCCCGACGCCATGAAGTTCGGCAGCTGGCAGCGCTTGAACGCAGAATACGCGAAGCAGTTCGGCATCGAGGCGCCCAAATGGCCGCCATCCGCCGCGCAAGGGTCGTGAGCCAAAGAACTCGGGGAGCTATGCGCCAACAATCCAATCGCGATCGGAAAAAGTTGTCGTCGAAACAGCGAAAAGAATTGCTCGCGACCGTGAAAGCCCGTTTTGAGAAATATGTGAGCCGCCATCAAGGTCTTTCATGGGCTGATGTGCAAGACAAGCTGGAAGCGAATCCGGAAAAACTGTGGTCGCTCGACACTGCACCGTGCTTCTATCAAGGCCGGGGAATTTCGTGGCTCGCTAAGGGTCTGAGCTTGCGTCCGCGGCGATCGAATGTTATTCGAGGCATGAGCATCCGATGAATCCTTCCGAACGCATCGACCAGCTGATCGCCGGACTCGCAGACTGGCGCGGCGAGACGCTCGCCGGCATCCGCAAGAGTATCCTCGGTGCCGACAGCGGGATCATCGAGGAATGGAAATGGATGGGAAGCCCGGTGTGGTCCCGCGACGGAATGATCGCGGTCGCCAACGCCCACAAGGACAAAGTGAAGGTTACTTTTTCAAACGGGGCGCAGCTCCCTGATCCCGAGAAGCTCTTCAACAATGGCCTCGGGGGCAACAAGTGGCGCGCGATCGATTTGGGCGAAGGCGACAAGATCAACGAGCGTGCCCTGAAGAATCTCGTCCGCGCCGCCATCGATTACAACCGGGCGAAATTGAAAGAGAAAGCGCCTGCCCGCACTCGAGCGAAAGCGCGCAAAACCAGAAAATGACTGCAGCAATGGAGAAATACAGTGAGCAAAGCGATTGAGGTCCTTCAAGCCGCCCAAGAGCGCGCCATGGCGGGCCGGCCCAAGGTCGGAGGTTTCCCGTATCTGGCGGAGACTCTTCGCCGGGCGGGCGTGACTCGCAATCTCTGGTTCCTGCCCGCGTGCACGAGCTTGTATCTCACGAAGGAAGGGCCTGTGGTGACCCAATCGGCGCCGCTGGCGTCAGGAACCGTAGATGTGCCGCCATTCGATCGCGATGCCCTGCTCCGCGCGCTGCGAATCGATCAGGCCGGCAAGAGTACGTTTCCCGAATTCCTGGCTGCGTCCTGGGCCGCGGGAGTCGTCCGCTACGATGTCGATCTGATCGGGCGCAAGGTCGCTTATTACGGCTGTAACGGCGAAGAATATATCGAAGATTATCCGGCTACTGAAGTGATCTGATAGCGGTGGTCTGCATCGCAAGCGGCTCCCCGCGGCTCATTCTCGCTCGCGGGGAGCGCTTGCGCGCGCAAGAATCAGTGCCCGCTGGAAGCGCCTTGGTTTCCGTGGTGTGCCGCGGATTCCCGCACCGCTGCCAGGAAAACATGCGCCGCCGCCGGCGGAGGAATCTTGCCCGTCAGAATGTGGCTCGACGAGTAGTCTGTGCCATACATCGCTTTTGTGGAATCGCCGTCCCGCTCGATCTCCGCGCCGCTGAGGTCAATTCCGGCGAAGAGTCCTTTCGAGCGCGAATAGGTCAGGAAATCCGTATTCAGCTTCCAATCGGTCCCCGCGGATGCATTGCGCCCGACGGGTCCGGCCGATGCGGAAGCGGTGCCGCCGATCTGAAACTTCGCGTTCAGCAAGTGACGCATTCCTTCGTCGGTCATCACCATAATCACCAGCTGCACATCCTGGACGCCGAACTGAAGTCCCCAGCTGCCTCCCGTAATCGTGAAGAACGCCGGCGCGCTCCAACGGCCATCCGGAAGCCGGCAGGTTGCTACTCCACGGCCATGCTTGCCGCCGAAAATAAATGCGCCCTTAATCATGCTGGGCACCACGGCGACACACTTGGCGCTCTTGAAAACTCCGTCCGGAATTCCTTTGTCGGGCGCGTTGTCCAGTTCCTGCAGCACTTGCCCGGCGCTCTGCAGTCGCTCGACGACGTCGGTCCGATCCTGGTTGGCACGCGCAACGCCCGCCGTGCCCATAAAGATGCCGATAATGGCGATCAGAATCGCCCCTTTGCTTTTTAGCATTCGATCTCTCCTGTTCTTGGCAGTGGCCCGTTCCGTCCCTTTCTGGCAGAACCTCAGGTTTTCGTCCATACCGCAAAGGCAGGGGGAAGCGGGGGAACTTTACCCGACGCCGAAAGTCCCTGCCGATCCGGCGCCCGGCTCTGGTTCTACGTCATTTGCTGTATTGCTCCTGCGCGGCGCGGTGTCATCTTGAATGAAGGGCGAAAGTTACTGGTGCGTCGTCGGCGCGCCTGGCCCGAGGCGGCTGGATTCTCGCGCGATGCGCGGCGGGAGGATGAAATGGCGGACTTGAACTGTTACTGCCCGATATGCCACGGCAAGGTGCTGTTCCACGACGTGATGGCTCCGCGAGACTCACGCACCGGCGAGCTGTTGATTCCCGATAAGCTTTATTGCCCGCACTGCGAGATGCTGGTCGAGCCGGAAGTGGTTCTGGCAAGAGCGGAAGGCGACGCAGCGCATCAAGCCATGGAAGCGGCCAGCGAAAATCACGGTCGCTCCCGCGTCGCCGGTTCAAACGCAGGAGGCAGCCAGCGCGGAGATCTCTCCGATGAAGGCGCTACCCAATGGCGTGACGATCCCACGGAAGGCGAACGCAACAGCTGGAGCGACAAAGACTAGGCGCGGCGAGAAGCCACTCCACGCATCGCGGAAAAACCATCAGGGCTGTACAATGCCGCGGCGGACAGCGTAGAGCACCAGGCTGGCCGTTTCATGAATGTCCAGCTTCTGCATGAGTCTGGTTCGGTGGGACTCCGCGGTCTTGACGCTGATACCCAGCAGAGAGGCCACATCTTTCGTCGATTTCCCCTCTGCAATCAGCTGAAGCACTTGTCTCTCTCTCGCCGTCAAGGGATCTTTGGGTTTCTGCGCCCTGGAGCGATACGCTTCCATCACCGCTCCCGAAACGCCGGGGCTTAAATAAACTTCCCCGCGGGAAACTTGCCGCAAGGCTTGAATCAGATCGTTTGCAACCTGACTTTTCAAGACATAGCCCTTCACTCCCGCTTCAAGGGCTTCAGAGAGGTATTGCTCTTCATCGTGCTGCGTCAACAGAATGGTCTTGGCTTTGGGGCAAGAAAGGCTCAATTTGCGCGTGGCCTCAAGGCCATTGAGCACGGGCATGCTGATGTCCATAACGGCGATATCGGGCTTCAGCGATTCCACGTGGCGCAGAGCTTCCTGGCCGTCGGAGGCTTCCGCAACGATTTGGAATCCCTCGCGCTCGAGCAGCGACTTCAGACTTTGACGCACGAGCGCGTGGTCATCTGCCAAAACAACGCGAATCGCCATTCGAGCTCTCCGGCAACACCGGCACCCTGATCAGGACTTTCGTTCCCCGACCGGGCGCGGATTCGATCGAAAACGTGCCGCCAATGGCGCTCAATCGTTCGCGCATACCGATCAATCCCAATCCTGATCGCTTGCGGTCTGATTGAACGGCTGCGACATCGAAGCCCGCGCCATTGTCGCGGATGAAGCAGCTTAAGCCGCGGCCAGATTGCTGCACCTGAATCGATATTTGGGTGGCCTGGGCATGTTTCGTGGCATTGGTCAGAGCTTCCTGAACAACACGATAGAGCGCAATCTCGACGGCGCCGGGGAGACGGCTCGAAAATGTCGCCTTGACGCGGATCGAAAGATTCGCGCGCTTCGAGACTCCTTCCGCGAGCACGCGAATCGCCGGAAGCCAGCCGAGGTCGTCTAAAATCGTCGGTCGAAGCTCGTGGGAATAGCGGCGCAATTGCGCCTCGACTTGATCCAGTAATCGGTCGATCTCTCTAAAGTGCTCGTGTTGAGTTGTCGGCAACTCCCGCTCCATATCGGCGAGCGCCAGGCGGACCGCGACGAGCAACTGCCCCGCTTCATCGTGCACGGCATGTGCGATGCGCTTGATTTCCTCTTCGAGGGTTTCGTTCAACTGCCGAAGGGCCTTCACGGCATCTTGAAATCCCCGGTGCGCCATCTCATAGGGCGAGAGGCTCTCCTTCAGAAAAGCGGCGCTCGCCTGCAGGAATTCCGCCCGAGACTCTTCGCGTCGCCCATCGTTGAAGAGATCCGATAAGGTTTCGTGGTGCAGAAAGGCAATTTCCAACAGGCTTTTCCCGCTTTCCATCCCTCCACGGCCGAGCTTGTAGGCTTCTATTAGCCCCGCTTCGCTGTTGTTCACCGCGAAGGCCTCGAAGGCGGATCGATAATTCTCTTCAAAGCTGCCCCGTGATTCTTTTCGAGCGTTCACCGCTGTTTTCATGAGCGAACTCCAGCCAAGCGCACGACGAGGACGAGAGCGTCGTCATTCCCCGTGTGATAGCGTTCGAGAATTCTGTCGGCCGCTCGTTGCGGGCTTTCGAGACCGAGCAGGCTTTGCATGAATTGGCCCCTCACGCCGTCGGTCGCAAAAACAAGGGTGTCTCCCGGAGAAACCGAAAGGACGGCCGCCTGAAGGGGCGGGAGCTGGGCGCCCACCACTCCCCCACGGAGCATCAGCACCTCCTGAGCGCTACCAGCCTGGGCGTTGGCGCGCATCAGCACACCCTGAACGTTTCCGACGCCTAACCACGTCATCATGCCATGCGGTACGTCGATCGACGCAAGGCTCAAAACGACACCGCGCGTCGATCGAAGTTCCTCGTCACATAGCCGCATCAGCGTGATGATCGGTTCATCGGCATGAGTTTCGAGGATCGCGGCGGCCGCGTTTGCAGCGGCAGCGGCACTATCGCCATGCCCGATTCCATCGATCGCGGCGACGAGAATGCCATCCGGACAACAACAAATCACATGATGGTCCCCTGACTGGCCTTGGCCTGGAAGAGCAATCCTGGCTACTCCATACTCCGCCCCGCCGACTTTCATCTTTTCCACTTCTTCACGGATACAGTCGTGCCCCGGCCCGGCTGCGATTTGATTTCAAACTCGTCCATCAGACGGCGGACTCCCGGCAGCCCCAATCCCAGGCTGCCCGACGTGGAAAAGCCATCGCGCAGTGCCTGCGGAATATCGCGGATTCCGGGACCGGCGTCTGAGGCCACCACCACGATGCCCTCGCGGCCTGAGCCGTGGATCACACGCAGTACGATTTCGCCTTTTTGTGCGTAAGCCAAGATATTCCGCGCAAGCTCGGAGATCGCCGTGGCTATGAAGGTCGAATCGACGCCTGAGAATCCGAGTTTCGTGGCCAGCGCGCGCCCTTCCTGGCGGGCTGACACGATATCCTGGTCGGAATGGATGGCCACTCGAATTTCCCCAAGGGGCACAGTGGCTCTCTCAGTCAGTCATCTTGGACTTTTCGATCAAATACGCAAGACCTTCTTCCAAGTCGAGGGCTGTAGAAACTCCTTCCAGCGTCAGTCCGAGCTGTACCATCGCAAATGCCACTTCTGGTTGGATGCCAACGATAACCGTTTCGGCGCCCCTCAGCCGAATCATATGCGCGATCTCGCGCAGAGTTCGCGAGGCAAACGAATCCATCACGTCCATCGCCGTCACGTCCACGATCACGCCCCTCGATCGAAACTTGACGACCTGCTGCAGGAGCCCCCGGCGCAGGTTCTCGAGGTCCGCATCCGAGAGAGCAGCCTGAAACATCGCAATCAGGAACTCTCCCTGTTTGAGAATGGGAACTTCCACGGGGCCTTCCTAGGGATCACTGTCGCGGTTCCGCCACTGCCATCACTTTGTATCCGAGCAACCTCTCCGCCTGCTCGATTCCGCCTTGCAGGTCGCCGACCGTGTTCATCTTGCCCAGGTCGACTCCAATGGTCACCAGCGTCTGAGCGATTTCCGGCGAAAGGCCCGTGACGATCACCGTGGCGCCCAGCAACCGCGAGGCTTCCACCGTCTGCACAAGGTGGTTTGCGACGGTCACGTCCATGGCGGCCACGCCGGTGATATCGATCACCACCACTTTTGCGCGATTGGTCCGGATTCCCCGCAGAAGTTGTTCGGTCAATTGCCGCGCGCGCTGCGGATCGATCACGCCGATGATCGGCAGAATCAAGAGACGTTCGCGCACCTGCAACACAGGGGTAGAGAGCTCGCGGATCGCCTCCTGCTGCTGGCGGATCACGCGTTCGCGCTCCTGGACGAAACCCACGGCAACCGTATTGGCGATGCGATTCGCGGCGGGCTCGTAAGCGTCCAGGATGCGGTTCAATTTCTTGAAGTCGGCCTGATATTTCGCGAAAAGGGATCTTGCCAGCACGTCGCGCAGCAGAAGGACGATTCCCACGACTTCGTGCGTCTCGACGCCTCGCGGAATAATGCGTTCGGAAAGATTTCGCGCGTAAGCCTGCAGGGCTTCGAACGTTTCGGTCTCCAGGGCTTCCACGTAGCTGTCGTACACCGACGTGGCTTCCGCGAAAATCTCCTCTTTGGTCATCGCGGTGAGCAGGCGGGTTTCCGAAATGCGGCCCACCCACTCTTCGCGGAGCTGCGTTCGGTTCTGGCGCAAATGCGCTACAAGTTCTCGCAGAAGCTCCGACGGCGCTTCGCTCATCACCAACTCTGTAGTCGCATTGTTTCGCGTGCCGGATTCCTTCGCGGAGGTCTCTCGTTTAGCCATAAATCGATTCTCCCGAAATAGAGGGTCGCCGCCCCTCACTAGGCAGCCGCTTGAATCGCATGAGCATCCCAGGAGAAATACCACGCACTGCCCGGTCCCTCAAGCAAGTAAGACCCTGATAAAGGCTCGGGTAAATACCTGAGACGCCGCGCCGTTCGTGGCGCTATAGCGTCTTTACCTTGGGAGCTTTTGGGCTACGAATGCCCTCTGACGTCATTTGCTGAGGGAAATCACCGGCCTGGCTTTTCGGGGGTTTGCCCGATTTTTGCCGGCATCGACTTCTGCGATGATGACGCGAATTTGTTGCACGAATGTTTTCTAATCGGGTTGTACGGAGGCGTTATGCCAGCACGAAGTTCGCAGAGCAGCACTGGTCACCGCGCAGGTACCCTCGGCAGGCGCCCGCTTCACGTGATGACCCTCGACCACAAAACAAGCGGCAGCGACGACGAGAATGCCCCCACCGCGCGAGATCTCGAGGGGCTGCTCTCTTGCGCGTTGCTGGCCGGAGACAAGGAGCTCGGTAACGTCGTCCACGAGGTCGATGAGATTGCCAAGGCTCTGAGATCAGGTACGACTGACCCGGAGGCCCTCCGTGTGGCCGTCCATCCCGCGGTTTGGAATGCTGTTCGGCAGACCATCGTGGAAAGGGAGCTGCGTTACCTGGCCCTCACCGACGATCTGACCTGTTTGTTCAACCGGCGCGGATTCTTTGCCGCGGCAACCCAGCAACTGAAGCTTGCACAACGCAATGGCCACGGCGTGTTGTTGTTTTTCTGCGATGTCGACAATCTGAAGCAGATCAACGATTCCTACGGGCACCGTGAGGGCGACCTCGCGCTCGTTCGGACCGCGGATGCGCTGGAGGCGGTATTCCGCGATTCGGATGTTCTGGCCCGTTTGGGCGGCGATGAATTCGCGGTGCTGGCGCTCGAGACTTCCAGCCAGCACAACGGAGTAATCCTTCATCGACTCGAAGAAAGCATCAAGAAATCGAATGCAAACGAGTCCCGCTATCACCTCTCGCTTAGCGTCGGCGTGGCGCGATTCGATCCCCTCCACGCCATCTCGCTCGGCGAACTGATGGAAGACGCCGATCGGGATATGTACGAACAAAAACGAAACCGGCCCAAGCTTTGCTCGAACCACCTATGAACGGGAATTCCAGCCCCCTGAAACCATTGATACGGAGGAGTCGCAGTCCAATGAAATCAGAGGGAAGAATCGAGAAAAGAGTCGCGGTAAAAATTCCGGCGCGCCTCGTGCCGGGAGAAAACGGCTTCCTTGCAGAAACCACGACCATAGTCAACGTCAGCACGCGCGGCGCTTGTGTCGTCACCGCCCGGCGCTGGCGCCTGGGAGAGGAACTGGACCTCGCCTCCTCCTCCGGAGAATTCCGGCGGCAGGCGAGAGTGGTCTACTGCCATCCCCTGGCCAACGGCAAGTTTTGCACGGGTTTGGAATTCGGTGCCGCTGCGCACTGGGTCAACGTCGCGATGATTTTATAGAGTCCGCTTTTCTTGCGATGCCGTAGAGGCCGGCGAGCGAAGGCGCAAGCGCGCTTTCCCTGAATCGCTACGACGCGCGCAGGCGCCGCTCCGCTTCGTGCATGGCCTCGTAGATCTGATCGAAACTCTCGATCGCGAAAAGCAGGCTGTGGATGCGGTCGACTTTCACCGGCGTGTTCAGCACTTCGTCGAGATCGAAATCCCTCACCTGGCAGCCCCCTTCGATCACGTTCGTGCATTCTCCGTGCGAACTGATCACGCCGCTGCCGTAAACCTTCACGCTTCCCTTCTCGCGAATCAGCCCGAATTCCACCGTGTACCAGAAGAGCCGCCCGAGGCGTTCGAGCGTGTTCGCATCCTTGATTCGCGCGCAGACGCTGCCGTAATGCTGCAGGAAGTCCGCGAATACCTTGTGCGCGTGCATCGGGACGTGCCCGAATACATCGTGGAAAATATCCGGCTCGGGCGTATAGGCCAGCGAATCGCGGCCGCGCAGCCACGTGGTGGTCGGAAACATCCGTGCGTCGAGCATCTCGAAAAATGCGTCGCTCGGCAGGAATCCGCTTACCGGCGTGGTGCTCCAACCGGTTCTTGGCTTCAGCCGCCGGCTGATCGCGCTCAGATTCGGCAGGCGGTCGTCCTCCAGCCCGATAAATTGGTATCCATCGAGATACTCGCGGCAGGCGTGCGCTTCGAGCTGCGGCCGCCGCCTGCGCACCAGTTCCGCCCATACCTCATGTTGCTCGGGCGTGTATTCCTCGTACCGCTGCTCCGTCAGATACGGCGCAGCCGCCACGAGCGACGCGCCCTTCGTTCCCGCCTTTTCTACGATGTGCATGCGTCCCATGTCCTTATCATCGGGCCAGTCTCGCGGTGAGAGGCGGCGCAGTGTAGACTCGTGCGGCCTATCAGTAAGTGACGGGAGCCGGCCAATTGGGTGGAGAGTCGATTGTTGTGTGGGTGGTTTTCGCGGTGCTTGTCGCGGCGGCCGTCACGGCGGACCTGATCGTCTTCCGCCCCAAGGCCGACCGCGTCACGCTGAAGGAGTCGCTGGTTGAAAGCGCCGCGTGGATTGCTCTCGCGCTGGGATTCGGGCTCTGGATATACCTTTCGCGCGGGCACCAGGCGGGCGTGGAATACATCACCTCGTACGTGCTCGAAAAATCCCTCAGCGCGGACAACGTCTTCGTCTTCCTGATTATCTTCCGCACGTTTGGCGTCGGGCCGCGCGCGCAGCATCGCGTTCTTTACACCGGCATCGTGGGCGCGGTGATTCTGCGTCTCGCGTTCGTGCTGGCGGGCATCGCGCTGCTGCAGCGTTTTCATGTGGTCACGTACCTGTTCGGCGCGATCCTGGTGATCGCCGGCGCCAACATGCTGCGCTCCGGCAAAGAAGCGCCCCGCGCCGAATGCAACTGGCTGATCCAGTTGCTGCGGAAGATCGTGCCGGTAAGCTCGTCGTCCGGCACGGACCGCTTCTGGGTCCGCGAGCGCGGCCGCTGGTCCGCCACGCCTCTTTTGGTCGCGCTCATCGCCATCGAGGTGATGGACGTGATCTTCGCTGCCGACTCGGTCCCCGCCGTCCTTTCGATCACGCGCGACCCTTTCATTGCGTATTCCTCCAACGTATTCGCCATTCTCGGCCTGCGCGCCATGTACTTCGCCCTCGCCGACCTGATGACGCGCCTGCGATTCCTGCACGAGGGCCTCGCCGTGATCCTGCTCTTCACCGGCGCCAAAATGCTCGTCGCCGACCACTTGGCCATCCCCGCCGCGGCATCGCTCGGCGTGATCGTCCTGATCCTCGCGGTCACCGCCGCCGCATCCTGGTTCGCCCCGCGCAAAGCGTAGCGCCGGGTCCTTTAGCCCGGAAGTTCTTCTTCAGCGCGTGCTGCCGACGTCACAAATTCAAATCGTCGTACCGCGCTGCCAACGCTGTCTCGGCACTGCGCGCAATCCGCCGGCTGCCCTTCTCTGCTGACTTTGCCCATCGCCCGGGAATCGCCAGCCCGCACTTCGGGCACTCTCCATTCTTTAGATGCATCTCCTCGACGTCATGCCACGACCGCCGGATCAGCATCGTCCCGCACGCCGGGCACGAAGTGTGCGCGCCATCGCTGTAAATATTCCCCTCGTAGACGTAATGCAGCCCAACCTCGATCGCCGTTCGCCTCGCAGTGTGCAAAGTCTCCGGCGGCGTGCGCGGCTTATCGCGCAATTTGAAATCCGGATGAAACGCCGTGAAATGCAACGGGACATCCGGCCCGAGATGTTCGAGAATCCATCGGGCCAACGCACGCGTTTCGCCGGGCGCGTCGTTCAGCGTCGGGATGATCAGATTCGTGATCTCGAACCACACACTCGTCTCGTTCTTCAGCCACTCGAGCGTCTCAAGCACCGGCGCGAGATGCGTCAGCGTAATACGCCCGTAGAAATTCTCCGTAAATCCCTTGAGGTCGATGTTCGCCGCGTCGATGTGATCGTAGATGTCGTGAAACGCCTCGCGCGTGATGTAGCCGTTTGACACCATCACGGTGCGAATTCCCCGCTCGCGCGCCGCCTGGCAAATGTCGATCACGTACTCGCCCCAGATCGTCGGCTCGTTGTACGTGAACGCGATCGAAGGGCACCCGTTGCGAATCGCCAGCGACACTACGTCCTCGGGCGGCACGTACGACGATCGCACCTGGTCCGCGCGCGATTTCGAAATGTCCCAGTTCTGGCAGAAGAAGCAGCCCATGTTGCATCCCGCCGTCCCCATCGAAAACACGCGCGTACCCGGCAGAAAATGATTCAGCGGCTTCTTCTCGATGGGATCGACCTGCATGGCGGCGGGATGGGCGTAGCCCAGGCTGTAGAGCTTGCCGCCCTCGTTCGCGCGAATGAAGCAGAACCCCGCCTGCCCGTCGCCAATGTGGCAGTGCCGGGGGCACAGATAGCAGTGAACCCTGTTCCCTGCCTCGGAACCGCCGGCCGGTGAGGCGGGTTCCCACCATCGCGCTTCGTGAAGATCCGACGTCTCGTCGCGAATTTTGAGGTCTTGCATGAGGGTCACCGCTCTTCCCATTATAGCCTTTTTGCGCCGCGTCCACCGGGCGCTCGACTGCATGATTTCCCCGATTGTTTTCGCGCATCTGCTTTATCTACGATCCATTCGCATTCACAGCATGACGCCCAGTCCTCCACGGGAGGTTTTCATGGGACACAAGCGAAAGGTCTTGTTTCTCTCGACGGGAACTTCAAGACGGGACGGGGCGGTCTTGCGCGTCCCCTGACGCGAGCTACCCCGTCCGATGCGTCATTCTGAGGCGTCTTTAGCCGAAGAGTCTCTCTTCTTCTGTACTGGCCGTCAGCTTTCGGCTTTCGGGCAATCCCACTGACCATCCTGGCTTGGTTTATAATATGAAGCTCGCCGCGCATCGCATCAGGAAAATGCCAGCTCAAATCGAAGTCGAACAAATCGGCGACCATGAGTTTCATGTCCGCGTGAGCGATGGCGGCTCCGAATCCTCGCACCGCGTCATCATGCGCGCAGAGGCATATGACGAAATCGCGGGCGGCCGAGCCGATGTCGCCCGCACCGTGCGCCGCGCGATCGAGCTTCTGCTTTCGCGCGAACACCCGGAGCCGATTCCGCCGGAATGCGATCTGACGATCCTCGCCCGCTTCCTTGCCGAATTCGATCGCGCCCGCCGCGCCGCCACGCTCTGATCGGCACAAAAGTGCACTTCTAGTCCTCCCTGTCCCGAATCCATCCTCGTGGCCCTCTTGACACTTTCGCCTGCGCTGCTACGCTGAAAATGTATTTCATCGCCACAGCTATGAGGAGCCAGATGACAATTCGGCGAACGGCAGCGGTTGCCGCAGGGCGCGGCGCGCTAGCGTCGTGTAGTTCCTCCATCTCCTCTGCCTCCTCCGCTTCCTGTGCCTCTCGCGCTTCTCTTCTCTGGCAAAGTCATCGACGTTCTAATCGACACTGTAAGAGCTGGTCTTCGCTGACGATAAGTCAAATACCCGAGAGGAGGTTGCGCGATGAGTCCCAGCCAGCCGGATGACCGTGACCGCCGCGAATCGCACCCTTTGCGTCCCACGACAAAGGTGCTCACGCAGGGCTTCGACCCGAGCCTCTCGGTCGGCTCCGCGCGCCCGGCCGTCTTTCGCAGCTCGACGTACGTATTCCCCAGTCCCGAGGCTGCCGAGCGCGCATTCGACGTCGCCAGCGGCCGCGCGAAGATGGCCCAAGGTGAAACCACCGACCTCATCTATTCGCGCTTCAACCATCCCAATGCCGAAATCCTCGAAGATCAGATCGTGAATCTCGAAGCGGGGGCGCGCGCCGCGGTCGCGTTCAATTCCGGCATGGCCGCCATCATGACTTCCCTCTTCACCTTCCTTCGTCCGGGACAATCCGTCGTCTATACCGTTCCGATCTACGGCGGCACGCAGCATTTCATTCAGGACCATCTCTCGAAATGGGGCATCGCAGGCGTTCCCGTGCAGGCGGGGCGCGGGGATCTTCTTGAAAGCGCCATCCGTTCGACACAGCATCTCGGCGCAGTGCTGGTCGAAACCCCAGCCAATCCCACGCTCATCATGACGGACATTCGGCAGGCCTGCGCTGCGGTCGCCGCGCTGAAAGTGCCCGTGGGCGATTCCCGTCCTCTCGTGATGGTCGACAATACGCTGCTCGGCCCCGCGTTTCAGCATCCGCTCGCGCTGGGCGCCGATCTCGTGGTCTATTCAGGGACGAAATATCTTTCGGGTTTCAGCGACATGCTTGCCGGAATCATTCTGGGCGCCGACCCGGATCTCGTCGGAAGGCTCCGGCCCGCGCGCGGCCTTTTCGGCACGATCCTGCAGCCCGACGAGTGCTGGATGCTCGGCGGCCGCCTGCCCACCGTGGGCCTGCGCATGAACCGGGCCAGCAAGAACGCACAGCGCATCGCCGAGCATCTCCACGGCCATCCGAAGATCAAGCGGACCATCTATCCCACCCTGCTCACCGATCCCGAGCAGAAGCGGATTTTTTCCGCGCAGTGCGATTATCCCGGCGCGATGTTTTCGATCGAACTGCGCGGCGGCAAGCCCGCAGCCTTCGAATTTCTCCGCCACGTCCAGATCGCGCGCAATGCCGTCTCGCTCGGCGGCGTCGAATCGCTCGCCTGCCATCCCAAAACCACCACCCACTCGGGTTTCACCGACGAGGAATTCGCGCAAGCAGGCATCACCGACGGCCTCGTGCGCGTCTCCGTGGGCATCGAACATTGGCGCGATCTGCTTACCGATTTCGAGCACGCGCTCGACCACCTGTGATCGGACCGTACCGATGACCAGCCCGGTGCGCTTGAAGTCGCTTCCGAAAATCGAACTGCACCTGCACCTCGATTGCTCGTTGAGCTACGCCGCGGTTTCAGCGCTCGCGCCGTCCGTCACGCATGAGGAGTACCAATCGGACTACGTCGCGCCCGCGCGTTGCACGGACCTCGCTGAATTTCTCTCTCGCGCCCATAAGGGATTCCGCCTGATGCAGAGCGAGATGTCTCTGCGCCTCGTCACCGAAGACATCTTCCGCCAGCTCGTCGATGACGGCGTGATCTACGCCGAGCTGCGTTTTGCCCCGCTGCTTCATCTCGAGCAGGGATTGACTCCCGAGCAGGTGGTGAGCGCCGTCGATCGCTCGACCGAAGACATGATCCGCGAGACGGGCCTCGAGGCGCGCCTGATTCTCTGCACGCTGCGCCATTTCACCGAAGAGCAGAGCATGCAGACCGTAAAGCTTGTCGAGCAGTTCCGCGGCAGCCGCGTGGTGGCGCTCGATATTGCCGGTGATGAAGCCGGATTCCCTATCGACGCGCACGTCGCCGCTTATCGCTACGCGCGCGAGCGCGGATTGCACCGCACGGCCCACGCGGGCGAGGCGCTCGGCCCCGAAAGCGTGTGGGAAACCCTGCGCCTGCTCCAGCCCGCGCGCATCGGCCACGGCACGCGCAGCATCGAGGATCCGCATCTCGTCGACCATCTGAGGCAGACGCGAATTCACCTCGAGATTTGTCCGTCATCCAACGTCCAGATCATTCCCTCGATCGCGGCCTGGGAACATCATCCCGTCGATCGCCTGTACCGTGCCGGCGTGCCGCTCAATATCAATACCGACACGCGCATGCTTACGCCCGCGACGCTCACCGGCGAGTATCGCGGCCTCGAGGAAGTGTTCGGTTGGACGCCCGAGGATCTTCTTGACGCGAATCTGCTGGGCATCGAAGCCGCGTTCGTCGAGCCAAGCCTGAAAGAAAAGCTCCGAAAGCGCTTGCTCGATTCCTACGGCACCGCTATTTCTGCCTCAGAAAATGGGAAACACGAAGCGCAGGCAAAACGACCTCCGCGGCTGAATGGATGAATCGTGGCCATCACTGAATTCACCCTGTTGGTCGCCGGCGGATCGTTTCTCGCCGGGCTGCTTGGGTCGCTCACCGGCCTCGGCGGCGGCGTGATCGTCGTTCCGCTGCTCGCCCTGGCCTTCGGCGTTGATATCCGTTACGCAATCGGAGCCTCGCTCGTCTCGGTGATCGCCACCTCCTCTGGCGCCGCCGCGGCCTACTTGAAGGAAGGCTATTCGAATATGCGCGTCGGCATGTTCCTTGAAATCGCGACCACCATCGGCGCGCTCTGCGGCGCCTATCTCGCCACGCGTATTCCCACTGCCGCGATCGCGATCGTCTTCGGGATCGTGCTGCTCTACTCCGCGTGGACCTCGATCAAGCAGCCGCCCGAAATTGCCGCGCCCGATACAGGCCGGTTTGCGCGCTGGCTCCGAATGGACGGCCACTATCCCACGCCCGAGGGCGATCGCGCCTATCACGTCACCGGCGTCCCGGCAGGATTCGGCTTGATGTGGATCGCGGGTGTGCTCTCGGGGCTGCTGGGCATCGGCTCCGGGGCCGTAAAAGTGCTGGCGATGGATCGCGCGATGCGCATCCCATTCAAAGTCTCAACCACCACCAGCAATTTCATGATCGGTGTCACGGCCGCGGCGAGCGCCGGCATCTACCTGCGCCGCGGTTACCTCGATCCCGGAATGGCGATGCCGGTGATGCTGGGAGTGCTCGGCGGAGCGCTGATCGGCGCGCGAATTCTGCCGCACGCGAAGGTGCACACACTCCGCCTCGTTTTCAGCATCGCCATTTCAGCGGTGGCGGTCCAAATGATCGTGCAGGGCATCCGAGGGAAAATCTAGCGATGGCGCAATCTCAATTGTGGAACGATCAGCGCATCGAAAACATCATCGGCAATATGCTGCGCGCGGGCGTGATTCTCGCGGCGGCCGTTGTGTTGGCTGGGGGCGTGTTATACGTCGCGAAATACGGCCACCAGCAGCCGCAATACGCGGCTTTTCACGGCGAGCCTTCCGATCTTCGCAACGTTTCGCAGATTTTCGGACAGGCGATTTCGCTCCATTCGCGCGGATTGATCCAGCTCGGCCTGCTGATCCTGATCGCGACGCCCGTCGCGCGCGTCGCGTTTTCGGTGCTCGCGTTCGCCGCCGAGCGCGATTGGCTCTACGTCGTTGTCACCTTGATTGTCCTCGCAGTCCTTCTCTACAGCCTCACGAGCACTTGACGGCCCTACCATGAATGAATGGTAATGTGGCGTTCAAAACTTCCCTGTTACCAGCCACTCATGCACTGCGTTGGCGACCGAGAAAGCCCTACGGGGTTCGGCTGCGTAGTGTGCGCCAAGCGTGTAGGCATTCACCTCGAGCGGTATGCCGTCATAGCCGCCGCCCGCGAGGAACCCCCGCACGTAGAGTTCCGCAAAACGCTCGATCCCGAGCTGGCGATATTGTTCGGCGTGGACAAGCTCGTGGAACAACAGGTCGTTCGAGAACGGCTCGTGAGCGACCACCACGTCCGCGAAGGTGATCGCAGCCGCGGATGCTTGGCTCGGCAAGTTGGCGAATCCGACGGCTCGCAACATCGGATAAAAGTTCGGATCGGGCACTTGCTCGCCTTCGAGCGTAAGCACACGCACGGCGCCCAGCAATTCCGCGGAAAAGAAATCCACCACGGCGGACGTTTGTGCCGAGGAAAGATGTCTCGCGCGGGGCAGATACCGGAAGCGCTGCTCGGCGATATATCTCGCAACCAGCTTCGAGACCTGGGGAACGAATGCGGCGCCGAGAGACGAGAGCACTTTCGCCTCTATTGATTCAGTAGCGGAATGCTGGAGGCCGGAGCGGGCGGCGGAAACGTCTTCAGGTACGCGTAAATATCCGCGAAATCCTGATCCGACGCGACTTTGGCCGTATACGGCGGCATCTGCCCCGTGGGCGCGCGAACGTAGCGCAGCAGCGCGGCGAAAGAAATCGGCGGCGGCCCGATTCGCGGCGCGATCGAAGCGCCCGCGCCGTGGTAGCCGTGGCATTGGTAGCAGCCGTACGCAAGGAAGAGGCGCTTGCCGTTCTCGGGATTTCCCTTCAGCGATTCGCCGGCAGCAGCAGCGGGCGCAACGGATTTCAGGAAAGCGTACACGTTCGCCAGATCCTGGTCTGACGCGGTCGACGCCGGAATCGGCGGCATCTCGCCCGTCGGCTGACGGACGTAGGCGATCAGCGCCGTAAGCTCGAGAGGCGGCGGAGAAATCTGCGGAGCGAGCGACGTTCCCTGCCCTCGCGCGCCGTGGCACGCGACGCAGCCAGCGCTGGTGAAGACGCGCTTGCCATTCTCCACCTCTCCGGCTGCGGCATCTTTCGATTTCGCGGAAGCCGCCTGCGCCCGAGCCGATGAACTGGAAAACGCCATGCCGAGCATCGCGACGGCTAAAATCAGGTAGCGCACAATTCCCTCCCTAGCGCGGCTGCGTGACCACGTCGACCAGCGCCGGATCGCCGCCCTTCACGATTTCGATCGCGCGCCGGATCGCGGGCGCGAGGTCCTTCGGATCAGAGACGGGACCTTCGCCGTGCATGCCCATGCCCTGCGCGAGCTTCGCGTAGTCGATCGCCGGATCGACCAGCGTATTGCCGATGCCGGCGCGCGTGATGCCGCGCTGGTGCTGGTCCGCCATGATTTGAATCTGCATCAGCTCCTGATGGTAGGCGCGATTGTTGTGCATGATGATCAGCAGCGGAATGCGGCTGTGCGCGGCGGTCCAAAGAACGCCGGGCGCGAACATCAGGTCCCCGTCGTTTTGAATGCTCACCGTGAGGCGGCCATGCTTGCGATTCGCAAGCGCCGCGCCCACAGACGCCGGAGCGCCATACCCCACGCCATAGCCGCCCTCGCCGCCGATATAGTGGTAGTGCTTGTTGAAATCCCACAGGCGCAGCGGCCAGCGGCTTACGAACTGGCAATTCGACACGAGCGACCAATCCTCATCCTTGATCTGCGCCCACAACTCGGCGGACATCCGCGCGGTGCTGATCGGAACGCCGTCCCAGCCGGAAGTGGCGGCGTCGCGCGCGGCTTGCATCGTCCGCTCGTGGGCCGTGGCAAGCTTCCTGCCGCGGTCGGCGAACATCCGCTTGCGATCGTCCGTCAGCTGCATCTTTACACTTTCGATCAGCGACGGCAGCGTGGCCTCCCCATCGGCGGCGATAGCGAGATCGACGGGCTGGTATCGTTGAAAATCCTGGTAATTGCTCTTCAGGTAGAGATCGTTCGCGGTGACGCTGATGAGCTTCGCGCCTGGCTTCGTTGCTGGATGGAATTCCGGATTCACCTCTCCGTGGACGGAGTTCACGCTGCTCCAGAAATCCGTCAGTTCGAGACCGGCCACCACATCCGCGCCGGCAATCGCCGATCCGGCGCGCTCCGTGTGATTCAGCGGATGGCGCGTGGGGAAATTCATGCGCCCGTTGCGGTCGACCACGGGCGCTTGCAGCAACTCGGCGAGCTCGATCATCCCGGCCAGGCCCGCAGGAGTGCGCGCAATGCGATCGACGACGAGCACCGGATTCTCGGCCGCTACCAAAAGGCGCGCAGCCTCGGCGACGGCGCCGGATTCGCCTGCGGGCGGCGACGGAATCGTAAGCTTCGGCACGCTCAGATTCGAGCCCTCCGGGATCGGATTTTCCTGCAGCTCGTGGCCTGCCACCAGCGCGACGGGCATCGTCGGAGGAGTCATCGCGACTTTGTATGCGCGGACCGCGGATTCGCCGAAAGCCTCAAGCGAGAGCGGGTTGTCGTCCCATTTCACGTAATCCCGGATCATCGCGGCCGGGTCCTGCGCGCTGTGCGTCCAATCCACTGGCCCGAAGCGAAACGCCGCATCGGAAAAATTGCCGAGAATGATGTACACCGGCACGCGGTCGCAAAAAGCGTCGTAGATCGCCATCGAGGCATGCTGCAGGCCGACGGTCCCGTGCACGCACACGAGCAACGGCTTGCCCTCGATCTTGAAATAGCCGTGGCTCATCGCGACGGCCGATTCTTCGTGGCAGCAGGTGATGAATTCAGGCTTCACGTTGCCGCCGTAATTGATCAGCGATTCATGCAGGCTGCGATACGAATTGCCGGGGTTGGCGCAGAGGTATTCGAAATCGAGCGATTTGAGAACGTCCACCATGTAATCCGAGCCGGGGTGGTCGACGGTCAGCACATCCACGCTCGCTGGCCCGTCGGGCGCGGGCGGTTTCAAGAGCGGCGGCGCGCCAGGCGTGCGACTCGGCTCGAGCGCTGCGGCTTTCGCCGTTCCTGGCACTGCGACAAAAGCGGCCGTGCCCGCCGCGGCCGTCCTGAGGAAATCGCGGCGATTCACGGATTGTTTCTTGGATTTGCCCATCGCGCCTCCTAAGCCTTCGCTCGCGTGCGCCCGAGCGTGCGCATGCGGAGCCGGCTCTCCCCGAACGCCAGAGATTACTCCTATTTCACGTGAAAGCTCACCTGAAAAGTGAGGAGGCGTGGCGTCTTTCGGCTACCCAATCGAGGAAACGCTCCATCCGCGCCCGCTCGCGCCACATCAGCCGGAAGAATTTACGCGCATCAAGATCGGCGGCATCGTGCCCGAAAAACGTCTCCAGCCGCCACTGAATATAGGGCGATTTCCACGGCCGCAGCCGGTAGCCCTTGGCGATGATCCAGTAGTAGCGCAAGGCATTCAGCATTGTGTCGCGCAAGGGTATCACGAGCGGAAAGAGAGCCGTTGATGTTGAGGAGGTCCTTCGGGCCGGCGGGACGCCGGCGCTAACCGATGCGCCGGACCCAGATGCGCTCGGTGGCGGGCTTTCCGAGGTGAATGCGCGCGGCGCCATGCCCCGCGACGGTGGCGGCCATGGTCTCATCGTATTCGCGCTCGAGCACGCGAATGCGCGCGCCGGGGCGCAGGTGGCGTTGTTCGAGGAATGCCAGGAACGCGGGATCCTTTTCGTAGACGCGCAGCACCTCGTAAGAATGCCCGGGCGCGGATTCGGAAAGTTTTGCTGCGCCGTGCTTCTTGCGCAAGTGCGACATCCCGCCGAAAAGCGGCACGCCATGCGGGCAGCGGCTGTCGCGCCCAAAGCGCTCGAGCAGCAGGCGCGCGACTTCGGGCGAAATTCCGTGCTCGAGGCGCTCGGCCTCTTCGTGCGCGCGCGACCATTCGAGCCCGATCACATCCGTGAGCAGTTTCTCGGCCAGCCTGTGTCGCAGGACGAGATGATGCGCGGCGGCCTTCCCTTTGCGCGAAAGCTCGATGCGCCCATCGCGCCACACGCGCAAATAGCCGTCGCGAGCCATCCTTTTCAGCGCGGCGGTCACGGCGGGCGGCGTCACGCCGAGATCTTCCGCCAGCCGCGCGCTAATCGGCGCCTGCTCCTCCTGGACGATCTCCCAGATCGCCTTCAGGTAATCTTCCCGGGAAACGCTGGTGGTTTGTCGCGGCATGCGCCCTGATTATGCCAGCAATTCCACAAATTCGAGACGGTTGCCCCACGGATCGTCCGCGTAGAAGCGGCGCGTTCCGGGAATGCTCTCATCCATAAGGACGATGCCGCGCCTGGCGAGCGTTTCCCGCAGCCGGTCGAAATGGGCCACGGCAAACGCCGGATGCGCCTTCTTCGCGGGGCGAAAGTCTTTCTCGATGCCGATGTGCACTTGCCGGTCGCCGCACTCGAACCAGCATCCGCCGCGTGCGCGCAATGCCTCGGGCTTCTCGATCTCCTTCAATCCGAGAATTCCGCCGTAAAATTCCCGCGCGGCCTCCTCGCATCCGGCTGGAGCTGCGATCTGAATGTGGTCGATTCGGGTGACGCCCGACGTCATGCCGCGAGCGTAGCACGCCCGGACTTCGTGGGGAAACCGCGCCGACATCGAATTGACATCCCCCGGCGCGCCGACGTACGCTGAGGCTCAGGAACCGATGCCTACAGACCTATTCGAGGAAATCGTGCGGATGCGCCGGGCCGGCGAGCGCGGCGCGCTGGCGACGATCGTCCACACCAACGGCTCCATTCCCAGCTACGAAAGCTCGCGAATGCTGGTGCGCGACGACGGATCGATCGTCGGGACGATCGGCGGAGGCTGCGTCGAGGCCGAGGTCTGGGCGGCGGCCAAGGAAGTGATCGAAGCCGAGCAGCCGCGCAAAATGACGTTCAATCTCAATCAAGACGCGGCCTACGACGCGGGCCTGATCTGCGGTGGCACGCTCGAAATTTTCGTCGAGCCGATTTTGCCGCAGCCGCTGCTCTATATCTTCGGCGGGGGGCATATTTCCTCGGCGGTCGCCCGGGTGGCCGGCTCCTCGGGATTTTCGATCACGGTTGCAGACGACCGCGAAGCCTTTTCGAACACCGAGCGCTTCCCGATGGCCGACAAGCTCTACACAACCTACGAGGACGCCTTCGCGAAGATCGTTCCCAACGCCTCAAGCTACCTGTTGATCGTCACGCGCGGCCATCGCGACGACATGCGCGTGCTCGCCTGGGCCGTCCGCACCGGCGCCCGCTACATCGGCATGATTGGCAGCAAGCGCAAAGTGCTCTCCGTATACAAGGCGCTCGAAAAGGAAGGCTACTCGCCCGAGGAATTCGAGCGGGTGCATGCGCCCGTGGGCCTCGATATCGGCGCGCTCACGCCGGAAGAGATTGCCGTCAGCATCACGGCGGAATTGATCGCGGTGCGCCGCAATGCCGCCGGCCTGGCGCACAAGTCCGTCAAACTCCCGCATGCCGCTGCCGCCGTTCACAACGACTGAAGCGCGATGGCCGCCGCGCCCCTTGATCCGAGGCCTCTCGCCGCGGCCATTCTCTCCGCCGGAGAATCGCGCCGCATGGGCACCCCGAAGGCGCTGATTCCCTACCGGGGCACCACATTCGCGGGACACTTGCTCGATGTGGTCAAGCATCCGCGCGTCGGCATCGTTCGCGTGGTGCTCGGCGCGGGCGCGGATAAAATTCGCGAGCGGTTGCAATTGGAACCCGCGACGGTCGTGATGAATCCCGATTGGCCGAGCGGCCAGCTCTCTTCGATCCATGCGGCGATTCGCAGCCTGCCGAAAGACGCCACTGCGGGCCTCGTGCTCTGCCCCGTCGACCATCCCATCGTCTCCGCTGAGCTCGTGGCGCAATTGATCGCGGAATTTGATTCGACCGGCAAGCCGATCGTGCTGCCCGCGTATCGCGGACGCCGCGGCCATCCCGTAATCTTTCGCGCATCGCTCTATGATGAACTGCTCGCGGCATCGCCCGACGTTGGCGCGCGGCAGGTCGTCTGGGCGCATCAGGCCGATGTAGTGGAAGTTCCCACCGAGGAAAAAGGCATCGTGCTGAATTTGAATGACCCCGAAACGCTGAAGCGCGCGATCATTCATTCGGCTCCGGAATAGAATTCAGAGCTTTCGCGCCAGCGCGGCGACCGCGTCCGTGCAAAGCTGGGCCGCGTGAAAGGTAGCCGGAGGCAGGCCGCCGAGCGCCTCCGAGACCTGCTGGGCGGTAATCCTACGCGCCTCCGCAGCAGATTTACCGAGGAGCAGGTCGGTAAGAACCGAACTCGCGGCGATCGCCGCGACGCATCCTTGCGTCTTGAATCGCGCCGCGGCGATCCGCCCATCCTCGATCCGCACCGAAAGCCGGATCACGTCTCCGCAAACTGGATTCGTCACCTCGACCGTAGCTGTGGCATCCAATAGTTCGCCGGCATTATGCGGGCTGCGAAAGTGGCCAAGAATCGTATCGTTGAACACGGGCCGAGTATACGGCAGCGGAAAAGCCGCTGGCCGAAAGATTTCGCGCAACCATTCGCCTTTTGTTTGAATCTGATTGACAGGATAGGGCTTAGGACGATACTTTTATAGCTCCCTAGCCTAGGTTCTTTCGTCAGGGCGCGAGAGAACGAATCATCAGTAAATAATCCGCCTACAGAATAATGGAGAATCACAGATGCGACGACTCGCTTACTTGTTCATCCTCGCGTTGGCCATCGCCTTAGGCGCGACTACCGGCTCCGCGCAGGATGGAAAACTGAAGATTAAGGTCTCGCCGAAACAGGCGTACGTATTCGTCGATGGCAACGCCATCCGCGAGGGCAACCAATCGATCTCCCTGAGCCCGGGGAAGCACACGGTCGTGGTCGTAAACTACGGTTACAAGATTTCGACGCAGGACGTGAATATCGAAGCGGGCAAATCCACTCCGCTCGACGTGAAGCTCGATGCATACGGCGGAAACGTCAGCGGCCCCTTTGGCGACGTGGAGTTGAAAGGCGACTCCCGAGCCGCTGTGCTCTCCAACGGAACGACGCCCGCTTACTTCGTGGGCCACGTGGACGAATTCAACTTTGATTGGATCTGGCACCAGAATCTTCTCCTGCCCGCCGGTACGCACCATCTGACCGTAACGCACGCCGGAAAAACGGTGTGGTCCGGCGATGTGACGGTGGTTGCGGGCAAGAAGGTCGTGGTGGATATGGCCAAGAACACGCAGAAGACGGTCGAATGGAGCCGCGGTGAGAAGTTGAAAGACGTGCCGCGCTTCCATGCGGGCATCGCCAGCGCGACGGTTGCGGTGGCCCCGGTCACCGGCAGCTTCAGCGCCTCGACTGCGAACATCAATTGCGGCCAGTCTTCCACCCTGAATTGGCAGACCGCCGAGACGGTGGACGCCAATATCAGCGGCATCGGCACGGTGCAGCCGAGCGGCAGCCAGTCGGTTTCGCCGCACGCCACCACCACCTACGACTTTACGTCGTCAGGGCCCGGCGGCACGGTGAAGGGCAGCTCCACGGTCAATGTCAACACCAAGGTGGACGCCAGCATCAGCGCAAATCCCGCCGAAGTCCATTACCGCAAGATCGGCGACAAAGTCATCACGCAGGACTCCACTACGCTCACGTGGCAGACTTCGAACGCCGACTCCGTTACGGTCGACGGCCAAAAGGTCGATCTAAGCGGCAGCCAGACTGAAAAGCCCGAACCGGCGGACACAACGGCGATCCCCGACGGGCAACCTGCCCGCACCATCGACGAGAGCAAGGCCTATACGCTGAATGCGACGAACGTCTGCGGCGGCTCTGCCACCGAGACGGCCAACGTTCACATCGTCGGATCGGTCGAGCCGATTCCCACCGTCACCCTGCAGAGCATCTTTTATCCCACGGACTATCCGGATAAGCGGCATCCGCAGGTCGGCCTCGTGAAGAGCCAGGAAGCCGCGCTCTCCACACTCGCCGATGGTTTCAAGAAGTACCTCGAGTACGATCCCGATGCGAAACTTTCGGTGGAAGCGCATGCCGATGCCCGCGGATCGAAACCCTATAACCAGGACCTGAGCGAACGCCGCGTCGAGCGCATCAAGGCCTACCTCGTCGAGCAGGGGATCTCATCCGACAAGATCGAGACCGCTGCCTACGGCAAGGATCAGCCGATGCCCGAAGCGACCGTAAAGGAACTCGAGGACACCAATCCCGCCAAGGCGCCCAAGATGCACATGCGGGCAAAGCGGACGAATTGGCTGGCCTACAACCGCCGCGCGGACATCATCCTGATGCCTTCCGGCAAGAAGTCGGCGCAGTTCTATCCGAATGGCGCCGACGACCTGAAACTGCTCTGGCAACTGCCGAAACCGCCGCTGAAGAAGGTGGAAGCGGACCAGTAGCCGATTCCGAAAAATCAGCGCGCCGGGGAGCGACAGCTCTCCGGCGCGTTTTTGTTTCTGCGCGCATTTACTCACGTATGCTCACCGTCGTCGCCGCGCTGATCGAATCCGAAGGCAAGCTGCTCGTCTGCCAGTGCCGTCGTGGCGGCGCATTCGAACTGTTCTGGGAATTTCCAGGCGGAAAGAGGTGCCCGGACGAAACTTTAGAGCAAGCGCTCTCGCGCGAGCTGGCAGAGGAGTTGGGCGTCACCGCCAGGATCGGCCGCGAAGTCTACCGCACGCGGCACCATTACCCCGAAATGCCCGAGCCGATCGAACTGATTTTTTTCGCCGCGAGCGCGCCGCCCGCTGAAATTCGCAATCTCATCTTCGAGCAAATCGAATGGCGCGCGCCCACTTCCCTGCTTGAGCTGAATTTCGTTGCCGCCGACCGCGAGCTGATCGCGAAGCTTGCAGCCGGCACGATCCATCTTGAAGGTCTCTAGCGAAGATTGCGGGGCGCGAGCTACTTTGCTCCGGTGATCTTGCGGAAGAGCATCGTCAGCGGATCGTAGAACTGATCCACCACGCGCTCCTTGAGTGGAATGATGGCGTTGTCGGTGATGTGAATTTCTTCGGGGCACACTTCCGTGCAGCACTTCGTGATGTTGCACAAGCCCAGGCCAAGCTCGTCTTTCAGCAGCGCCATCCGGTTAAGTCCGTCCAGGGGATGCATCTCGAGGCCCGCCGTGCGAACGAAGAAGCGCGGCCCGCCGAACTGCTCCTTCTTGTCGTGCTCGCGCAGCACGTGGCACACGTTCTGGCAGAGAAAGCATTCGATGCACTTGCGGAATTCCTGCACGCGGTCGACGTCGCGCTGCTGGATCACCCACTCCACACCCGGGCGCGGCTGAAACGCCGGAATCTTCTTGTTCACCTTGTAATTCCAGGAGACGTCCGTCACCAGGTCTTTCACCAGCGGAAACGATTTCATCGGATACACCACGACAGGCTGATCGAGCGGCAGCGAATCCATGCGCGTCTTGCACATCAGCCGCGGCTTGCCGTTCACTTCTGCCGAGCACGACCCGCACTTCGCGGCCTTGCAGTTCCAGCGGACGGCCAGGTCCGGCGCCTGATTCGCCTGGATCGAATGGATGGCGTCGAGCACGACCATTCCTTCGCTCAGCGGCACCTTGTAGTCGACGGGCTTCCCCGTTTCGCTGTCGCCCCGAAATACCCGGACGGTTACTTCCGCCATTCCATCGCCTCCACTACTCGATCTGCTACTTGTCTTCCGCCAGAATCTTCTGCAACTCTTCGGGCATCGCCGGACGCGGCACTTCGAAAATGGTCATCTTGCCGTCTTTCCTCGCGATCACGTGATTCTTGGTGCCCCACGTATCCTCGGTCTTAGGATAATCCAGCCGGCTGTGCGCGCCGCGGCTTTCCTTGCGCGCCAGTGCGGCGTGCGTGCATGCCTCGGAAACCGTCAGCATGCATTGCAGGTCGATCGATAGGTGCCAGCCCGGATTGTAGACGCGCGAGCCATCCACCCGCACCCTGGTGGCGCGCGCCTTCAGATTCTCGATCTCGGCCAGCGCCTTCACGAGGTCCGTCTCGGTGCGGAAAATTCCCACGAGCGTCTGCATCACTTCCTGCAAATCCTCGTGGATCTTGTACGGATTCTCGCCGCCGGCGCGCTGGAATGGCGCCAGGACTTCCCGCTCCGCCTGCTCGAGCTGCGCGCTATCGACCTTCGGGGCCCCCACCTGCTTGGATTGTTGCGCCGCAGCCAGTCCCGCGCGCCGGCCGAACACCAGCAAATCCGAAAGCGAGTTCCCTCCCAGCCGGTTCGCGCCGTGCATTCCGCCCGCCGCTTCGCCCGCCGCGAAAAGCCCCGGAACCGACGACTGCCCTGTTTCCGCCTCCACGCGAATTCCGCCCATCGTGTAATGGCACGTCGGGCCCACTTCCATCGGCCCTTTCGTGATGTCCACATCGGCCAGTTCCTTGAACTGGTGATACATGCTGGGCAGCTTGCGCTTCACGTATTCGGCCGGCTTGTGTGAAATATCGAGAAACGCCCCGCCGTGCGGGCTGCCGCGGCCCTCGCGCACCTCCGTGTAGATCGAGCGCGCCACCACGTCGCGCGTCGAAAGCTCCATGCGCTTCGGATCGTACTTTTCCATGAAGCGCTCGCCGTTCTTGTTGCGCAGGATGCCGCCCTCGCCGCGCACCGCCTCCGTCACCAGCAGGCCCTTCACGCCCGGCGGCCATACCATCCCCGTCGGATGAAACTGGACGAATTCCATATCCAGCAGCTCGGCGCCCGCCTCATAGGCCAGCGCCATGCCGTCGCCCGTGCACTCCCACGAATTCGAGGTGATCTTCCACGATTTTCCGATGCCGCCCGTTGCGATCACGATCGACTTCGCCTTGAACACCACGAAATTCCCCGTCTCGCGCCAGTAGCCGAATGCGCCCACCACGCGATTGCCATCGGTCAGCAGCTTCGTGATCGTGCATTCCATGTAGACGTCGAAGCCGAGCGACACGCCGCGGTCCTGCAGCGTGCGGATCATTTCGAGGCCGGTGCGGTCGCCCACGTGGCAGAGGCGCTTATAGGTATGCCCGCCGAAAGCGCGCTGCAGGATTTCGCCGTCGGCCGTGCGGTCGAAGAGCGCGCCCCACTGCTCGAGCTCGTTCACCCGGTCCGGAGCCTCCAGCGCGTGCAGTTGCGCCATGCGCCAGTTGTTTAGCAGCTTGCCGCCACGCATCGTGTCGCGGAAGTGAACTTGCCAGCCGTCGGCCTTGTCGACGTTGCACATCGCTGCCGCGAGCCCGCCCTCGGCCATCACAGTGTGCGCCTTGCCGAGCAGCGACTTGCACACCACGCCGACGCTCGCTCCCTGCGCCAGCGCCTCGATTGCGGCCCGCAGCCCGGCGCCGCCCGCGCCGATGATCAGCACATCGTGTTCGTGAGTCTCGTAGGAGGAGGTCACAGGAGTCGAAAATCCTTGATCGCGCCGGAAGCAACCAGGTAGATGTAAAAGTCGGTGAGCCCCACCGAAATCATGCTCACCCACGCCCAGAACATATGGTGCTCGTTGAGCTTCGTCACGCCCTTCCAGGCCGAATGCCGCGGCACGCCCAGCGTGGCGCACGAGAAGCAGTCGAGCTTGCCGCCCACCAGGCTTCGCAGCGAGTGGCACGAAAACGTGTAAATCGTCAGCAGAATGATATTCACCAGCATCACCAGCGTGCCGACGCCGATGCCGAAGTGCCCGCCAAAATCGAATGCGATGATTGCGTCGTACCAGAGAAACGCCACAAATATCACTGCGATGTAAAAGAAATAGCGGTGCACATTTTGCAGGATGAACGGAAACGCCGTCTCGCCCTTATACGATCGGTGTTTGCCCTCGCCCACCGCGCACGCCGGCGGATCGAGAAAAAATCCGCGGTAATAGGCTTTGCGGTAGTAGTAGCAGGTGAGCCGAAAGCCGAGCGGACCGCCAAGAATCAGGATGGCCGGCGAAAACGGCCACCAGTGGTGCTGCGGATCGATCAGCGGTGAGTAGAAAGGCGAAAGATACGGCGCGGCCCAATAATAAGCCCCTTCGAATGCGCGCCAGGTGGTGTAAATGCCAAATGCGCTCAGGACGATGATAAAAGGAAGGTTCTCGACCCACCACGCATCACGACGAAGCGTACTTCCAAAACCGCTCGCGGGCTTTGCCGCCGATATTTCCGCCACCGAGTAGTCCCCCATGGCGACCGTGAAGTGTCGCCCAAACAAACTAGATTATTCGAGAACGCAATTTTTGGAAACAAGAATTTTGGGGATTCGAAGGCGGCGCGAGCGCGCTGGCCCGCGGAGAATGATCCCGTCTACTCGTTGCTCGCCCGCAGCGTGCAGCCAAGCACCGCCTGGCGATGCGGCGCCGGAAGCATTTCCGTGCAAGCTCCCGCCCGCACGTCGGCGAAGATCACGTGATAGCCCATCGCGGCGAGCCATCGCTGGAGTTTCTGTTCGGCGCTCGGCCACCAGCCCGCCCGGCCGCCCAGCACCACGAGCGAATGCAGATTCAATATCTGCCGGAGGCACTTCCGCAGGTCGCGGCAAAGCCATATTTGAATGCGAATCTCCGCTCCTCGGACGCCCGAGTCCGCGACGACCCGTTGCGACCGCTCCTCGAGCTGGCGAATCGGGAAAGTCGGCTCGCTCAACGGGCGCCGGCTTGGCACCACGTCCGCCACGGCCAGCGTGATGCGCGCATCGAGACGCAGCGCGAGATCGGCGGCGCTTCGCAGTGCGGCGGCGGTTCCCTCTTCGGTCGTGTAAACCACGGTGATGTTGCGGGCGGGATTGAAACCGGCGGTGCGTCGCGTGCGCTGCACGCTGCGCGAAACATCGAACCTGCGAATCTCTGGTTCCATTGGGCACTTCCTGCGGCTAGAGTAAATCCGCGCCCGATAAGAAGTCATACCTATTTGGGCCGCAGGTTTTCCAAGAAGTACACGTCCAGCAGGTTCCGGGGCTCAATGTGCCCGCCCGCCGGTCACACCAGCAGGCGCCCGCCGTCGACCGCCAGGATCTGCCCGGTCACGAAATCAGCGCTCACGAGATACGCCACGGCCCCCGCGATGTCGTCGCCCACCCCCGTACGGTGCAATGGGACGCGCCGGATATACTCCTCGTCTGGCGGCTCGCCGGGAAACTGGATCGTGCCGGGCGCCACGCTGTTCACCAGAATCTCCGGCGCGAGCGCCCGCGCCAGGCAGCGTGTCAGCATGATCGATCCTGCTTTCGACACGCAGTAGTGCGTGTAACTTGGCCACGGCAGCAGCCCGCCCAGCGACGAGATGTTGACAATCCGCCCGCGCCCCTGCCGCTTCATGATCGGAGCCGCCGCTTGCGCGCACAGGAACTGCGATTTCAGGTTGATGTCGAGGATGCCGTCCCACTGTTCGTCGGTAAGCTCTTCGAATTTCGCCTCGAAAAAAGCGCCCGCGTTATTCACCAGAATATCCAGCCGCCCGAATTCCTTCTCCACCGCCGCGAACATCTTTTCCACGTCCGCGCGCTTCGTCACGTCCCTCTGCATCGCCATCGCGCGTGGGCCGCTCGCGCTGATCTCGCGCACCAGCGCCTCCGCGTCGCCCTTCGACGTGGCGTAGTTGATGATGATCGCCGCGCCCTCCGCCGCCAGCCGCAGCGCGATGCTGCGCCCGATGCGCTTCGCCGCGCCCGTAATCAGCGCCACTTGCCCGTCGAGTGCTTTCCCCGCCATCGTGTCCTCCCAATCGCAGCCGCTCCACCATAGCAAAGCCGATGCTGGGATGGCATCCAGATACGTGAGGCCGGCCCCTCCGGAGTGCGGAAGCTCGCTGCCGCCGCTTGCCGCCCGAGCTTGCTCGGGCGTGCTCCCCGCACGCGCCACGTCCACAGGCTCGAACGCGAGGAACTTCGACCTCGTGAGAGCAAGCCATCACGATCGCAGGAACCGCGCCATCCTTGACGCAAGCCTCCAAACGATGTTATTGCCCTACGTCGGTTCTGAAGCGGGGGGATTGATATGATTTCTATTCGCTCGTGGCGGCTTGCCACCGCGATTCTCTTCATCTGCGTTGCGGCTCTCGCGGCGGGCGCAATCTCGGCCTCCGCCCGCGCCCGCCACGATTCGCAAGCGGCAAAACCCGAGGATCAATCCCCCGGCAAACAACTCTTCGAGCAGCGCTGCTCCACCTGCCACGGCCTCGATGGTGGCGGCGCGATGGGGCCCAATATCCAGGGCATTCCATTCCGCCTCGGGGCCGATCCGGTCAAGGCCATCATCAAGGATGGCATGGGCGGGGGCGGCATGCCCGCCTTCGCGGGCCAGCTCGACGACGCGCAGATCCAGCAGATCGTCGATTATCTCCTCACCCTCCAGCGCAAGGATTCCACCCCGGTCACGGGCGACCCCGCCAAAGGCAAGGAGGTCTACGAAGCGAGCGGCTGCGCCTCTTGCCACATGATCGCGGGCCAGGGCGGCGATGCCGGTCCTGAGCTGACCACGGTCGGCTCGCTCCGTGGCGCGGGCTATCTTCGCAGCGCCGTGCTTTATCCAGGAACGGATTTGCCTCAAGAGCATGTGTTCGTCGAATCGGGCGGGCAGCTCGACTACCTGTTCATTCACCTCGTCACGAAGGATGGCAGGGCTTACGACGGCACGCGGGTGGTCGAAGATTCGTTCCGCATCGTCATCAAAGACGCGAAGGGCAATTTCCTCTCGTTTCGCAAAGCCGATTTGCGCGCGTTGGACAAGGAGCCCGGCAAAAGCGTGATGCCCAGCGCGAAAGGCAAGCTCACCGACGCGCAGGTCGGCGATCTCGTCGCCTATCTCGCGAGCCTGAAGGAGGCGAAATGAGAATCTCCAAATACGCGCTTCTTTTGCCTCTTCTCGCCTGCGCCGCCGCATCGGCCGCTGCCACGTATGCCCAGGACGTGCCCTACGAGCGTATCTTGCATTCGCAGAGCGAGCCGCAGAACTGGCTCACCTATGGCGGCAGCTACAACTCGCAGCAATTCTCGCTGCTCAAGCAAATCGACAAGCAGAATGTCTCACAGCTGAAGGTCGCGTGGATTCATCAGCCCGCCCATCCGGCATCCAACATCGAGGCCTCGCCGATCGTCGTCGATGGCGTGATGTATATTGTCGAGCCACCCAGCACGGTCGTTGCGCTCGACGTGCGCACCGGCCTCCAACTCTGGAGCTATTCCCCGAAGCTGCCGGAGCACATCGTCGCGATTGGCCTCCAGGCCACCAGCCGCGGTGTCGCCATCCTCGATCACACCGTCTTCATCGGCACCGTCGATGCGCACCTCATCGCTCTCGACGATAAAACCGGCGCCGTCCGCTGGAACGTTCACGTCGCAGACAACGCCATGGGCTACGCGATGACCGGCCCGCCGCTCGCGCTCAACGGCAAAGTGATCGTTGGCGTTGCCGGCAGCGAGGCCGCCGTCCGCGGTTTCCTCGACGCCTACGACGCGAAAACCGGCAAGCGCCTCTGGCGTTTCTGGACCACTCCCCGCCCGGGCGATCCGGGCGCCGATACCTGGGGGCCGGGCGCGCCCGAAAGCGCCGGCGGCACCACGTGGAATAATGGCTCCTACGATCCGGATTTGAATCTCGTCTACTGGGGCACCGGAAATCCAGCTCCCGATTTCAACGACGACGAGCGCCCCGGCGATAATCTCTACACCTGCTCGCTTCTCGCCATCGATCCCGATACCGGCAAACTGAAATGGTATTTCCAGTTTTCTCCGCATGAGAATCACGATTGGGATTCGGACGAGCCGCCCGTCCTCTTCAACGCGAAAATCGATGGAAAGGAACGCAAGCTCGTCGGCCTCGCCAATCGCAACGGTTTCTACTACGTCCTCGATCGAACCGACGGCAAATTCATCACCGGCGTTCCCTTCGTGAAAGAAACGTGGGCGAAGGGTCTCGACAAAAATGGCCGCCCGATCCCGGCGCCCAATCAGCAACCCACGCTCGGCGCCGGCACCCTGGTCTACCCCAGCCTCACGGGCGGCGTCGATTGGACGGCCCCGTCGTACAGTCCGAGCACAGGGCTGTTTTACGTGAGTGCGCATGAAACAGGCGCTTACTACATCAAAGGGACGGGGGAGATCGAGCCGGGCCCGCCGAAAGGAATCGTCGGCGGTGGGGGGATTCGCGCGCTGGTGGGCGAGCAGTCTTACGGCGCGATTCGCGCGCTCGACGCCACCACCGGAAAATTGCGCTGGCAATTCAAGCTGCTTGCGCCTGCGTGGGTGCCCGTGCTCTCAACGGCGGGCGGCCTGGTCTTCAGCGGCAGCGAAGAGGGCAATTTCTTCGCGCTCGACGCCGATACGGGAAAACCGCTGTGGCAGTTTTACATGGGCCATGCGGCGCGTTCGAATCCCACAACCTACGAAGTGGATGGCAAACAGTACGTCTTCGTATCGGCGGGAGACATGTTCATCGCCTTCAGCCTGCCTTGATTGCCGGTTCCTCGGAAGCGGACGATGAAGAGGGCTGCGCCTGGGCGCCCTGCGCGAGAGCGATTCGGTCCCGCCCCGCGGCTTTCGCGCTATAAAGCGCTTGATCCGCGGCGCGAACCAAAATATCGGCCGTTCCGCCGTCTTCTGGATACGCGGCTACGCCGAACGACAAGCTCACCTTGCCGAGAACCTGCCCCGCATACGTCACGGATAGGCGCTTCACCTCTTCCCGCAGCAGTTCCGCGCGCTTGCGCGAAGCCTCTTTCGAAGCTCCGGAAAGAATCAGCGAAAACTCCTCGCCCCCGTAACGGCAAGCCACATCCTGTCCGCGCGTCCGCTCTCCCATCAAGTCGCCCAGAGCGCGCAGCAGCGTATCGCCCGCCTGATGGCCAAACGTATCGTTGAAATGCTTGAAATGATCGATGTCGAGCATGATGAAGCCGACCGTCTGGCCGTTGCGCTCCGCGCGGCGCAATTCCCGTTCGAGCGATTCTTCCATGTAACGCCGGTTGAAAAGTCCCGTCAGCGGATCGCGAATGGACTGGCTGCGCAGCACCTCGCGCAGCCGCAGCGTCGCCAGCGCGAGCGACATTCGTTCGCCGATCGCTCCTCCCTGCCGGCAGAGCGCTTCCATCTGATCTTCCGGCAGCAATCCGGGCGGAATCGACGATCGCCCCGCCTTCTCGATATAGAGCACGCCCAGCGTCTCGCCGTGCGCCGCCAGCGGCACGCACGCATATCCCGCCACCGACGAATCGACGTGCCCGCAGCGCATCGGCGACGTCGGATCGTCCACCGGATGGCTTTTTCCGCGCCGCAGCGCCCAGCAGCTATCCGGCGCGAAGGTTTTGTCGGATGTCAGCTTCTCGCCCCACGCCGCAACCGTTTCCACCATGTTGCGCGATGCGTTGATGATGCACAGCGCGCCGGATGCGGACGTCAGAATCCGCGGCAGCGCGCTGCCGGCGATCTTGTACGCCTCTTCCACGCTCTGGCACGACTGCAGAATATCCACCAGATCCGTCAGCTTGCTCGCTTCCTTCGCGCGCTGCTCGGATTCCCGCAGCGCGACGTGCAATTTCTGGTGCGCTGCGCGCAATGCCGCCTCTTCTTGCTTGCGCACGGTGATGTCTTCGGCGATGCCCACCACGCGGTGCAGCTCGCCCTTTTCGTCGTGGACGGGAAACGTCCGCGCGCTGATCCAGCGGAGCGCGCCATCAGGACGGATCAGCCGGTACTGCATGTCGACCGCCACGCCATTCGCGGCCTGCCCGAAGAAATTCGACACCCGCTCGCGATCGTCCGGATGGACCGCATCGATCCACGCAGTCGGGCGAAGGTAGAGCTCCTGGCGCGACATTCCCCAGACTTCTTCAAATGCGTTGCTGACGTACGCGAACCGAACCGGCTCAAGCGCGACGACAAAAAACACCTCGTGGATATTCTCGGCGAGCTGGCGAAACTGCTCTTCGCTTTTCTTCAGGGATTCTTCGGCCGCTCGCCGCGCCGTGATGTCTTTGGCCAGCCCGAAGCCGCCGATCACGCGCCGCTGGCGATCGACGATCGGCCCGACGCTGAGGGATACGGGGAAAACCGTTCCGTCCTTCCGCGTGAAAAAGCATTCGCCGCGCCAGCCCTTTTTCTCAAGCGATTTGGCGCCTATTTCGCGCACCAGTTCCGGCTGGTTGGCGTCGCCGTGCGCGATGCCGAAATGCTTTCCGATCATTTCTTCGCGCGCGTATCCGAGCGACTGGGAAAAGGCGGCATTGACGAAAGTGAAATAACCCTTCCGGTCGGTCATGCCGATCATTTCGGAGCTGTTTTCCACGGCCTGCGCGAGGACGTAGGTCTGCTCCTCCATGCGCTTGTGCCGGAGCGCACTTCTGCGGCCTTTGCGGTTCTTGCGATTTGCCTTCACAACGTCCGTTTCCGGGCGAAAGCGGCCTTGCGGAACGGTTGCCTATGCGGAAGCAGGTGGGGTCTGCGATCGCCCGATCCCATCATAGCGGGACGGTCCGCGGCTCTTTGTAATAGGTTTGTCCGCGATTACCTAACAGTAACATTTAACGCAGGAATACCCTGCGGCCGCCCGGCCCGCCGAGCAACAACCGCCTTACAAAACGGGCGCGCTGTGCTAGCGTAATTCCGGGGGTGCATTTCGCCCATTTGGGCTGTGAAAAACCTGCTGCAATGGGAGCAAGGCCCTTGCTCCCGTCCGGCGGTCTAACGGCCTTAAATGGCCGCGAAAAGGCGGTTTTTGGCGCGTGTTTGCCGCTTTGCGAGTCGGCCGGCGCGAAAAAGCCCTTGGGCGCGACTCTGGAGGACGAATGAAACTCGATCTGCTCGCCATCGCTCCGCATCCGGACGATGTGGAGCTCACCTGTGGCGGCACGATGCTCAAGATGGCGCAGGCGGGCTACACGACCGGCATCCTCGACCTTACGCGCGGCGAGACGGGCACGCGCGGCACGCCCGAAACCCGGCTCAAGGAATCGTCGCGCGCGGGAAAATTCCTCGGCGCGAAGATGCGGCGAAATCTTGGACTGCCCGACGCGCACCTGCGCGTCTGCGACGAATACAAAGTCGCCATTGCCGAGGTGATCCGCGAATTCGAGCCGCGCACCGTGATCCTTCCCTACTGGGAGGGCCGCCACCCGGATCATTACACGGCCGCCACGCTCGGCTGGGAGGCGTGCTTCGTCGCGGGCCTGAAAAACTATCCGCTGGCCGGCGAGGCGTGGCGGCCGTTCAAGATCATCTATGCCGCTTCGTATGCGGATGTGCGCCCGACGTTTGCCGTCGATATCACGAAACAGTTCGAAGGGCGCCGCCGCGCGATCCTGGCGTACGAATCGCAGTTCCGCCCCGCGAAGAAGGAGCGCACGAAGGTTTCGCTGCCGCTCGATGAGCTTGAATCGAGGATGGACCTGATGGCGCGGCACTTCGGCCGGATGATCGGCGTGAAATATGCCGAGGGATTCGTGGTGAAGGAAGTGATGCGCGTCGACGACGTGGTCGAGATGCCGGTGCGCTCGATGTAAGAGCCTCGCCGCGCCCCGCGCAACCCCAAGGAAATACCTTTCGAACTCATCAGAAAAATCTATCGAAGCAATGAAAATATCTGCTAGCGAGCCTTTACGTCGCGCTTGACGCCAGCCGAATCCCTGGAGTAACGTCGCCGCGCCTTACTATCGGAAGCAGACCGCAGGCCCTCTGCGGCGGGGAGGACGGATGGACCCGAAAAGCGTTCTTGAGTATGCCTCGAAGCACAACGCCAAGATCCTCGATCTGCGTTTCATCGACGTGCCCGGCGTGTGGCAGCACGTCAGCTACCCGATTCAGGAGCTCACGGCGGAATCCTTCCAGGATGGGTTCGGCATGGACGCCAGCTCGATCCGCGGATGGGCCCAGATTCACGAATCCGACATGCTCCTGATTCCCGACCCCGACACGGCTTTCATGGATCCCTTTCGCGACACGCCGACGCTGATCATGATCTGCGACGCCCAGGACCCGCTCTCGCGCAAGCCCTACGAGCGCGACGTTCGCAATCTCGCGCATCGCGCCGAGGAATTCCTGCAGAAGAGCGGCATAGCCGACCAGGCTTTTTTCGGCGCCGAGGCTGAATTCTTCATTTTCGATAGCGTGCGTTTCGATTCCAAGCAGCAGCACGGCTTCTATTACGTGGATTCGGATGAAGGCCGCTGGAATACGGGCCGCGCCGATCACAACCTCGGCTACCGCACGCGCTACAAGGAAGGCTACTTCCCCGTTCCGCCGATGGACCATTTCCAGGACATGCGCACCGACATGGTCCTGAAGCTCCAGGAGTGCGGCATTAACGTCGAGTGCCATCACCACGAGGTCGCCACCGCCGGCCAGGCCGAGATCGACTTCAAATTCGATACGCTGATCAAAGCGGCGGACAACATGTGCAAGTACAAGTACATCGTCCGCAACGTGGCCTATCAATACGGCAAGACGGTCACGTTCATGCCCAAGCCCGTTTTCTCCGACAACGGCTCGGGCATGCACACGCACCAATCGCTCTGGGGCAAGGGCAAGCCGCTCTTCGCGGGCGATATGTACGCCGGCCTGAGCCAGCTCGCGCTCTGGTATATCGGCGGTCTGCTGAAGCACGCGCCTGCGATCGTCGCCTTCGCCGCGCCCTCAACGAACTCCTACAAGCGGCTCGTGCCGGGCTACGAAGCGCCGGTGAATCTCGCGTATTCGCGGCGCAATCGCTCGGCCGCGGTCCGCATCCCGATGTACTCCAACAATCCGAAGGCGAAGCGCCTCGAGTTCCGCCCGCCCGATCCGTCGTGTAATCCATATCTGGCGTATTCGGCGATGCTCATGGCGGGCCTCGATGGTATCGAGAACAAAATCGATCCCGGCGGCCCGCTCGATAAGGACATCTTCGAGCTTTCCGCGGAGGAGCTGTCGCACGTCCCCTCCGTGCCGGGCTCGCTCGACGCGTCGCTGAAAGCCCTCGAAAAGGATCACGCCTTCCTCACGAAGGGCGGCGTCTTCTCGAAGGATTTCATCGATCTGTGGATCGAATACAAGATGAAAAAGGAAGTCGATCCGGTGCGGATGCGACCGCACCCGTACGAATTCGAGCTGTATTACGACATCTAGCTTTGCGCAGGAGCTTCCGAAGGTCCGCGGCTCAGGCCGCGCTCCAACGAAAAACGCCCCGCCGCCCGGCGGGGCGTTTTTTTTTGCAGCTATGCACCCGGGGCAATTGGGGCACGCGTGCGGCAGGTCTTCCGGGCAGCTAAAGATGCCTCGTCGGTTATCTTGACAATCGACAACTGTTTCAAAATGGGATACTTTTATCCGCCATGCAGCTGGATCGCGTTAGCATAAGAAATTACCGGTCAATCAAATCGCTTACGTTGCCGCTTAGCCCGCCTTGCCGGATACTCGTCGGCATCAATGAATCCGGTAAGTCGAATATTCTCGCTGCCTTGAATCTTCTCGACCGGAAACGGTCTCCGACGGGCCGCGACATTCGGGAACCCGGGCTCCACGAGGATCAGATTTCAGAGGCTTATGTGAGGTTCGTTTTTACCCTTACTAGAGAGGAAATATCGGAACTAACCAAAAGCCTAAAACTAAAGCTTTTGTCGGAGAAATATGAGCCCCCAATTATTCAGATAGGCGACAGCCCGTACAACCTGGACAAGTTGTGCAAGACTCGAGAGGGACTGTACGTGGTTAATGTGCTTTCCGGTGGCAGAACCCCGACGACTTGGGGCTTGGGAACCTCAGAAATGTTGCCCGGCTGGAAGAAAGTCCTTTCGACATGCCCGCCGGATTTCACAGTTGCTCGGCTGGACGGTACGAATGCAATCCTGAAGACATTTACGTTCGTCGACACAATCGATTTTCCGGATGTACCGTCGGAATATCTTGGGGAGTCGCAGACCGACGACCTATGGCAACTTCTCCACGGAGTTTTAGGGCCCCGGGTCGAGGCGGCACTTCCGAAGGTCCTGTTCTGGAACTACGATGAGACTAAGCTACTTCCGCCGAAAGTTGATTTGGATCAGTTCTGCACGAACCCGGACTCCTGTCTTCCGCTGAAGCGCATGTTCCAGCTCTATAGGATCTCAGATATCAAGAAAGACGTGGCTGCGGCACGGGCGGGAAGCTCAAATGCCCTTCCCAACCTGCTCCGACGGGTTGCAGAGCGAACGACCGAGCATTTTCACCGGACCTGGAGCGAGTACGAGGGAATAAAATTTTCGCTGTCGATGGACGGCCCCAGCCTCGTGGCGGGGATCGAAGATGTGTCCAATCACTACGAACTCTCGCAGCGAAGTGATGGTTTCAAGCGATTTGTGACCTTCCTGCTGATGGTTTCTGCGGAGGACGAAAGCGAGCTGCTGAGAAACACACTCCTCCTGATCGACGAACCTGAAAGCGGCCTACACCCGACAGGCGCACGATACCTTATGGAGGAGCTAATAGACATCTCCAAGCACAACTACGTTGTGTTCAGCACGCACTCAATCTTTATGGTCGACAGCAGGGTCATAAAGCGCCATCTGATCACCAAGAAGAAGAATGAGATAACCGAGGCTGAGCAGGTTTCCGAATCGAACATCCAAGACGAGGAGGTCATATTCAAGTCCTTGGGGTACTCCATTTTCTCGAATCTCAAAGAGAAGAACCTCATTTTTGAGGGTTGGAGAGATAAAAGGCTGTTCGAAACTGCGCTTTCGAGGGTTCCCGCCGCATACGAGGCGACGAAGGCTCTGAAAAGCCTGGGCCATTGTTTTGCCCGCGGGGTCAAGCAAATCGAGAGCATAACGCCGCTCTTTGAGGCAGGTGACCGAAAGTGCTTGATCCTTAGCGATAGCGATGTCATGGCCAGGGAGCACCAGAGGCGGTATCAACAAAACAGAGGCTTCGGCGTTTGGAGGCGCTTTGACGAGGTACTAGTCGGCACGAGCGCGCTCACCGGCGAGGACTTCATCAAGGAAACTGCGTTCAAAACCGCGATCGAGGATGCCGCCGAGAAACATGGCATCCCCCCGGTGCCTGTAGCAGATCTCAACGATGCGAGCGGCAGAGTCGCCGTCTTGCGTCGCTGGCTCGTCGCCGGGGGCGTTACGCAAGATGGCGTGAACGACGCGCTGGAAGGGATCAAAGAGGCAGTGTTCGATAACCTGAAAAGCTCTGAAATCAAGTCAGAGTATTACGACTACCTCGCTGCGGTGTTGCCGTTGGTCGAAGCGTTGTGAATAAGGCCTTGTGACGGACGTCGAAACTAGGCCCTCCCACGAGTTCCCCCTTTTGCCATCGCGGCGCATACTTGCGGCGATGGCGGGCTCGTTGTGATATAAGCAGCGGGCGGGATGGCGGCGCAGTTCCGTGCGCGCGCCCTCTGGTACACTTTTAGTCGGGGTTGTCCACGACGATGAAACTTTTTGGACGCGAAGGCGGCGGTGCGGCTTCCGGCAACGGGCGCGAACGCGCGCGCGGCAACGGGCACGCGCTGCCCGCGCACCGCCTGACGCTCAACCTCACCAACGCCGAAAACTTCGCCAACATGTTGGCGAAAAGCCGCGCCTCCCGCACCGTGGAAGTGGCCGATCTGCTCGCCGGTATGTACATCTGCGACTGGGAACGCCTCTCGCAATACTGGGACGATTATCGCCAGGACGAGATCGAGGAATTCCTCCAGCGCATCTGCCAGATGAGCCCGCAGCGCTGGCACGCGTGGATCGAAGACTACGATGGCATGCGCCGCAAGGAAGAGCGGCTGGCGCGCACGTGGCAGCCGCTGCGCCGCCTGCTGAGGCAGATTCCCGCCGAGCGGCCGCTGCAACCTTCAGACGCGCTTGCCACCGTGCTGAAGCAGGCCGAGCAGATCACTCCGTTTTACGATCGCACGCCCGAGCGCTCCATCCCGATTCTCACGAGCGAGTGCGTGCTGCTCTGCATCGCGCGGACATACGGGACGGAAATCACGAAGAAGCTTTTGGCCACCGGCATGGACGCGTCAAAGCTCGAGAGAGATGTCTTCACCCCCAAGCGCGCCCCGCTCTCGTAGGCGTAACAGCGGAATCCGAACTTTCACAATTGGAATTTGAGAGAAACCTCCTCGAAGATTCGCGGTTATCGCCTCGCCTCAGAAGGCTTACCACAGAAGACACGGAGCAGGCAGGGAGGGCACGGAGAAGTGTGCGCCCTGTGCGCACGGGGCGCGAGGCGAAGATGCCGGGCTGAAGCACCCGGCGCTACATTTAAACCCTCGCAGAGTCGGGGATCCTTGAGTCGGCGACAAACCAAAACGCCACCTTCAGGATGGCGATCCTCGTCGGATCGTCAGATGATCATTTTGAAGTGAGGCCACAGCGCCGAGAGCGGGGCAATCGGCTGGCGGCAGATGTAGACCGGGATCACGGACTCGATGGGCATCGCGTGCGCGTTGGTGATGGTGGCCGCGACACGCACGTCGCGAAAGTATCGCGTGAATTCAGCCGAGCGCTCGCCGAAAATGATCACGCACGATCCGGTATACGCGCGAGGGCCCCAATAGAAATAGGCGTTGTGGCCGCTGATCGCCCGCGGCAATCCGAGTGCGGGCCCGTAGTAGTCGATCGCGCCCGCCTCGCCGTAATTCCCTGCCAGGATCGCGCACCCAGCGCGGTCTGCGGCGGGCAAGGCGTGGTAGACCTGCGCGACTCCCTCGGCGATATTTTCCCAGCCGAACATATCGGCGTAGAGCTGCGGAAGCTGCACGCCGACGGCATCGCGCTCGGTCTTCACCGAATTCGCGTAGGGCAGTATCCGCGAGTAGCGCAGGAAGGCGTCGACCGGCAGCACGGGAACGCCAAACGGAAGCGCGACGAGCCCGGCGACGATCAGCAGCGTGGGCAGCGTCGTGCGCAGCCAGCGCCACGCATTCACTTCGACGAGATCCTCGATCGCCACGCCGCCCGCCGCCATCAGCAGCGGGTAGGCCGGCAGCGCGTAGTAGGACTTGCCGTCGAGAACGATGAATACCGCGAGCACGATGATGTACGCCAATCCAAGGAAGCGAAACGCCTTCCCTCTTCGCGCGAAGAGCAGCCAGGCGAGGCCGCCGGCCCATACCGGCAGCGCGATGGGGCTCAAGAAAAGGATCTGGTCGCTCAGGAAACGCAGCGGCGAGATGGGAATATTTTTGTAGAGCTGCGCGTTGCGCACGACTTCGATTTGCGGCCATCCGTGGCGCGCCTCCCAAAGCAGATTGGGAAGGAAGAGAGCGAGCGCGAGCGCCCCGCCGATCCAGATCCATTTCGAGAGCAGCAGGCGCCACTGCCCCGCGAGAATCAATCCCGCAATCAGCGCGAAGCCGAAAAGCAGCATCGTGTGCTTGTTTTCGAGGCCGATGCCCGCCACGGCGCCGAAGGCGAGCCACCATTCGGGCGGCGCGCCCTTCACGATGCGCACCGCGATCAGCGCGCAGAGCAGCCAGAAGAGCGGCTCGAACGCGTTCATCGAGAGGAAGCTGTCGAAGGCGAAATACGCGGGCGCCCAGAGAATCGCGCTCGCGGCGAGGAACTGGCCGTAGCGGCGCGCGCCCAATTCGCGCGCCAGGATGCCCGTGAGAAAGACGACCGCCGCGCCCGTCAGCACGGGAAGCAGGCGGATCGAGAGCAACGAATTGCCGAAGGCGTGGCGCTCGAACCAGGCGATGAGCGCGATCAGCGGCGGTTGGTCCACGTAGCCCCAGGCGAGGTGCTGGCCGCAGGCCATGTAGTAGAGCTCGTCGCGAAAGAATCCGTAGTGGGCAACCCCTGCGAACTGCGCGATCAGCTTGATCGCGGCCAGGCCGGCAAGGATGGCGGTCGCGCTGACGACGCGCCCGCGCGCCGCCGCGGCAAAGAGCGAATTCCCGCCAAGTTCGTCGACGCGAGCTTCGGTCATGCGGCAGACGCCGATGAGCGGCGGAGATGCGCGCCCTGCCGAAAAAGCAGGGCGCGTGGGCCGGCTGATTTCGCGTTCATCGAGGTGCCAAGAGTTGCCAGGACAAAAGAGTCCGCCCCTAAGAAGCGCCCATGAAACGCCCTTAGTGGGATTCCGACGCGGCGGTGGCTGGGACGACCGCCGCGCTCACGATGCTGTCCATTTTGGGGAAGTTTTTCTCGATGTACGCCTTCCCCTGGGAATTGATCAGTCCCTGATTCGGCTGCTCGCCGTAGCCGCTGTAAAGGTTCTTGACGACATCCATTCCGGAAGTCACCTGCCCGAACGGCGCAAAGCCCTGGTTATCGAGAAAAGTGTTGCTGCCGAAATTGATGAAAAGCTGCGTGGTGCGCGTATTGGGGCCGGCCGTAGCAAAAGTGAGGTACCCGGGTTTGTTGCTCTGGGTCACAGGATCGTCTTTGATGTCGGCGCTCTGCCACACGCGATTCACCGCGGGATCAGGGGTGAGCCCAAACTGGATGATGAAGCCCGGAACCACGCGGAAAAATGGCGCGCCAGTAAAGAAACCGTGCTTCACAAGATTATAGAAGCGGTCCGCGCCGATGGGAGCCCATGCGCGGTTGATCTGCACGACGAAATCGCCCTTCGTGGTGGTGAATTTCACGTCGTAGACCTCAGGCGCTTTCGCTTTCAGCTCCGACGGGTGCAGCAAAGCAGGATCGGTTGTCATGTGTGTCCTCGGATGTGTAGCTGACGGATGATGCGTCGCGGATTGCGTTTGCCCGGCCGCCAGCGCCGGAACACACGCCGCAAGAATGCACAGCAACAGCGGAAGAGCGGTGCGTTTCATACGACCTTCCCTCTCATTGATTTCGCGAAAACAGTTTCGCCGAAGCCTCCACATTTTGCAGGAAGCGCAGGGCGTTGCCACCAAGAATCATCTGAATTTCTTCCTCCGAGTAACCTCGATCGAGCAGCGCGTCAGTGATCTGCGGCAGATGCGAGGCGTCTTCCATGCCGTAGGGCATGTTGGCGCCGTCGAAATCCGAGCCGAGGCCCACGTGATCGGCGCCGGCGATCTTCACGGCGTGGTCCACGTGATCGATGATGTCCGTCCATTCGACGCGGGGCAGCTTGCCTTGCGCGACCGCTTCGCGCACGAGGCTATCGGCCTCGATCATGAAGCGGCTGTGATCGTCACCGACGCGGCGTTTCACCTCGGCCTCGAGTTCGCGCTCGAATTCCGCGCCGGCCTTCTCCGCGTCGCGGAATTTCTGGTTAATGAAGCCCACGTGGAAATTGATTTGGACGAGGCCGCCCCTGGCGGCGATAGCGCGAATCAGATCGTCGCTCAAATTGCGCGGCGTGGCGCACAGCGCGTGGCACGAGGAGTGCGACGCGAAAACGGGAGCCTCGCTCGTCGCCAGCACGTCCGCCACGGCCTTATCGGATGCATGCGACAGATCGACCGCCACGCCGAGGCGATTCATCTCCCGGACCACGCCCTTGCCGAAATCGCTCAGGCCGTTGTGCAGCGGCGCTTCGGTCGATGCGTCCGCCCAATCCGTGTTGCGCATGTGTGTGAGCGTCATGTAACGGACGCCGAGATCGGCGTAGCGCCGGAGCACGCCGAGATCGTGATTCAGCATGTGGCCGCCCTCAACCGCCAGCAGGACGGCAATCCGCCCCGAGGCGCGCGCGGCAAGGATGTCTTGCGCGGTCCTCGCGAGAAGAAGGTCGCGCGAGTGCCGCTCAACGCTGCGGCGTACGGCTTCGATCTGGGCAAGCGCGCGCTGCACCGCTTCCGCGCCTGTTACCGTGCCGGGAATCCATACGGCGAAGAAAATCGCGCCCACGCCGCCTTCGCGCAGCCTGGGAATATCGACCGAGCCATCCGCATGCGCGGCGCCGAGATCGAAATCATCGCTCAAAAGGCGCTGCGTGGTGTCCGTATGGGTATCGATCACCAGCGAACGAAAGTGCAGTTCGCGCGCCCGAGAGGAGATACCGCACGCGACGCCAGATCCCGCCTCAGCCATCAGCCTTGCGGCTCCCTTCCGAATCTCATTCCCCGCCTCGATTAAACCACATGTTTGCACTGCAATGCGCCGTTGAATTCACGACACAGCCGCCGTCACCGTTGCATTGTGCTGAAAGGAAGCATGCTAGACTGCGCCCAGAGTCGACTTCGGACGTCTTCATGCCCAGCGAATACATCGGAGAGCTGAAAAAATGCGTCGCCGAAATCCCGCGCGACGGCGACGACAGCGGCTCCGTCCCTCTAGGCCGGATCATCGAGCTGATCGGCAAGAATTTCGGCGTCCAGCGGCATGAGGTTGCCATCCTCGGGCTTACGCACGACGAGCGGTCGCTGCGCTTTATCATGCCGGACGGCTTGCGCGTGATCGGACAGATTCCCCTGTCGAGCACGAATGCGCTGGCCGCGAGAACCGCTCGGGAAAAACGCTCCGAATTGATCAACCATTTCTCCGTGGTGCCGCACGCATCGGTGTTCGAGGGCGTGCCCATCAGCGAGACGGAGCGCGGCGACCCCATCCAGAAGATCATGAGCGCCCCAATCGCCATTGGACAAAAGGTGATCGGCGTGCTGCAAGTGTCGCGCAAGGGCAAGGCTGCGGCCGACGCCGGCGCGGATTTCACCTATCCGCAGCTTCGCGAGCTGAAGACCATCGCGGATACCCTGGGGCCGTGCGTCCTGATCTGCAATAAGGAACGAGAACCCGCCGTCTGATCGCCATTGGACGTAAATCCGGATGCGTCTTTCACACCGCTGTAATCGTTCGCTGTGAAATGAGTTGACATCACTCGGAGTGCTTGCTAATTTTCGTTCGCAACATCTTCTCTTAACACGAAGAACGGGAGACACCGCAAGCCGGAAAGCTCATGGCGTTCGTCGCGAAGAAAATCTTCCTCACCAAGGGAACCGGCAAACACCGCGAGCGCCTTTCGAGCTTTGAGCTCGCGCTGCGAAACGCGGGCATCGCCGCCTGCAACATCGTCCGGGTTTCGTCGATTTTTCCTCCTCATTGCAAGCTGATCTCCCGCAGCGAGGGGCTGAAGCATCTGAAGCCCGGGCAAGTCGCCTTCACGGTAATCAGCGAAAACCAGACACGCGAGCCGCACCGCCTGATCGCCGCCGGCGTGGGGCTGGCGCTGCCGAGCGACAAATCGATGTACGGCTACCTCTCCGAGCATCATTCCTTCGGCGAGACGGAAGAGGTTGCGGGCGAGTATACCGAAGAGCTTGCCGCAGAGATGCTGGCGACCACGCTCAACGTCGAATTCGATCCCGATCTCTCGTGGGACGAAAAAAAAGAGGTCTATCGCATCTCGAACAAGATCGTCCGGACGATGAACATCACGCAATCGGCTGTGGGCGATAAGCGCGGCCTTTGGACGACCGTGCTGGCGGCCGCGATTTTGGTGGGCGAAGACGATTAGTCGATTTGCAGTCGCGTTGGAATTCGAGCGTTGCAATCTGGAGTTGAGCCGTCCCCCTCGACGGCCATGTGCCTCACACTGAGGCTGCAGGCAGAGCGAAGAGCGTAAATTCCCAAAGGAAAACCCCAAGGAAGAATGGACCAACCATGAGTCGATACACTCCCGTGCCGCCCGACAACTTTGGCGGCCTATCCGAGGAACATTCACTTTACGAGACGTCGCGCGCCGTCATTTTTCCTGTGCCCCTCGAGCGCACCACCACCTACGAACACGGCACGCGCAATGGCCCGGCCGCGATCCTCAAAGCCAGCCAGAATATGGAGCTTTACGACGAGGAGCTGGAGCTCGAGCCCTACAAGGAAATCGGCATCCATACGTTGCCGCCGATCGATACGATGGACGGCACCCTCGACGAAGTGATCACCGAGCTTTTCACCGCTCAATGCGGCTTGATGGACGACGACAAGTTTCCGGTCGCCCTCGGCGGCGAGCACAGCCTCACGCCGCCGCTCGTCTCCGCCGTCACCAAGAAATATAAGAATCTCAGCGTCCTCCAGATCGACGCCCACGCGGACCTGCGCGACGAATACCAGGGCAATCCGGCGAGCCATGCCTGCGCCATGCGCCGCGTCATCGAATTTTGTCCGGCTGTGCAGGTGGGCATTCGCTCGCTTTCGATCGAGGAGGCGCAGGCGATTCCCCACTTGCGCACGAAAATCTACTGGGCCAACGACATCGTCCGCGCCCCGCTGAAGGCCTGGATCGCCAAGGTGCTTGCCGATCTGAGCCCCAACGTCTACCTGACGATCGATCTCGATGGCTTCGATCCGTCGATCATTCCCGCCACGGGCACGCCGGAGCCGGGTGGTCTCGACTGGCATCAGGTGACGTCGCTCGTGCGCGCCGTGGCGCAGCACAAGAAAATCGTCGGCATGGACGTCGTCGAGCTGCTGCCGCAGCCGGGAGAACATGCCTCGGACTTCCTGGCCGCGAAGCTGATCTATAAGTGCCTGGGATACATTTTCTGCCGCGAGTAAGCTTGGCGCGCTAGACTAAGCCGCAACCCGGCCCCAAAACTTGGGAGGTCCGATGATTTTTTCCCCGTGGATCGCTCTTCTTTCGGACAAGGTATATTTCATTGGGGTTTCGTCCCGCGGTCTGATCAGCTGGATCATTCTCGGCCTGATCGCCGGATGGATTGCGGGTCACCTGGCTCGCGGCCGCGGCTTTGGCTGCATCGTCGACGTGATCCTCGGGCTGATCGGCGCCGTGATCGGCGGCTGGATTTTCACGCGCCTCGGAATCACCGCCGTCGGATTCCTGGGCAGCCTCGCAGCAGCCACCGTCGGCGCGATTCTCCTCGTCCTGATCGCGCGCCTATTCGCCGGCAGCTCGCGCGACTAGCTCCGAGCCACGTCACATGCCACCCACGGCGCGGGAAGGCCACCAGCAAGGTATAATGCGGATAGATCGCCTGAGCGGCCGCCATGACCATCGAAGAACAGGTCCTTGAAAAACTACGTGCGTTGCCCCCAGAAAAACAAAAGGAGGTGCTGAACTTCGTTGATTCACTTGGAGAACCGAGCGGCCCCAAGAAGCCTTTTCGCAGCCTGCGGGGACTGTGGGCTGATCTGGACTTTCACGTTACGGAAGAAGACATCGCCGAGGCTCGTCGCGAGATGTGGGGCAACTTTCCGCGGGACATCAAGCTGTAAGCGATGAACGTGGGCGCCGACCACACGGCGAAGCGAGCTTCGCCGACAAAGGGCGGCGGCGAGCCGCCGCACTCCACGCAGTTGATTCACTGGAGACTTTTGCTACGCTTTGAGCCGTGCCTACCACTGCGATGGCCGCTACCTCGAGGAGAGCCACTGGAAGACGACCCACACCACGGGGCTCGCCAGAATCAAGCTGTCGATGCGGTCGAGCATGCCGCCATGCCCCGGCAGCAGCGAACTCGAATCCTTCACCACGGCGCCTCGCTTGTACGCCGATTCGATCAGGTCTCCCGCCTGCCCGGCGATATTGGCGAGCGCAGCGGTGATCAGCAGGCCGGTCGCGTCGATTTGCATCCACTTCGCGAAAAAAATCGCCACCAGCAGCGAGCCGATCACGTTGGCGAAAGCGCCTTCCCACGTTTTCTTGGGGCTGAGCGCCGGCGCCATCGGCAGCCGCCCGAGCGAATGGCCCACGAAGTACGCGAAAATGTCTCCCGCCCACACCAGCGCCAGCGTGAATAGCACCAGCTCGCGGCCCATGTGCCCGATTTCGTAAATGCGCACGATGTAGCTGAATGGCAGCGCGACAAACAGCAGTCCCGCCGAGCTGATGGCCACTCCGGGCAGCACGTCGTGCAGCGAGCGCCGCGTCCCGAGGCCGATCGCCACGGCCCCGAAGAGAAAAACCAGCAGCACAGCCTCGATCGATAGCGTGCCGCCGGCCGCCTCGCGGATCATCGAGACGCCCCCGGTGAAAGTGTGCGTCTCGACCAATCCCAGCGAGTGTTGCGCGTAAAAAAGCCCGGCCGTGCAGACGATCGTCCACTTGCGGAAGGCGTGCAAACCGATGCGCTCGCCCAAATCGAAGAATTCGAAAAGCGCGATGATCGCCACAATCGCCGCGGCGACCGTCAAAATCGCGGGCGGACCCCACCACACGAGGATCACGACGATCGGGATCAGGACAAGCCCGGTGAGAATGCGAACCAGCATCGAGCGTCAGCCCCGTGCCGGGCGGCTCGTGCCCCCGGCGCGGCTTTCGCGGTCCGCGGTCTCCGCGTGGCCGGACGTTCCCGCCCGCGCCCGCGGCGCGCCCAGCCCGCCGTAGCGGCGCTCGCGTTTCTGATATTCGATCAGCGCTTCGAGCAGCCGCGCGCGAGAAAAATCGGGCCACAGCGCTTCGGTGACGTAAATCTCCGCGTACGCGATCTGCCACAAAAGGAAATTGCTCACGCGCATCTCGCCGCTCGTGCGGATCAGCAGGTCCGGGTCGGGCAGCCCGGCGGTGTAAAGATTCTTCGAGATGCTGTCTTCGTCCGCGCGAAAAGACGACGCATCGCCGTTGGCCCGTGCCTCGTTCATCTCGGCCAGCAGCGCGTTGAACGCGTCGGTAAGCTCGGCGCGCCCGCCATAATTCAGCGCCACCACCAGCTTCATCCCCGTATTGCCCTCGGTGAACCGCATCGCCTCGGTGATGTCCTTGCGCACGCCCTCGGGCAGCTGCGCCTGGCGCCCGATGAAGACCATGCGGATATTGTTCTTGTGGATCGCGGGCAACTCGCGCTTCAGATAATCGCGCAGGAGGCGCATCAGGAAATCGACCTCCGTCTGCGGCCGCCGCCAATTCTCGAGCGAGAAAGCGTAGAGCGTCAGGCACGGCAGATGCAGTTGCGCGCACGTCTCGATCGCGCCGCGCGCCGCCTTCACGCCCGCGCGATGCCCCGCGATGCGCGGCAGATGGCGCCGCTCAGCCCACCGCCCGTTTCCATCCATGATGATGGCCACGTGGTCGGGCAATCGCTTCGCGTCGAGCTTTTCGAGAAGTTCCGCTTCCTCGCGGTTCGCGGGCTTTAGGAAGTCGCTGGCTTTCACCGGAAATCGCTCAAGGAGTGCAGCTTATGCACGTTCGGAAATGTTCGCAAGCGAAAGTAGCACAGCGACTATCGCCGTGCAACACCGCGGGTCGCTCTTCGGGCCACCCGTATTTCAGATTTGGATTTCAGCCGTTCGGCATCGGCCATTTTGGCCGGGCAGCCAGCCCGTTCGCGGACGGAACCTGGGCGCCGTCGATGCCGTCGAGTGCTAGGATCGCTAGGCTTTCGTTTCGAGCTATTCGAACGGCAGCATATTTGCGGAGGTCAGTGAATGCGCGGAGATATGTCGAATCTGCTTGGCGAAGTCCAGCAGCACGCTGCGGCGTGGTTTGAGTCGCTCGATACGCGGCCGGTGCGCTCGACGGCATCGGGCGACGAATTGCGTCGGGCGCTGGGCGGCCCGCTTCCCGATGCAGGGACCGCGCCCGGGACGGTCGCCCAGATTCTCTCGAACGCCGCCACGAAGGGCACCACCGCCTGCGCGGGGCCTCGTTTCTTCGGCTTCGTGGTGGGAGGGACGCTGCCCGCTGCGCTCGCTGCGGATTGGCTCGTGTCTTCTTGGGATCAGAACGCGGGCATCTTCGTGCTCTCACCGCTGGCCTCGGTAATCGAGCAGATCGCAGGCTCGTGGCTGCTCGAGCTCGCCGGGCTCCCTCCCACGATGAGCTTCGGCTTCGTCACCGGCGGCCACATGGCGAATTTCACGGGGCTCGCGGCGGCGCGCCATCGAGTGCTGCGCAGTGCCGGATGGGACGTCGAAGCCGACGGCCTCATCGGCGCGCCGCCGATCGAAGTGATGGTGAGCGAGGAAGCGCACTACACGATCTCGACGGCCCTGCGCTTCCTCGGGTTGGGCGCCAATCGCGCGCGGCGAATCCCCACCGATAGCCAGGGACGCATGCGCGCCGACGAACTGGCCGCCGCTTTGCGCGGGCGCCAGGGGCCGTGCATCGTCTGCGCGCAGGCCGGCAACGTGAATACGGGCGCGTTCGATTCGCTCGTCGAGATTGCCGACGCCGCGAAGAGCCGCGGCGCTTGGCTGCATGTTGACGGCGCATTCGGCCTCTGGGCCGCGGCCTCGCCCGGGCGCGCGGCGCTGGTGCGCGGCGTGGAGCACGCTGATTCGGTGGCCACCGACGCGCACAAATGGCTCAACGTCCCCTATGATTGCGGGCTCAGTTTTTGTGCGGACGAAGCAGCGCATCGCGGCGCGATGTCGCTGGCTGCCGCGTATATCGTCGCCACGGGCAGCGAGCGCGATCCGCATGAATTCGTGCCGGAAGAATCGCGGCGCGCTCGCGGGATTCCCGTGTACGCCGCGCTGCGATCCCTCGGCCGCCGGGGCTTTGCCGAATTGATCGAGCGCAATTGCCGCCAGGCAAGCCGCTTTGCCGAAGCCTTGCGCGCCGCCGGCTACGAAATCCTCAACGATGTCGTCCTCAATCAGGTGCTCGTTTCCTTCGGCACGCCCGAACAGACGCAGCGCACCATCGCCGCGATTCAAGAGGACGGCACGTGCTGGTGCGCCGGCACGGTCTGGAAGGGACGAACAGCCATGCGCATCAGCATCTGCAACTGGTCGACCACGGATGAAGACGTAGAGCGAAGCATCGAGGCGATTCTGCGCGCAGCACGGGAACATGCCGGCAAATCAGCGTGATGCGAGGGCAAAGACCCCACCATCCCCACAAACCGAGGATCAGAAAATTCAAAGACTGTCGCTTGGGGCTTCTGTCCCCGGCTCCAGCTGAGAAAACTCAGCGCTCCCGGCAGCGAGGTGGATGAACGAGTTCCAATCGTGAACGTAAAACCGGCAGCAAAAGGCTCCGGCAGGCAGCTTTGACCTTAGATGTGCGAACAACGGGAACTCCTCCGAGTCTTCCGGATGTCCACCTACGGTTATGCTCGACCCTTTGGCCGAGAAAAGATGGTCGAGATCGGGCGGCTCTATAGATAAATAGAAAATCTCGCGCAGCGTCAGGACCGCCGGCGTGTACACATCCCGATCGGGGCTGTCAGGCGGGTTACATCGCAGCTTTATTTGGAGCGTTGCGCTGCGATTGGGGTAGTCAACGGCTAAGCCGGTGATCTCGGCGTCGACCAAGCCATTCGGAAATCGTTCATCCAGTTCCTCGAATGTCATCTGGATCAGCCTCAGTTGATATCAGGCGCATACTACCATCGCAATTCTTCTATCGACCGGCTAGATCGCCGAGAGCGGATGGCGGGCATGGCGCCACAGCGTGGCGAATGCTTGCCACGGGTGCGCATGCGGGTGCGCGAGCGAGCCGCTGAGGCCGGCGGCGGACGGCTCGAAGATCGCGACGTACACCAGCACGAACGTCAGGATGATCATGATGATGCTCGATGCCCACGCGATCACGTTGAAGAGCCAGCCATTCACGTGGTCGCCCATCAAGTCGCGGCGATTGATGAGCAGCAGAATGAAAATCAGCACGACCGGCAGCCAGATGCCGTTGCCCACCTGCGAGTAGATCAAAATCTTCCAGAGCGGCGCCCGCGGAATCAGGACGATCCCGCCCCCGACCACGATCAGCAGCGTATACAGCGAATAGAACGTCGGCGCTTCCTTGAATTTCCGGTCGAGCCCCGCCTCGAATCCGAGCCCTTCGCAGATCACGTGCGCGGTCGAAAGCGGCAAAATCGATGCGGCGAAAAGCGACGCGTTCAGCAGCCCGAACGCGAAAAGTCCGCCCGCCCACTTCCCTGCCAGCGGGACCAGGGCTTGCGCGGCTTCCTTCGCGCTCGAAATATTCGTCAGGCCGTGGAGATTCAGCGTCGCGGCGCAGCACACGATGATGAAAAACACGATGGCCATGCACGAGATGCTGCCGACCAGCACGTCGAGCCGCGCGTGCTTGTACTGGCGCGGCCCCACCCGCTTTTCGACGAACCCCGCCTGCATGTAGAAAAATTGCCAGGGCGCGATCGTGGTTCCCACAAGCCCGATCAGCATCAGCAGGTACGGCGCGTTCATGTGCACCGACGGGATCACGGTCTGCTTGGCGGCGTACATCCAATCGGGCTTGGCGAGAAAAGCCGAGGCGACGTAGGAAAGATAGAACGCGCA
>Ga0335072_10000513_pt1 | contig 75308 bp, 65 predicted proteins | sample Lox_Sample_21_FD_206725 | JGI IMG/M metagenome (GOLD analysis project Ga0335072, IMG submission 206725) | Soil microbial communities from Loxahatchee National Wildlife Refuge, Florida, United States - Lox_Sample_2.1 | ecosystem: Environmental > Terrestrial > Soil > Wetlands | place: USA...
TCTTTGACTGAACAGGATAGCCTCGGTGGCAAGGGTTGCATTGTAGTTTGGAAGCTTCTCAACAATCTTGCAAATGCATGCAAAGCGGGCTTCTCCGAGAACGTCTTCTTGGATCGATGTATAACTGAAGGGCTCTCCTCAGTTCGTCCCGAGAACTTCGACAACGACTTTCTTGAATTCCTGGTGAAAGCTCTACGTTATGTTGAAATGAAAAAGCGGTATCTCGGTGCTCCCGACGCCGAGACAATGATGAACAACGTATTGGAGCTTATATGGCGTGTTCTATGCGAAGCGAAGGACGACCAAGTGCACGATCAAGCATCTGAGTTTCTTTCGTCTTTCTACCTTGAACGTCAAATCTCGAGTGCAGAAGAAGTCGCTGCGAAGCAAGAGAAGGCGATCGGACGTTGTCTTTCACAGATGAAATCTATTTTCGATGCAGCGACCGTTCAATCAAATCCTTCAGACCAAGAGGCGTTCAATTCATACGGAGTGAACATTGGAGTTCGAACTTTCCGCCGAATCTTGACTCTCCTGGGAAAACTGGTCTATTACCAAACCCAAGAGAGGCTGGGTGGATTTGCACTCAATTCAAATCAGCAGCTTACCACTCCGTTGTCTCGACAAGGACGCAAAGTTTCAATCAAGTACCAAGTCGGCAAGATGCCCGTGCAAGTTCTCGAAGTTGACGAACTGGAAACCCGGACGCAACTTGTGGCTAGGCTTCATCGCCTTACTGGATATGCCCATTTTCAAATCTTCTGCGGCGGAAGTCGACTCGACCTTCTCGAAAGACCCATGCAAACAATTGGTTCTTTTGCGAAAGCATCAAAGCTGAAGCCCAACTTCATGATCAGTCCACTCAAGCCACAATATCTGCATTGGTACTTGAATCTTGTCGTCATGCAGCGCGTTACCACCGGCTTCCTAGAGACAACCATCATCAACCATTTCGACAGTCTATACAGCTTCATGGTACGAGACGATGACTTTGGCGAAGCGACATACCTTTTGTTTAATCACTTTGCGCCACATGAGAAAGCCATCCAAGCCATCGCAGATGGGACTGTTGCTTTGGGTGATCTGCTTTCTTCTGGAGCACTGTTCCAATGCATGTATGCCATTCGATGCCTTCGGTTCCGATTGACAGAACAAATTTCCAAAAGCAAGATGTGTTGGGACGTCCTGACCCATGGCATTGTTACTCTTGGAAACTTTCTCATCAATATCGCAAACGTCGAGGAGGTACTGGAGTCGGCTACAGGTACACTGCTCATATCCTTGGCTATTCTCACCATGGATGAATACCTCAACGCGCGTAACGTCTCCGAAATACTCGAAACTCTTGACACTAGGAAGCTCATGCGTCAAGTTCTTCTGGTGATGAACGATGCAGTAACAGCCTTTGTGAAGCCCATCCTGGCACTTCAGTGCTACGGTTTGGCTCTTGACCTTTCTCTTCAGTCTAGCAATGCCTGGGATGAGCTCCGAAGTTATTATGATGTTGTTAATCTCCATCACCGGCTACTGTTGGAGTGTGGCGCGCCCAATCTGAACAGGGACGTTACAGACACCGTCCTACTAAGCTTATGGAAAGCGTCAGATTCACTGCAGGTCAAAAAAGACGAACTTGTTCATTGGTTCTGGGGCATTGTTTCGCAGATGATTGGTGATGCCAGTCGGAACACCATTCGCTCCGGTCCATTCTTTGAGCTTTCTGTCAAGCTTTTCGAGCTGGAATATCCTCGCCAGGGTTTACGACTTACCGATAAGAACCGATTCATCGAATACACGCAGACCTGGAGCTCTTTGATTCAGCACCACGAACCAGCTCAGTCTCTAGCAATGACGGTTCCAGACCCCGCTCTTCATGGTCTTGTATCCTTGAACCGAGATTGTCTTCTCCGGCTTTCTCGGCTCACCAAAGATCTTCCTGTTGAGAATCTACATGTCGACCTCTTGTCTCGCCTCCTCTTCCCTCCTGCCACATCATATAGTGGCAAGCAACATGTTCCCATTCTCGGTTCACGAACCCGTGAGATCTTGTACGATCTCTTACGCATTATCTGCAAGACTGGGCAGCCACTTATGGAAGTGGTCTCAGAGATGCACAACGTCGTTGACCAAAACACGATCGAGTCATGTTCCGAAGACACCACCGAGATGCTTCGCTCTTCAGCCGGATACGTTGGCCTCATCAACCTCTCCAACACGTGTTACATGAACTCGCTTCTCACACAACTTTTCATGAATGTGCCTTTCCGGAAGTTCATGCTCAGCGCTCCGATGGACTCAACCAGCATGTCGCAGAAACTCCTATACGAGATCAAGACGCTCTTCGGGTTTCTACAGAACAGCTGCGCTCGATCTTTCCGACCCGAGCAATTCATTAACTGCATGCGTACCATCGAAGGCACGGCTATTGACCCAAGACTGCAAATGGATGCTGAAGAGTTTTCGAACTGTCTTTTTGAACAATGGGAAGGTCAAATACGCTCCCTAGCGGCTCGTGATACCTTCCGAAGCTTCTACAACGGAAGGCAAATCACGCAAACCAAATCCAAGGAATGCGAGCACATCTCTCAGAAAGAGGATTCATACTCCGTGATCCAATGCAACGTCCAGGGTTTTGCAAACCTTGAACAGAGTTTGGCTCACTTCGTCAAAGGCGAAGAAATGGAGGGCGCAAACAAGTACCGATGCGAAAAGTGTGGCGGCAAACTTGTTGATGCAGTTAGACGAACTTGCCTGCACAACATCGCAGACAGCATCATGTTCCATCTAATGCGCTTCACATACGATATCGCTAGTGGAGAGCGTACAAAGTTAAATGACCACTTCGAATTTCCGCTGGACATCGACATGAGCCCTTACACTTATGACAACATCGTCAACCCCGACGCACCTCACGAGCCTGACATGTTCAGCCTTGTGGGAGTCTTGCTGCACTCCGGCCAGGCCGAGTCCGGACACTATATTTCTTACGCTCGCGTACGACCTACCCCACCTGGAGAACCGGCCAAGTGGGTAGAGTTTGATGATGACCTCGTGAGCCTATTCGATATCAGTGGCATGGCCGAGAGATTCTATGGTGGCTTCACCGAAGAACAAGAATATGGAACCTATCAGCAATCTAAGATGTACTCTGCGTACATGCTCTTCTACCAGCGCACATCGACTATATTTTGCGATCCATCGGATGCCGGAACTTCATTGACTGCTCCACTTCCGAATTGGCTTGCCCGTTCAATCGAATCTAAGAACAATGAAGTCTTCCGCAATCTATGTTTGTTGGATTATCCCCACTCTGACTTCATTGATAATCTTTTGCGTGACATCAAGAGCGAGCATGATTGTGATGAGGATCATGAGCTGCGAAAGGACATCATTCGCCTCGGTTGCCGCCATCTGTCTCAAGTCTTCAACAAGAAGCGTTACACGGATGATTACGAGTCATCGATTGATGCTCTGAAAGAAGCGATTGGGGAATGCGTGTCATGCAATCTCTTTGCTATTCATAACCTTACCTCGGACCTTACACCGGATGGCTTCCCAGTTTTGTACGATCTCACAGTGCGCTCGTCTCATCCGTTGGTCCGCTCAAGCATACGCAAATTCATAGTCGGAGCACTTCTTCAACTTCGAGATAGCCCGGAGGACTATGGTATTGACATTGAAAGCGAGATCACCGACAACAACGACTGCGATGGTGGCGCCTTTTCCATGATCTTGCGAGTTTTCAACGCAATGGAAGTACTTCCTCTTGGGATGGCAGATTATTCTGCACGCTGGGACGACTTTTTCGGAATGATCTATGACATTGTTCGTTTCGGAGCGCACGAATCCGCAATCCTGATCAGCATCAATCTTCTCGAACGACTTCTTGAGATTTTGAGCGCAACTCACTGGAAGTTCGTGCCGTCGATGAATGACCTTCCTTACTTCGACAAAATCGCTATGGCCATCAAATCACCCATGCGTGAAGCGAACAACCTCATCAAAACGGTCTATGTGCTTCTACAACACATTGACCTCAGTGCTGGAAGTTTCCGTCCGTCGCAACAGCCACTGAATTCGTGGCGCGGGGGTAGGATGCCGCTCAATGGCACGGAAATGAGCTTGTTGAACTTCACAACAAAGAATGGTCGCATCTGTTGGCTTGCCAATTGCCTCAGATATTTCGATGAAGATGAAGAAAAAGCAGCCAACAAATCTGAATCTTCGAATACACAAACGCGACTTTTTGATGTGGCAGATTTTATGGAGATGATCATGCAGTGCAACCCACCTCCGACCTTTATCGACAATGTCACGGTCACGATCAGGGAAGGATTGGATTCCAGATTGAGTAAGACCGCACTTGACAACCATCTCCGGGCCGCTACGGAACTTCTCAAAGCCACCGGTTCTCCCGATGTCTTCGATATGGTGCACGCCACCATATCGAAGATAACTCGGGACACCGCCAGGCACTACCTGGCGTTTTACGCCGGGGCGTGCCTGGCGGTGTCGGTGCAGCGGCGTGCCTGGAGGACTTGTGGTGAGTGGGCACTACCATTGCTGGGCACTGCGTCACCTCCACCAGTGCGTGATGAAGCTCAGCAACTGATTATCAAGTACCTCGTTGATGAAGAGGTCATCCGAACCGATAATGAAGAGCGTCGCAAGTGGCGTGTGGGCGTCTCGCGAAATTTCCTTCAGATTGGCCATCGAGCGGCGATGGAAGTTTGCAATGAACCGCGTGGCCTTACCTCCGAGCTCAGCCCTCTTGTGACTGTACTTAATGCGGTTGGTACCTACTTGTCGACAGCTATCAATGCCCACCCTGAGTTGAAGGAAACGGAAGACGAGAACCTCATTCCTAGCATACAGGGTAAGGTTGACCAAATCCGCACAGGGATTCTGCCATCGAACAGAATCTCGGAACCCCTTTGTATCTCAAAATCCCATTCTATTCCCGTTGGACGCCTCGGGAAGTATGTTCTCACACGCGATGCTACACCTCCTGAAGTCGAAATGATGGATCTCGATACCTTCACTGACCAGCTCATTACCTCATCTGTGACAGAAGAGGAAATGTACTTGAGCGAGGAAGGCGAGATTCATGACGACGATGAGGGTGAAATCGACAGCGTCTTGAGCGAGACCATTGATGGGATTCCTTTGAGTGATTTTGAAAGCGACACTAACGGGACTTCAGAACTCGTCAATTGCGCCGCCGCCATGGAAGACGAAGACATGCATCATGATTCGGCTGGATCAGGTATGCAACTAAACCCTTTCAGCTCAGACGATTCAGTCTATTTGTCAGAAGATGATTGAATTTGATTCTAACGTGCACACATTTAGCTGACACGGTTTCTTAGAAGACTACTCAGAGTATCAGAGTGACGAAGAACTCTGAGTTGCGACATCATTTTCCATATCTTTCGGCATGAGCGATGGAGTTTCGGCTTTCTGCATATTTTCCGGCGCAATCAGACTGGCAGCCGTCACGGCCGGATGAAAACCATCTCTCTATACGACATGCAGATCCGGTTACGATTTGTGCGATTTAGCGAGCATCCTAATAGTTATTGACGTGCGATGGTCAACGATTAGGAAGAACTCAGAGCATGGAAAAAAGGGAGTCGGGAAATGAGCGGGATAGATTGTTCATTCGGCGTTCATATGTTGTTGTGTTATGGAGATCATACCGGCCGGACGTGAAGGGTGAGGAGAAGAGAGGATACAACTATCTCTTGCATACCGGCGAATACCCCAATACCCCCCAAATGAGACCACCCTTTTCTGCACACGGCCCCAAAACGAACCCATTTGATTTCATCCATTGTATTTTCGAACCGTCTAGCAAGCCGAGGAAGGAGAGGTTGGTGGTTAGGTGAGACGGTCGGATGTGCTGACGGAGTGAATATAAAGATGATTTCAGTGACCGCATCCTTCCATCACTCTCATCGTGACATCGTCCAGCCATTGCAACAAGCTAGCCATTCTACGCGCCATCACCCCAAATCCCAACCACGAGCATCGCAAAGCCCAGTCCCCAAATGCCCGTCCTCACCGCCTCAACCGCCCTCGCGCGCTCAACCCCCCGCCTCACAACCTCGCCATTAACCTCCTCATCCCCGCTCTCACTCTTCCCGCTCGACGACCCACCCCCATCCACCAAAACCGCCGACTCGTCGACCTCGAGCGCGTCGCCGGCGACGCGCACGCCCGGCGCCGCGGCCATCCGCCCACCCCAGCCGTGCGCCGCGCCGACCGCCCGCGCCGCGCGCTCCACCCGCGGCCCCGCCAGCCCGAGCCCGACGGCGGCGGCGGACCACAGCAGATATGGGTGCCGTGCGCGGCGCGGTGCGAAGGTAAACGCGAAGGCCAGCGCTGCGAGGGCGACGGCGCTCAGCGAGCGCTGGGCGTGGCGCGCGCGCGTCCGCAGCGCTGCCTGCGCCGCCGAGGCGTTGCCTGCGGTCGGGAGGTACAGCAGTGTGGGGTAGGTGAGCGTTGTCAGTGTGTAGGAGAGGCCCTGGGTGCGGTTAGTGGCTGGTGGAGTGACGGAGGGTGCCTGGAAGCCGGCCGGACGTACTGTTAGCAGGCCGAGCGATATCGTGCCGATGAACTTGGAGATCGTGATCAGGGGGGCCCGCATCTTGATTGTGTCGACGGGTGGCTGGGTCGAGCGCGGTGTGGCCGTTGGCGGAGATGGTGCGCTGTGATGCGGGTGCTGGTGGTTTTGGTGGGATGCTGGATGTGAGGTCGAGTTCAGTCCACTGATAATTACCTATTAGCTCCGTGGCCAATTAGATCGCGGCACGAGCCACTTCGTCATTGGCTGGGGAATTCGCGGCGGTCTTCTTACGTCCTTATCTCCTTGTGGCCTTTTGTGCGGAGCCTGATCTATTAGTGGGTACCCCCTAATATTAGAGGCCTACTTAGGGGGTAAAATTAAGGATATGGTGGATACCTGAGCAGAATTTTTGACGTGTTCGACGCGACTTCAATCAAAATTTAATAAGCTCCGTTTCTTTTCTCAAGATATTCACGGAAGGAGCCGGAATTGTCTCCTTCCTTGCTTAACCAAACTAGATATTCATTCTCCTCAGTACTATCTAGTATCTAGCGAGAATAGCTGTTGTGCCTTCCGACAAATCAACCCATCCCTACCTCGGCACAGCTACCGAGGGCATCGCGAACGGCTGCGGAGCAGTATCCCTCCTCTTCCGGCCGTTAAAATGTCAGCTTAAGAACACTCTCCAACTTTAAAATCTCCCCCAATTCCTTACGCCAACCTTCGTCCAACTCATCTCCAGCTGTGTACCAAATCACAAAATTGCCATGCCTCAGGATCGATACGAATATGTCAGCGATGTCTGGCGAGACGGAATCTTCAGTAAGAGCGACGCGACTATTCTTGGCCGACAACTGGACAGCTGTTGACGCTCCTATAGACAACAAAGTCGTATTCTGCACCGGTGGTGGTGGATCCATCTGCTCAGCACAGGTTCGAGCGTTGGTCGCGCTGGGCGCAAACGCCATGATCCTAGGCCGCAACGTCGAGAAGACCGAGCGAGTAGCGGCGGACATTGCTCGCGTCCGGCCAGGCGCAAAGGTGCTCGGCGAAGGTGGCATCGACGTGCGGGACGTGGCGACACTGGAGGCAGCGGCGGCCAAGTGCGCGCGCGAGCTCGGCGCCATCGACTTCGTGATCGCGGGCGCGGCGGGCAACTTCCTGGCGCCGATCGCGCAGCTGAGCGCCAACGCCTTCAAGACGGTGATCGACATCGACCTGCTGGGCTCGTACAACACGCTGAAGGCGACGCTGCCGTACCTGCGGGAGAGCGCGGCCCGCCACCGAACGGACGGCAGGACAAAGCCGAAAAACGGCACCGGCGGCCGCATCATCTTCGTTAGCGCCACCATGCACTACTCCGGCGTGCCGCTGCAGACCCACGCCGCGGCCGCGAAGGCCGGCGTCGACGCCCTGTCGTGGCAGGTCTGCGTCGAGGAGGGCCCCCGCGGCATCACCAGCAACGTCATCAGCCCCGGCCCGATCTCAGGGACTGAGGGCATGGACAGGCTGAGCCAGAGCTCGAGGAGGGAGGAGGAGGCCGCGAGGCAGATTCCGTCCGGCCGCTGGGGAAGGGTCAAGGAAATCTCGGATGCAACCGTGTATCTCTTCTCAGATACCGGTAACTACGTCAATGGCGAGGTGTTAGTGGGTGAGTAGTGCTTTCGACTTGAAATGTTGCAGATAGCGTGAAGCTGACGAGATGCAGTGGATGGCGGTAGCTGGCATACTCAACATCAACCTGGGAGTGGCTTTCAGTATCCCGACTTTCTCCTCAGCGGCAACGAAGTCAAGGGAGTTAAGGGGAGTCTGGAAGAAAGAAGATCGAAACTATAGTGTGAATGGACCTATTGAAAACGTAGCATAGTGGGTACCGGCATGAATTCTGTAATTTCTCACGGAACAGGACAAGAACCAAGGCGAAACACTTCATTAAGGAGTCGAGCTGTTCTTCTAATGTACTTCTTACATTAGGCATCTCACCGAACGATATCATCCAAGTATCTTCTGATGTATAGGCGTCTCATTGTCCATCCATGCTGATGTATCAGAAAGAGTGAACTCGGTGGGCCTACAGAACTCTACGGCCTTTGAAGTACAAGCAGTTGAACCGCGGACCTCGGGAAATAGCCAGGTTGTGATCTGATCAAGGACAAGAAGTTGAAATCATTTCTTGCCTTGTCTCTAACATATGACTCGTCGTGGACATGAAATTCTCCAGGATGAATCCAGCACTGCCACCATTGATATCAATTAACGATGGAGTTGAGCCAGGAAACGCATGCTACTCGTCAGGCCTTAATCATTTGTGCAAAGAGACAATTGTTTTCGAAACGAATGCGAAACTTAAGTTCGTATTGTTTGATCATGGCATTCTTTGAATTGTGATGCAGGTACAGGGCTGCAGACAAGGACGAGGGTAAACAACCACGAGATGTCTTGCAGTTGGATACTCTGCTCGAACCTAGCTAGGCTTACGTGCCTTCAGGATCTTCGTACTCCATGGCTTGACATCCTTCCGGTCCTGGGAATGCTCAATATCTGCATAGGCCAACAGCTGACCTTAGTCGAAGTGTCTGAGCAGCCATTGACGGTAGTGGTACCGCCACTTTGCATACGTATTCAACGGTCAGGTCTAAAGTACACGGTCGAGCACGGTGTCCATGCAAGTCAAAAGCAGATCGTCAATGCCTGCGGTATGCCGTCATTAGAATAACAATTAAAAAAGCTTAAGCTACATTCTGCTTTGAAACGACTGCCAAGAATCAGATGGGAATCCTATCACATCGAGGATCGCATCTGAAGGCATGTTATTATCATCCCCGATCTATTGGTATCGTACCGAACATTCCGGCATATCACCACGCACCAACAGCGTGGCATGGCTTCTTCCAAAGATGGATTGACTAGGTCTCTGCTAGCAGGCCACGCAATACGTGTACAGTGTACACGGGCCGCTAAAAAATACTTTTCCACGGCGAAAATATTACAAGCTGCTCCACATGCGTCGTCTCGTCCCCTGAATGATTATCCAAAGTGCTCCATACGTGCCTGCCAAGGAGAAGTGAGAGTGACACGTTTAGAAGCAGCGTCGGTTGGACCCTCTCACCAAGCGCTATCTACATCGCCGACGTGCGACAAAATGGAATGCGCCCGCGTAGGTGGCCATTGGCAGCAAAACGCAAAGCAGTGAGCGGATCTTGTGAGTGTGGCTTCTGCCGCGCCACGTTTGGAACATTGCAATTGCGCCGTCATCCCCATTCGCTTCCGCCCTACCCACACACCATGTACTTGAAACAATCGTCGCGGCGAATCGCTCTGCTCAGATGTCGGAACCGTTAGCAAAACGAGCCGATTGATTGTCCGGTTTGAAATGTTTTGTCCGCTTGGCTCTTTCTTCCACCGCCGCTTTCGTCGTCGCGGGTAAGCTCACATGCCGAAATTGGGATAGGATGGGCATGGAGCAAGCGTGCATCTTCATTCATCGGAAGCAAGCGGCTTCCATCCTGCTGGCGATAAAACTCACACATAAAGTGTGCAGACCAGATCCCTTCTGCTGGCTGGCTTGCCGTCGTTGATTTCATCTTTGTCGTTCGTTTCTGGCATTAGCGTTCCGTGGTTGGGAAACGCGGGCTCGTAAAGAGTGGCGACAATGGTGGCCGATAATGCAGGCTTCGTTGAAGCTTGTCTGCGAGCGGATCAGCGCGATATTGGAATGGGACGCAGAGTGCGGCGGCTGTGTGTAGTGAGTGGCCAATTCGCGGCCAGCTTCCTTGTCGAAGCCTACCACACCCGCTTCTATTCCGAGCCCAAGTGATGCAAGCCGTGAGCTGATCGCTACGGGCGAATGCGGCTCTCGCTTCTTGTCTTCTCGCATCAGCCCGTGAACATGTCGAAACTATTGCATTTGCTGCAGCAGTCCACGTCGACAAAATATCAAAAATGTCTCGGGCTAGCCCCAGCTAACCTACGTTGATTTGTGATGGCGGTTCGGACGACGGCAATCCGACGCACCTTTCTTCAATTTTAGCCAGCGAATGTTTCTATCTTCGAACGCTGAGCGCACTTGCAATCCCGTGCCACACATCTGATCGGCCATGGTTACAAAAAACCTGCCATGGGTGACTCGGTGGATGAATTGCCGATCACGCCGTATGGCATGTACAAAAGTCACTGATGGGCGCACTGCCTCTTTCCTGTGCCCAGGTTCCCAGTACATACGCTCATTGCTCCGTCGATAGATTAAGCCCCCGCCGCGACGTCGATACGCCATCCAGGATTCCGGTGGCGATGGTCGACAATCCACTGCCGTAGCAAGTAGGGAGTGGACCGAGTATCGCCGCCGTGAACGCAATCACCTGAGGCTTATGTACCAAGATGGAAGCTGAAAAGTGTAGAACTAAAGTCCATCGTGGAATCTTCGTCCGGTCGTCATCGTCATCCTACCGTTGCAAGTTGAAGTGTTCAGCCCAGCCCTGTTTCCAAGCCATGCTGGCCGTTTACCGCGGTATGCCTGTCAGATGGCAAAACTGCAGCGGACAGGAGACGTCATGTACATGCAGTCGATTTGACTTGGATGGATCTGGACTTCACGCGCTTGTGTTGTTATTCTCAAACAGCAAAAGGGGTCGGTGGAATTGTTTTAGCATCAAAGGGTCCATCGGTAGCTGGAGATGGTAAGGACGCGCGGATGAAGTGCAAATCTAGATCAGTAACGGGTTTGGGATGGGCGTTACGACGGGCGGTTTGGTGGGACGACATCAAAAAGTGCGTGTCAGTGGCAGTCTGGGGGCTCCTAAGTGGTGGCAGCGGATTGCTCGAAATGGGTATGCTTCGATGCTTGTGCTTTTCGCTGCTGGCCCGCCGTTCTCTTGCTGGGGTCATGGATTTTAGTGGGCGTGTTTAGTGGTTGACGCTTCTGCAGAAGCGGCGCCGCGCCCGCCGCCATTCCACAATCCCCATCTGACCCATCCCAACCCGTCTTTCCTGTCCAATCCCTCCCAGCCCTTTTTCTTGCTTCCTCTTGCTCTTTTGCTATCTTTCCTCTCACCACCATCTTCACGTTACATCTCCCTTCCTCCTCCTCCCCGATTCACCTCTTCCTATCCCTCCGCTGCTCCCGCGCTGGCTTGACTCTCTTCGTCAGCCTCGCGTGGAAATGTTTACGTTCTGTGCTCTGGGAGCATAGTCGAAAACACCTCTCTATTCACTCCACCCCTGCAATCCAGACGACGCAGACCAATTGGACCGCCAATTGCATCACCAATTGCCACTGCAACCGTCCAACTGCCCTATATTCACTTGCCATCGTTTTAATACTACACTCCAATTACCTTCGTTGACAACTCTACCTGAGTTGTTCCGACTTCCGTCGCTATTGTCCCTAGGTCCTGTCGTCACCAAGCGACAAGCTCTACTCTGCCGACAACAGCCGCTCACTTCGGCAGAACTTCACTGTAATCATTCGATCTGATCTTGTGAATTTTGATCTAACTTTTTCAAAAGCGTCTATCCATCGCTTGTGTACCTCTTCGGATTCCTCCCCTCCGCAACACCCAGCAACTACATCGACAATCTCTAGGTTTCTATCCACAATGGCATCAAAGCAGATGCCCTCACATCTGCACATAAGCCAAATGTTACTCATCCTTCTCTGCGTGTTCGCGAGCACGGTTACTGCTCTCACCCAAGCATACTGCTCTAACGAGAACACCGCCACCACCGAAGGAGGTACGTGATACCGTTGTCGCTTCCCGATCACAGTCAAAGTAGCTAACAAGTAGCACAGATTCGTACACCTACCAGAGCAATGGTCATTGTGAGACTATGTGCCAAGGGTATGCGTTTGGCGTCGTGCAAGATCTACTTTGCTGGTGCTCAAACTATGCTCCTGACAACACCATGTCAGTGAGCAACTGCAATCAGCAGTGCCCTGGATATCCTTACGAATACTGTGGGAGCAGTTCTAAAAATCTCTATGGATACATTGCTTTGGGACCATCGGCCTCTGGAACTACTGGAAGTTCTTCTCAGGCGACCTCGACGGTTAGTATTTTCCCGTATTTTATGCTTTACTCTCTTTCATTTCCGTATCAACTTAATGGCCTCACCGTGGTCGGGTATCATCCGCTCTCATCTTGGAGAGCAATATCCTCTTAAGTTAACTCCATTCCGGTCATAATGGAGCTTGAGAGAAACAGTGAAAGCGTGTCTACAGCGATGCAAACCGTGTCTCTTTCAATCTAACTTTTCTAATCCACTCACACAGGCGTCAACTTCGTCTTTCGTTTCTGTTGTCACGGATACCGTATTCGGGAGCATCACTGTCCTGGGGACAGTTACGATAGACCCGACGGTCACCTCGACTATTTCACCCTTCGTATGCAAACTCGACTACCTTTCTTCTACTGGAAAACTTCCTAGCAGAATCCGATTCTGACTGCTTGTATAGGCTGTTACGACTGAATCGGCCGCTGGATCCGTAACATCTTCCCAAGCTACCGAGTCCAGCTCGGTCACGCCATTCGTAACCACTCAAATTGTCACTCAGAGTGGCAATGTATTGACCCAAACCGTCACCACCATGCCGACCAGTGCCGGTCAACTGAGTCAAAGCAAGAAGTCCAGTAGTCCTGGTCTCATTGCGGGCATCACCATCGCATGCGTTGCCGCAGTGGCATTCTTAATTGCTGGTGCGTTTATCTTCTGGCGTTACCATAAACGCCAGCAACGCCTCTTCGTCGATGCTGAAGGCAACCTCACAACATCTGGCATTGGGTCACCTCAGCGTCCCATGAGCGTTTCAACCTCGAGCGCACTGATGGCTACGGGTATTGGCAGCGCACCTCCTCGTCTCAACATTCCAATTGACGGCGAGGAATCATCTCCAGTGTCGCCTGTTGATAGACGGGGCAGCTTAGGTGGAATTTATCCATTCTACCATGAGCAAGACTCACGTTTGATGCCGTTCAACACGCATCACAACAACGACTCCCGTTCAAGCTTCAACGACGGCAACGACTACACTCGTCGCCTAGAGGTAAAATTCACCACTATGAGTTAGAACGCCTGCGAACAAAGCTAACATGTGTTATTCAGGTCAAGAACCCTGATCTGTACGACCCAGAAGTGCGTTCAATGAGCTCCTAATACAAAATCTTGTTCATCGATGCATAATCCTGTGTTCGTCGATGGACATTCCATTTATCGATTAACGAGCTCATTTGCCGCACGTAGTAATCTCAACACTGCTGCAATACCTGCTCTCCCTCCGATATCCTTACCTCTGTTTACGCAATCAAACGAATGACAACGACCATTCATCAACAACGACCTTCCACTTCTCTCTTCTGTATGCTTATTCATTTGTATATACGATTTGCCAAAGACACGAACAATTCGGCTCGGCATATCAAATGCCCGGTAATTAGTTTTCCTTTCAGCACGGCGTTCGGACTTGGTGGATACCTCAGAAGGTGCTATTCCGGCGTTTAAAGCCTGATGCCTTCATCACCATTTGCATGCCAAAGGAGTTTCTCTCCGCGTGCCTGCTCACTCAGGTGTCACTTTGCGGACTTTCCTTTTACAGGTTGGAGGAGATCAAAAATGGGTGGTGGTCTGGTAGGGCCTTCAGTTCATATTCGACAAAATTGCGAACGGCATCGAAGGACATGTGCACCTTGAATTTGGCTCTGACCAAGTTGAAAGTTGAGGCGCAACGAAGTAATTGGACATTGATTCAATTACATTGCGTCTTATCCATCAGCGAGTCTTGAGATATATGTACTATCAATCCCTTCAATGGAAATATCAATCCCATCAGGACCGATTTCGAAAGTGATTTATGTTCAAGCCTAAAATTATCTCTTAAAAGCATTTACTTCGAGTAGTGCAAGAGAAACCGAAGTTTGGTGATAGTCAAGCTCAACCTTTAGCCAAGCGTCTCGCGAGTAGGATTTGCAGCTGACATTTGACACCTTTTGACGACGTTCCAAGTTCGCAACGCAAATTTCCCGCCACATCTTGCTATCATTCTCGCTCTTGCTTCTCACACTACGCTTATAAACGACCAATTGTTGGTATTTCACGCACTTTCGAAATCCTTAACCGGGAGACTCGTTCCAAGTCCTTGATTCTCGAACACACGCACACACAGCTTTCTATCTGCCACGCGATCGCTTTGAGCGATCAACAACGACGACATGAGCAAAACATGGGAGGTGGATCCAGAAACAAGAAGTAAAGTGCGTACTGTCAAGAGGGTATATTGAAGCGATTGCGGGTCGACTAAGTGGACATCATAGCTGTTAGAGCTCCAAAAATCAAACGGCAACAACCAATGCGTTGACTGCGGCTCACCAAGTCCTCAATGGGTGCGTAATAAGCCTTCCCTACATGTGTGTCGGTCAAACTTTGCATCAAGCTTCCTATACCGCTCTCGGCGTTCCAGTCTCTCTGCGTCAATTCGAACGACCGACTTTAAAATGACAGACTACGACTGACTATGTCTCCATACATACAGGCTTCTCCCAAATTCGGTATCTTCATGTGCCTACAATGCTCCGGCATCCATCGCGGCCTGGGTGTACACATATCCTTCGTTCGCAGCATCACCATGGACGCTTTCAAACCGCAAGAGCTAGCGCTGATGGCGGCAGGCGGCAACAAGCCATGGCAGACGTTCTTCGACAGCCACCAAACGAACAAGCTGGAGGGCCGCACCTTCGAAGACAGCACCATCGCTGAGCGCTACGAGGGCGAGGTGGGCGAGGAGTACAAGGAGCGGCTGGCCGCCAAGGCCGACGGCCGCGAGTTCGTGCCCGAGCCGCCCGAGGCCAAAGAGCGGCGGCGCGCGGAGGCGGAAAAGCGCAAGAAGCAATTCGCCGGCGTGGCCGCCGGGTCGCACGGCGGCAGCCGCAGCGGTAGTCCCGCGCCGGGCGGTGCCAAGCCGCTGTCGCGCACGCAGTCCAACCTCTCCAACAAGGCCTCGTCGCGGTCGGCATCACCCGCGCTCGGCACCGCGGCCGCGTCGTCGGCGCGCAAGCAGCAGAACGAGGCGTTCTTCGCGCGCATGGGCGCCGAGAACGCGGCGCGCCCGGACGACCTGCCGCCGTCGCAGGGCGGCAAGTTCGCCGGCTTCGGCAGCGACTGGCCGCCGGCCGCCAAGGCCGAGCCCGGCGGCGCCGCCGTCTTGCCCTCCGCCGGCGACTTCCAGCAAGATCCCATGAAGGCGCTCTCCAAGGGCTTCGGCTGGCTGAGCACCACCGTCGGCAAGGCCGGCCAGGAGGGCCTCAAGCGCGTACGTATCCCTCCACGTGCTCCGCACCCCCTTCACTCGAATAGGAGAGCAACGCTGAAGCCCCACAGCTCCAAGAAGCGGACTTAGCCACGCACGCGCAGCGCGCCGCAGCGGGCCTACACTCGGCCGCGCAGACCACCTGGGCCGCGAGCTCGCGCGGCGCGACCGACGCCCTCAGCCGCTTCGTCGAGGGCTCCGGCGACCCCACGCAGGCCGGGTCGCGCAGCGCTCCCGACAACGGTGCCCTGGCGTACGGCGACGACCACTCCGCCAGCGCGGACGCCTACGCCGGTGACCCCGACCGCAAGGCCTTCTGGGACGGGTTCGCGGCCGCGGGCGAGGAGCGCATGGCGGAGCGGCAGCGCCGCGCGCGCAAGCCCGCCGAGCCCGAGCGGAAGGACTTCTGGGACGAGTTTGCGAGCATTGGTGAGGCGCGCGCGAAGCCCCAGGGCGCGGGTGGCGCTGCCGCCGGCGTGTTTGGCGCTGCCGCGAAGCCCAAGAGTAGTGTTGGGACGGCCGCCATGGCGAAGAAGGCGTCTGGGGCGCCCGCGGGCAAGGCCGATGAGTGGGAGGATTGGTAGCGCGAGTGGGCTGGGGTTTCTGGTGGATGGGTGGGGGGTTGGCTGGCGCCGGTTTTGTACGCTTGGTGCGCCGTGTATGATAGATAGCTTGGGTTAGGGCCTAGACGGAGGGATGGATGGTGCATGGTTGGGTGTAGCGTTGCATGCGATTGCTGTTTTATATACAGAAATCTATCTATGCTGTTTAGGCTTTCCGCGCGCCATAACGAACGCAAGGCGGAGTACAACCGAGCGCTCTTATATCGCTCCCAGCTCCTTCAGCTTCGCAATCATGTCGTTCACATCGCCGACCCTCTCACCACCCTTCCTCGGCGGCGGCTCTTCCACCCTCACAGTCTCAAGCCTCCGCCGCACATCCACGCCCATCTCCTCCAGCGTCTTCTTGACAATGGGCTTCTTCTTGGCCTTCATGATATTGGGCAAGCTGGCGTAGCGCGGCTCATTAAGCCTCAAATCGGTGGTAACAACCAACGGCAACTTCGCGCGCAGCGTCTCCGTGCCGCCATCCACCTCGCGTGTGACCGTCACGGCCCCACCGCCCGCGTCAAGCTCCACCTTCGCCGCCTGCGTCGCCTGGCCCCAGCCCAGCAAGCCAGCCAGCATCTGGCCCGTCTGCCCCTCGTCGCCATCGATGCTCTGCTTGCCGGCGAGCACGAGGTTCGCGCCGGAGTCGGCCACGGCGCGCGCCAGCAGCCGCGCCACGCCCAGCGGCTCCAGCGGCGGGCCCGCCTCGTCCACCACCACGTGCACGCCGCTGTCCGCGCCCATCGCCAGCGCCGTCCGCAGCGTGTCCGCCGCTTTGGGCGGCCCCGCGCTGAACGCGATGATCGACGACACGCTGGATGGGTGCCGCTCGCGCAGCCGCACCGCTTCTTCGATTGAGAGTTCGTCGAACGGGTTCATGCTGTGCTTTACGCCGGCTGTTTCGATGCCCGTGCACGCTTTGTTGACGCGCGGCTTGACCTGCGGTGCGTTAGCTGTGTGGTTTGAGACTTCGAAGGCGTGTTTGGAGCTTTGAAGGGTGGGAGGAAGGGAGGCGGGCGGCGTACCGCGTAGTCTATTACCCGCTTGACGGGGACGAGGATCTTAAGGGAGGTCATTTTTGAAGGTGGAAGGAGGAAGGAGAGCGAAAAAGGGGTGGGAGAAGGGTCAATTGCGAGATTGAGGTTGGAGTGATGTTCAGTTTCTTGGAGTTTGGTAGTTCTGCGCCATGCGGAATCGACTTCGGCTGGAATCGGCTTTCGGTTCCTACCCGATATCGACGTGCAGCTTTCAATGGCGAATGCAACAACCACAAATAGTACGACCACAGTGATTTCTGCAGTGAATGGCCGTCTTGTATGGTTTTCACAGAGCAATGAGAACACATCGAAGCGATTGACAGCTGGCTCCGAGCCATTGCCTTGCTATTTATTACCTGCGGTTTTATCTAGGCTCCATCACTACACCATCGGATTGATTGCCCATCCGTTCATTGACGGACGGCCCACCAGCAATAGCCTTTTCGAGTCTTGTACGTAGGCCAAGTTTGTCCATTCTGCCTTCTCCGTGTCAGTTCCCATTTTCAGTACTTGCGTCTCTCTTCTCTTTCGGGTATATGTGACAACCGCGATCTCCTTCCTCCTGCGAACCTTTCATCCAACCAATCCACCTTTCCAAAGCCCATCTCGCCTCCAAGGCGACGCCCATTAGAAGTCCTAATATTCCAAGGCGATCGGTCATACGCAAACTCAAACAAAATACATAGAGAAAAGAAAACAGCCAGCCCGTTTTGATAGAGATAACAAAAAGGAGGGTAGAGGTGCAGATTATTAGGGAGCGTAGCTGAAAAGAAAACAAAATGACGCAGAAAAGAAAAGCGAAGAAGCAGCAGCTCCGAATGCCTAGCCCATAGAGAGGAAGCCAAACCCAGCGCAATCCAAATCCAAATCCAAGCGCACAACTCCATATCAAATCAACGCAGCAGCAGCAGCGAAGCGAAGCGAAGCGCCACCGCAGCACGCACTGCAAACACCACCCAGCGCCGCTCCACCAGCGCTCGTCCATCTGTCACCGGCTACTGCGCACCAACCTCCTCCTCGGCCCACCCCTGCAGCGCATGCGCGCCCTCCCCGCCAATCGCCAGCCCATACGGCGCGCCCTGCGGCATCGGCAGCGGCGGCGCCGCAGCCGCCGGCAACGCAAACGGGCCCTGCGTGAAGACGGGCAGCGAGACGGCGCGCGCGTGCTGCGCGGCGCGGGCGGACGCGGGCGCGAGCAGCCCGCCGATGGTGGGCGCGGCGCCGCTGCCGTTGGCGAGCCCCGGCGACGCCGTGCCGTTCGCGCCGCCGAAGCTGGCGCTTGCGCTGTGGTGCGGGCCCGAGGGCGGCGGCGCGAGCGAGGGTGGCTGCGAGGCCGGCGAGGCGTCCGCGCTGTAGAACGCGGCTTGCGCGGCTGCTGACGTGAAAGTGTTCGCGCTGAGGGCTGCGCTCGAGTCCGGTGGGGAGAGGAGTGGCAGCGCGCTTTGCGGGGAGGGCTGCGCGGCTTGCGCTGCTTGCAGGTACAGCATTAGCGGGTTGGTGCTGCCGGTGTTGAGGATTGAGACTGGGTTAGTGCTGCCGGGTGCGCCGGGGCCGGAGGGCGACGAGCGCTGGAAGCCGTTGCCTGGAGGCGGGGAGGAGAGGCCGTCGTGGCTGCCGGCTTGTTGATTGTGTTGCTGGTTGAGCTGGCGAGGAGGATTGCCGCAGCGGTCCTTGCCGAAGTTGACTTTGAATCGCTTGTACTCCTCTTTGCCTCGCACTGCTTCAATGGCCTTGATAGCGTTGGCAATGTTGGTGAAGTTGACAAATGCACAGCTCTTCTCTCTTAACGTGTTGACCAGTTCAATCTCTCCATACTCGGAAAAATCCTGACGCAAGCGATCTTCCGTCCATGTCTCATCGAGATTTCCTACGTAAACATTGCGAGAAGCACCACCGCTCACAGCAAGAGCAATTGCCGGTGGAAGCGGACCGGAATGCTTACCCCATCCAATCTTAAGTCGACGGTTGTGGATCATAAGACCTTGAAGGTTGCTAAGAGCATAGAAAGAAGCAGCAGATGTCGGATCAATGAAAGTAACAAAGCAGATGTGCTTATCGGGGATGTAACGAATATGATGGAGAAGACCACCACGAACGACATTGCAAATCTCTTCAATCGTCGTCTCCGGATGGATATTGCCAAGATAGACTGTACGATTACCCAAGTTGTTAACACCACCGGCAGATGTAGCTACGGCGGCTGCTGCAACTGATTGCTGAGCGAGAGCGTTGGAGATGAGATCACGGTCAGCACCGTTCAGTACGTGAGCGTATCCAGGAGCGATGCCGAGATACTGCGCTGCATTCTGTTGTTGCGTCTTGGAGACGTACGCACATCGATCCTTGCCATAGTACACTCGACGAGGTGGTTGCCATTTCGGCTCTTGAGGAAGTTGGGCAACAGCCTTCACGGCGTTACCAATCGACAGAAAATGAACAAACGCGATGTTCTTCTCGCGAACCATCTTCACCGTGTCGATCGGACCAAACTTTCCAAGATCCTCGCGGATTTCTTCTTCAGCTATGTCTTCAGGCAGATTACCAAGATAGACGTTGCGTGAAGCACCCGACTGTTGCACCGCCAAAGCGACCGAGGTTGGAACCTGCGAAGGTTTTCCCCATCCAATCTTAATATCTTGTCCTTTGATGGAAAGTTTCTTCAGGATGGCGTCAGAGTGGAAGTGAGTGGCGGAGGAGCTATCGAGGAACGAAATGAAGGCACAGTTCTTGTCGGGCAGAAGCCTGACCGATTCGATCTGACCACTACGCACGTGGCCAAGAATCTCCTCCGCGGGAGTCTCCGGAGGAATATTACCAAGATAGACGGTTCTGCTGGTGCCAGACATCAATCCTGGAGCGAGTTGAGTGGGACCTCCAAGACCTCCAAGGCCAAATTGTTGAGCGCCAAAGGCAGCGAAACCAGACGTCGGAGACTGTGGGGCTCCTAGAAGCGGGTTCGCGCCGAGAGTGGGTGACACAACGTTCTGATACAGGGTCGGTGAGTTCAGAGGATTGTTTTGCGCACCAGCGGCGAACTGGCTCTGCTGAGTTTGGCGTTGGACACCACCGTTAGGCTGCGCAAAGCTACCGAAGCTCTGGAACTGTGGTGACTGAAAGGCATTAGGTGAGCCAGGCTGAAATGGGCTGCCGAGGAGAAGTTGCGATGGCAAGAGTGGAGTAAAATTCATGTCAAAGGCCGTTCCTGGCGTCTGCATGTCCAGGGCCTGGTTGGTTTGACCATGGCGTCCCGTGTTGATGTTTGGAATGTTGCTTCTTTGCGGATGCCGATCGGAGTAACCACCGATGGATGGATGTTGCGAATGGAATGAGGCCTGTGGATAGGCTGACTGATCTCCATTGATGGCCGGCTTGGAGAAGGATCTGGTAGGAGCATGTCCCGGGACGTGGATGGCGTCGGGATGCTGCATGGCCAGCATATGTGGCGGGACGGCCGTGTCCCGCAGTGTAGATGAGAGTACAGCCGTTTTGGATGGTTTGGAGCGCCCGGTGCTGAGCGAACCGGACGGTCAGGTGAGTGAAATGGAGGAATTAAAGCTGGAAAGTATGATTTAACAAACAGCCGCAGAAGAGGAGCCTGTTTCAACTCGACTGAATCTGCAGGGTGCGTAAACATTCCGGACTCCGGCGAAGAATGTAACAACTCACCTGAGCCAGATACCGACAAGCAGTAATTGAGATGAATTAATTGGTGCGAAAGCGGTCTGGAGCACTACAATGAGTGAGTGATGAATTAGAGATCGTCAGGTGAAGATCATAGGGTATTCCGGTGGCCAATCCGTGTGAGTCTGGCAGACGAATGAAAGCTGCTGGGCTGTAGGACGTAGAATTGAAGATATCGAAGCGTAATCTGCTCGTCGCAAGCAGAGTCAAGTCAATTACGAGTGGATTGGACAAGATTTGGAGCGCAAGGACAGGACAAACTGGCTCGAGCCGTTCAAACGACAGTTTTGCCGTAAGAGCAAAGGGTTTTGAATAAAGGAGAACAAAGAACTGATCAAGCGAGTGTCAGAAGGTAAGAGTAGAAAGAAAAGATTGGAGAGGTAGCGATGAAGCCTTAACAGCAGAGGCAAAGACGAAGACGGAGGATGAAGGTGAAGAGTGATAGGTATTGAGAAGGAGAAGAGAGGAAGGAGAGGCGAAACAGAAAATCGGGGCGTCGGAGAAGCTTTGGGCAGGGAAGACGACAGGTTTGGGTTGGATCAAGGCTGTTCGTTCGCGGAAGCGCGGTAGCAGGTAGAGAGGAGGAGGCACAGGCACAGGCACAGGCACAGACACACAGACACAGAGTCTCGCTCTTCGAAGTCAATGAATGGGCCATGGCCGATTGCATGGGATAGCATGATGAGCGAAATGAGGCAGAGGCCGATGCGGTATAGCGGCGCTTGCTTAGGGTCCCAGCCGCTGGCCCCCTGGGTGGAATGGAGTGAGATGGACGTTACTGTACCTTTCTGTTTCTTTGCCTGCTCACCCAATGACGAATTGAGCCTGAGAATTCATCAATCTTCGTCGCCCGTCGCCATCATCATTGATCGTCATCACCACTTCGAACTTCTTCGACGCATGTTCGCGTACCTGGTGCCCGACGCACGATGCCCGATGGCTGAAGAAAGTTCGGACCAACCAACATCCAAAGTAGAACCCAACACCCGAATGGGTCAAACCTCATCCACTGCCGGCGCTCGGGTACCTGACTAAGGGCGGTAGTCGTCTTTGGCCATGAGTGGCTAACACAGGAAAGGGAGGCTAATCAGGAGCGACTTCGGGCCCTTTTTTGCAACCTCCTAAATTGCAATCCTCCAAGGCATATCCCACTCCCAATTTTGGCCACGACGGTAAGCCACGGCCATGCTATTTTTCACCCTGGCCAAAGCAACGTTGTAGAAGACCAAAAAGCAAGGCGAAGCACGCAAAGCACGTAAAGATCACGCCGACGGCGCATAAAGGAGAAATACTCCGAGTCTCGTCACTGTGCCGTTACCAGCTAACAGTGGTAAGATTGCGACTATCAAGTGCACCCTGGCGAGCTTGTCACCTCAATTTCCAGTTCAAACGCCCCCTCTCCTAACGAAGCAGGCAATCCCAGAGGTTGATTGGGAGAGTGTATGTGAGATGTGAGACGTAAGTCGGCATCGTTCTAGCGACAAAGCTGCTGTAGCTCGCATAATTAGATCTATGGCTCGCCGCAACCGTTGAACCTCACGGCTGGACGCAGCGTTGATCTGACCGCTCAGACCTGTACATTGTTCGGCGGCTGCAGACCAGTGGCGCCACCAGCCTCGCATGAAACCGTTAGAGACATCTGTTCCCAGTCGTTTCACCCGTGCTTGTCCCGCCGTACGGTTGTACTGAACCCTTAACCCTGACTGACTGCGGCCGCCCAAAAAAAAAAAAAAAGAAACTCCACGTACCTACCACAACCAACACGCGTGCAATCCTACTCCACACAACCGCAGCTGTCACTGCCACTTCCTCTACACCTGCGCGCCTACTCATGACTTGCTGTAAAACATACCGAGTACCGAGTTGCTCTGTTTTGTGATCATGTCACACTCGTCGCAGCTCTATCCCACTCTCTTCCAGACGGCTATCGTTGCCACTGCCTTAAAGGTGCTACTATTCCCGGCCTAGTCAGTCCCCTTCCCGCAATTTATTCATTTCTTCTAGAACGACTTGGTGTCAACTAACACGAACACCCCAGTAAGTCCACCGACTTTGAGGTACACAGGAACTGGCTTGCTCTCACGCACTCGTTGCCTGTCAAAGAATGGTATTTCGAGGTAAGAGTGTGCTTATCTGCTTCACTCCGTCGGTTCCTTTTCGTATTGTACGCTTTGAGCGCAACTTCACCCGAGATCTCGGCTGTTTCGATTCGTTTCCGCTGCAAACCGTATGTCTTCTCTCCGAAGCCGGTCGCAAGATTATCCTTTCTTGTCCCGGAATAAGCTATCCGTTGCTTTCTTTTTTGCTTCGCATTGCTTAGCATCCGCGTCTTTGTCAAACGCTTTTACTCCCTGTGTAGATCATTCTCTCGTATCAGAGATCTCGCCATGAAGCATTTTTGGCATCCGAGGATCAGTGAACGTTCGAATCACCAAGCAGTGTCCACAATGATAGCACTTCGAATTCTTTTTCTATCTGTTTCCTGCTTCTAGTGGTTGAAATCTCTGTCACATCTACTCTTGTCTTTTCGTTACTTTGTTTACAAACTGGGCGTCTTTCTATCGCGTAGAACGCTGATCACTGAAATAGAAAACATCCGAATGGACTCTCGACTATCCTCCATTCTTCGCTTACTTCGAATGGGCTCTATCTCAACTCGCTCAATATGCCGACCCACTAATGCTGAAAGTTCAAAATCTAGGATATGACAGCTGGCAAACAATCTACTTTCAGCGAACGAGCGTCATTGTATCTGAGTTCATCCTCATCTATGCTCTCAATCGGTTCATCCAGAGTTCTCCAACCAAAAAGACTGCTCACGCATCTGCTTTGGCCATTCTGCTCTCTCCTGGATTGCTGATAATTGACCACATCCATTTTCAGTACAATGGCGCCATGTATGGCTTGCTCATTCTATCAATCGTCTACGCTCAGCAGCCATCAACTCTTCTCCAAAGTGGATTGCTCTTCGCGGTTCTGCTCTGCTTCAAGCACATTTACCTGTACCTGGCTCCAGCCTACTTTGTATATCTCCTACGAGCATACTGCCTCCACCCACGGTCCATCTTCCGCATCCAGTTCGCGAACAGCCTAAAGCTCGGCACCGGCATCCTCGCCATCTCCGCCGCGGCCTTCGGCCCCTTCGCATACTGGGGCCAACTGCCGCAGCTGCTGAGCCGGCTCTTCCCGTTCTCGCGCGGCCTCTGCCACGCGTACTGGGCGCCGAACATCTGGGCGATGTACTCGTTCAGCGACCGCGTGCTGCTCTACGCAGCGCCGTACTTGCATCTCCCCGTCGACCGCTCCGCCCTCACCAGCGTAACCCGCGGCCTCGTCGGCGACTCCGCCTTCGCCGTGCTGCCGCCCATCACCCCACGGCAGACCTTCCTCCTCACCATCGCGACGCAGCTCCCCGCGCTGACCAAGCTCTTCCTGCGGCCCACCACCGCCACCTTCCTCCCGGCGCTCACCGCCACCGCCTACAGCGCGTTCCTGTTCGGCTGGCACGTGCACGAGAAAGCGATCCTACTCGTGCTGCTGCCCTTCACTCTACTGTGCCTGCGCGACCGCCGCTGGCTCGCGGCCTTCCGCCCGCTCGCCGTCGCCGGCCACGTCGCGCTGTTCCCGCTGCTGTTCGGCGCGGCTGAGTTCCCGCTCAAGACCGCCTACACCCTGCTCTGGCTGGTCGCGTTCCTCGCCGCCTTCGATCGCGTCTGTCCCCCTGCGTCCCACCCCCGCTTGTTTTTGCTGGACCGCTTCGCCGTGCTGTATAGCGCGGTCGCCGTGCCGCTCGTTGTGTATTGCAGTCTGCTGCATGGCGTGGTGTGGGGCGGGCGGCTGGAGTTCGTGCCGCTGATGTTCACGTCCAGCTATTCGGCGCTGGGCGTCGTCGGCAGCTGGGTTGGGTTCCTTGTTGTGTTCTTCTCTGAGTGAGGGAGCGAGGTCGAGACGGATGGAGGACTTCGCTTGGTGAGCCAAAGCTTCGTGCAAATGCTGCTTGGATGAGAAATGGTGGGTGTCTGCATCTCGGTGCTGCGCTTTGACACTCCGACTATGGTCACGATGATCGACGGATTGAAATGCACTATTCGACGGGTTGCAACATCACCGACTACCCGTTGCTACATCACTCGACTGCCCGTTGCCGTTGTGGCAATGTTAATAGCTTAGGATTGACGTCTGTTGGAAGCTTTGCAGGGCGAGTAACAAATAATCGACCATAAAAGCGGCTCGGGCAATGGCTATGCAGATGATCGAAGCTGTTAGTGAAGAATGAAATGCAGTTGACGTCACGTCGGGAGTATTTCAGAAGTGAAGCGCCAGTGTTTCCCTTTGGTACTATCGATCATACGTCATCTATATAAGTGTAGGTGTACAACTAGAAACTGCTGGCAGTCGCTTAGTCGAGATATCATACCTTCTGCATGTACCTGAGCACGAAAGAACAACAACAATCAATCAATCAGTCATCGTAATGATCTCTTTCTTTGCAGCTGTCCATTACAATCCTAATTGAAACCACCTCAGTCTAGGTCGATCAGTGGCCTTAGGTCCGTCCTTTTCACACTACGATCGTCTGAGCGGCGAAAATGCTCTATATCAGCTGGCCGTCGGGAGTGGATAGCCATCACATCCAATATGGATGGAAAGAGTCCCTCCGTTCGTTCATTCAACATAATAAGGAGGCCCAAATTTGCCAAGCTCCTAGCAACAGTCGCGGCAGGCCCTTCATTCAGCACCGAGATGCAGTTATCTCCTTTGAAGCCCGGCGTATCTCGGTCTCCGTTCCCTACCAATAATGAAAGGAGCAGGTCTAAGTCGTAGCTTTGGCGATCAGTTAGGGACTCAAGATCCATCTGACCTCCAACCGTGCCTGCTTTCATCCCTCGCATATTCGCAAATGCGCTCCAGTATCTCATGTCTCCCCTCAATCTTTCAGTGAATTCTCCATCAGAATATGGCTTTCCGAGCTTCCAGCGCGGACATTTATCAAATGCTTGGGAAAGCACCGCGAATGCTGCTCCTTCCGGTGAGAGGTGGGCCTCTAGCGCAATCGTGACAGATGCGAACAGCCACATGAAGGGACTTCGACAAGGACGCTCGTCTATGTCAGACGAGGAAAATTCACCCACTTCGAGCAGCTTCTGAAATTTCCATCTCTCATCCATGAAATGGGTATTGATATGCCGATGTAACGGTATTGCCCACGAGTAAAAGTAGCTATAGTGTAATGGCCTTAGAGCCTTAGGTTGTATATAGAACGGCAGAGCCGCACCGTAATAGAGGAATCAGTCAACACCACACCCATAGAAGAATCATAACATATAGTATTCGTCGTGAGCTTCGTATGTTAGAGAAAATGGGTTTTGGGGTGAGGTCGCGATTAGAATCGGAGATCCAAAGTGGACCTCTCGTGGATTCAACACGGTTTGCGCCGTTCCTGTTGCGTCACGGCCATCATGGCCAGTCGGCGTAGTTGTAAACCTGCGGGCGTATCGAGTGACTGTTCTGACGCTACTTGATTGTGCCGCGACCAACAATTCTTTCGCATGAGCTTGCAAGCTAATTAATACAGCCTGCAATGCACGTCAGCGGCATCTCCAATCCTGAGCGAATTCACTGACCTTGAGACTCCTGTACATTGTTTCGAGAGCCAGGATCGCCGCGGTAACTGCATTGCTCCGTTGAGACAGCTGTTGCTTCGCCTTGGTATTCTTTGATTCATTAAATGCTGCCAATATATCTTTTAACTCCTGGTTGCGCAACGTCATCTGCTCTGACAGGACGCCCAGAGCTGCTTTGAGCTCAGCGATCTGGCTTTGAGTATTACCATGTTCAACTTGGTTGGCATCTCTTGTTATCTTGATGGTGTGAAGTATTTCGACTCCAGTCGATTCTATTCTTTGGGCTGCGGCGTTGGACTCCTCACTCCTGATTTTTGCCCACTCTCCTTCCGATCGAATCTCTTGTCTTGTTTGATCGTGTTCGCCTTGGTTTGATTTGGCCAACCCTTCGGCTACCCGCCGGGCTTCTGTACGTGTTTCCTCATGACTTTCTATGATTTGTTGCCTGGTCTGTTTAGAAATAGACTGGATAAAGATGAATTGATCCTGAAAAGCGGCCGTGAAGACATCACGCTGATGTATGATAGCGTCAAGAACCTCCCTTTGTGTTTCATCACTTTGGTCGAAATGAGACTCGATATCGTCTCCTAGACCTTCAAGCTGCTGTCTGATTGTAATAATTAGTCTTGCAGGTATCAGATGGCGTGAGTTCACTTACCGGGTTTTGATGGTGATGTGCAGGTTCAGCTCTTCTCGGAAGTTGGCGAGTCTATGCTCAAGGTTCCGGATCTCTTCTTTGCTCCAGACACTTCTAAGCGCTTTCCGCAAGCTCTTCCATTTAGTCTTGTTGCCTTGGACTTTTAACTTCGCCAAAGCTGCTGAGAGATCTGAACTTGCCTTCGCGATTGCTCTGCAGAGGTCGTGTAGCGATGGGTCGGGCGAGCGAACGGCTCCCGCTTCGACTTCAGCCTGTAGCGATGCAATATGATCGGCCGCGCGCTCAATGGAAGCATTCTCGTCGAGAATGCCGTTTCCTGAGTGATGCAGCTCGACAGTCTTGGATACGCATTTGCTGCAGAAGTCGACGAGCTGGACAATGCTCGAGATGAATCCGATGAGAGCAACTGCCTCAGCCATTGCTAACAGGGCTAGAGACTAAAATCCCGCTATGGGCACCCTGGCGCGCTTCGAGGCTGTATCACTCAGAGCAGCTGTCCGCTACCTGTGGCTATGGGTGTGAAAGAGCGGAGGTGGTTAATGATTCACACATTAGGGCAAGACATTACCCATGAATTTAGGTATAGAATCTGTCCTGAGGGGCGTCGAAGGGAGGTTATAAGAGACAGTTTTCATAGTCGTCGGCTGACGTTGGGTGGCTGTGCCACGATTGACTACGATATCGTACAACAGATACGGAGAGGACGCTTTCGGGAACTTCAGACGAAGCGGAACCTCTTGAAGCTACAACTGCTTGATGGTGTTTGTCCATACGACTACAAGAGCCTTCGTTTGCACGGGCGAAGTGCACGCATTATACTCTATACGATACGATAGGGGCGAATGGGTTAAACGGGACAACTGCACACTCACAGGCGAATTTCGCATACCGCTCGACAGAATGCCACAAATAAAAAAGTTTGGAAGAGGCGTATAAATCACAAAGAAGCCAAACCTCCATGATTACGGCTTACGATGATAATGGAAGCATGCCTGTGTGACAAACACTCCCAAACCTCGTGGAGCAGTCAAGCTCCAACAAATCACAGATCCAAATCACAGCGTAGTTTCTCTACCGATGACGTCGGTTTACTAACACTCATGCAAATCCAAGTTCTGCACTCACGCCCATGCGGAATTTTCGCAAGCTGCGTATCCAGAAACTTCCAACTTCCATGTCTCTATCGTGGTCATGAATTTGATTGAGGGTTTGGTTTTTAGGCGCAATGGCTTCAAGAAGAGCTTGGGCAGTATCTCGAAACCACACAACGTCATTACAGCTCCGACAGTCGGCATTCAGAGCTCCGGTATGGAGAACTGAGGTGCAGTAGATCAGCGTGTCTTCTTGTACATTGGCATTGACACTAATTACAATATTTCCAGCCGAATACTTTCGCTCGTCCTCCCTTCTGCACTTCATTCTCGTTGTCTATCGAGCCGCACCGAGCTCCAGACACATCCTCCGGCAACACGTACACGCAACCGGTTCAAACGCTCAGCCAGAACATCGAGTCCGAAGAAAAGGCACACTACAACTCCGTAATCACACATGATACATCCAAACCCATCCGCACTCCATGGCACCGCGCCGACTCCGAAACGCCGCCAGCATCAAAGTCACACTCAGCGAGCACGATGACAAAAGGCAAGCTCGTGACGACGCCGTCGCGCATGCTGAAGCTAATCCTACCGCTCGCCGCGGGCACCAAAGACCAAGCGGACGCGGCGGCGTCGGGGGCGCCGCTGGCGCTGCTGATCCACCCGCAGCAGCCGCTCAGCTACCTGGAGCGGCTGATTCAGAGCGAGCTGCCGGTGCTGCACGACGACAGCGGCAAGGAGCGCGCTCCCGCCGTCGACTTCCTGGCCGAGGACAGCGGCGCGAACGAGGACCGCCGCGGCGCGCGCGCCGCCGCCGACGAGCCTGAGAACCCCGACACCATGATCGTCGACGGGGAGCCCGTCAAGACCGGCGTGATCAGGAACGGCAAGCGGTCGGCGCGGCGGCCGCGCAGCGGGCCAAACGAGGATTCTAAGAAGGCGGCCGACGACTCAGAGGACGGCGGCTTCGTGCGCTGGTCGTCCTCCACCGAGATCGGCGACTTCATCCGCGACGCGGCGCGCGGCGGCGAGTTCGCCGTGGCCATTGAGGCCGCGCCGCGCAACGTCCACGTCGCCGTACCGAGCTTCCTCGACCGCACGTTCTACCTGCGCATGCGGCTGCGCAAGAAGGTGGCGGCGATCGCGCGGCTCGCGGACATCAAGCAGGCCTGCGACGCGGTGGCGGAGCGCGGGGCCAAGCGCGTTGCGCTGGCGGGCGGCGGCGCGCTCGTGCTGTGGTGGGCGCTCGTCTTCGAGCTGACGTTCCGCTCGGAGCTGGGCTGGAACGTCATGGAGCCCGTCACGTACCTCGTTGGGCTGTCGACGCTGATCGTCGGCTACGCCTGGTTCCTCGTGCACAATCGCCAGGTCTCGTATCGCAGCGCCATGAACTTCACCATCTCCCGCCGCCAGAGCCAGCTCTATGCCCAACGCGGCTTCGATCCGAAGAAGTGGGAGGATCTGATTGACGAGGGTAACAAACTTCGGCGCGAGATCAAGGCTATTGCTGAGGAGTATGACGTTGAGTGGGACGAGAAAGAGGATGAGAAGAGTGAGAAGGTCATGGAGGTTCTGAAAAAGGAAGCAAAGAAGAAAGAGAAGAAGAGTAAAGAGGACGGGGAGGACGAAGAGGAAGACTAATTATGTCTTAATCCCACTTTGCGGCTCAACGTAGGATGTGCGGAACTTCGCCTTCTCCACTTTAGGAGGCTCTTGTCCGTCAACACCAAACACTACCCGGTCGTACTTCGTAGGAACCCAACGAGGCTCACGAACAACTCTTTGATGCGCAAGTCTCCATTTCAACACCGATAAACCCCTAATATGGTGTCTTAATACTGGTAAAGAAGTCGTAGCCGCTATGCGATCCGGCGAAAGATCCCAGCGGTGTAGGATCTAAACTAAGCCAGAGGAGAGTGCCCATCAGGAAGAAATGGGAGAAAATGACATGTTTCACCTGTAAGACGCCGATTTGGGCGCCGTTGATGGAAATCATTTGCACTGACTTAAGCTAGGCGTTGCGGAGGTCAAAAGAATAAGGCCGGAATGGATCAGAACGGAAGGAAACAACCGACTCTGGAATCGTCACAAGTATCGTCAGTACACCAACAATTAGGCGGAAAACTGTCGAAGCAAATGCATCAAATATTGCGGGTGGTTAGAAGATAAATGCAAACTTAAGAATGGGGAGTGGTGTGTGTTGAACGATTAAATGTTCAATAATCTTCGACTGTCCAGGAGTTGACGGAGCATTGTGATGGAAGGCTCGCATGAATCGGCGTAGTTCAAATAGACCTTCGACTATCAGGCCAAACGTGCCATGAAGGATGCACAACTTCAGCAGTCTGACTCCAATGCGAAGCTCATCCATTGTTTTCTCAACTGTTACGCTGTCTCAGAGAAGTTCATACAAGGAATTCATAGTCGGGTACTACCAAAGTTTCTGAATAGTGCTGTGGAATATGCTGACCTTTATGAGCCCTCTAATTGTACTCGTGTTGGTAATGAAGTAAAGATGTCAATGGAACATGGAACGAAGCGGACTGTGATCGAGATTGATCTAGAGGACTAAAGCTATTTGGACGAAATTGTGAATGAACTCTGCGAGCGTGGACGCTGGCTAGGCAGACGTAATATCGTATACTATCGAGGTAAGCTCTTTGCAACATCCCGAGATACAAGGAGACCGTTCAATGGAGTCAAGTCGAACCTTTAATGCTCGTCATTCCTATCGGTATTAGGTCTCGAGGGATTCGTATCACTCTAGGGACTACTCCGTACCTCGAACATGGAATTTTTGTCGTTAGGTTGCTATGGGACATAGTATGTAAAGCTCCACGGCTCCTAAGCAAACTCACGGTATGTTTTCTATCCCATCATTTTCAGCGCTTCAATATCAAAGCGTGGTTTCGGAGCAAATATTTGTACATTGGTATATGAGACGCAGCAGATCTGCAATGTAACTTAGTCGAACATAGGAGATTCCTGATAACACAGAGTTTTACCTTCCTCCATTCTTGTCGCCAGCAAACTCCAAGCAACCATTTGCACGCTGAAAAATGTCGCTAGACCTCCTTCCCCTTGCCATCATCGAGTCAATCCTTCTCCATCTGCCTTTCAACGTCCATTCAAGCCTTACTCCTCACCCTTAGGCTTCTTGACAGGACTCTGCCCACCAGGACTATCATCCGACTTCCGTTTATTGTTCGCATCGGCCGCCGCCCCAGCAGCAGCCGCCGTTCCCGCCGCAGGGCCTGCAGCTCCCGGAGGTGCAGCGTTCGCAGCGGCCGCAGGGCCAGCAGGGTTGAAGGCGCCAGCGGCGGGATTGAGGGCGCCACGACCTGCGCCGCGTCCCGCAGCGGTGCCCGCACCGGGAGCTCCAGGTCCCTGGGGAATGCCGCTCGGCGCGCCACGGCCTCGTCCGCGAGGTCCATCTAGAAAACCTGTTAGCGTCATGTCCAGGAATGTCGCGACCCCGCAGCATATGCTGCAGTCTGGGTCGTGGGCCGAGTGCTCGGCTGCGTGTGCGGCGCGGCGCACCGCGCAAAAGTGGCAGTAGTACGCGTTGTGCTTGGCGCAGAGGAAAGGTTCACACTCACTTGTTCCGCGAGCCGCTCCCTGGGGTCCGCCGCGGGTGTTGGCGGTGGCTGGAGCGGGCGGTGCTTGAGGCTGCTGTTGGACTTGTTGCTGCGGGTATTGGCCCTGGTTCTGGAATCCGCCACGACCGACATTACGACCGCGCTGTTGACCAGGTCGAGGAATGCCGGACTGATTGCCTTGTTGTCCACTAGGACCTTGCTGTGCGATGAGGTTGCGGAGAGCGCCTGGTCCGGTACCTTGGTTTTGGATTGGAGGTTGAGTGGAGGTACCACTACCAAGAGGTCGGAGTTCCTGCATAGGGTTAAGGTGACGCTGCTGCGTAGCACCTTGCGGCGTCTCGTTGGAAGGCTTAGGATCTGCCGTAGCTACATTGTTTGCAGGAGGCACCGTGTTGGGCAGAGCTTGCGTTGGAGGCTGTGGAAGGCTAGATACGGCTGTGGCAACCGGCCTCTGAGCTTGCTGCGGTGGAGTTTGAGCAGCCGGAACGGCAGGAGGAGCGACGGCCGCAGCGTTCGGAGGCTGTATCGTAGCCGTGCTCGCTTGTGGGGTGGATACAGGTGCCTGTGGAGGACGCACTGGAGCCGCAGCAGCTTGCTGAGGAAGTGGTTTGGTCTTTTCCGCAATTTCCCAGACCTCCACGACTGGACGCTGTGGAGTCTCTGTTGCAGCCTGCTTCACAACATCGATCTTAGCCTGGGCAGCGTTCTTAGAATTATTTGCCATGCTAAGTCGTGCGGCAAATTTCTTCTCCATGAGTGTCTTGACATTCTCGGTTTCCCTCTTCGCCTTTTCTACGTCTTCCTTGAGCTGCGTAATTGATTTGCTCTCTTCCTCGCGAAGCTGCGTTTTGATCGTCTCCCGTTCCTGCTCCAATCGCTTGGTGATGTTCTTGGTGATCATAGCCTTGAAGCCTGGTTGATGTTCGATGAGGCTTCGAGCGTTCTCTTGCGTCAACTCCTTCTCACCGCTCAAGATCGCTGGGTCAACTGGGTCTTGCGTGGTGACGCTAGTGGATGGCTGAGATTGAGCAGCTTCGGCCGGTTCAGTGGTTGTTGGTGCTTGGTTGCGGATTCTCTCCAACTCAGCTTTGTGCTCTTCTTGAAGTCGATTGACATTGTTTTCATGTTCTTGTTGGAGACGTTGAATTTCGGCTGCATGTTGCTCAGCAACTTCACCGCGGATTTTATCCCTCGACTCCCGAAGTTTTTGGTTAAGCTGAGTCCTCATATTATCGACCCGCTTTTTAAAGTCCTCACGAGCTTCCTCGAGGGCCTTATTTTGGAGTGTGGGATCATCAGCACCGCCGTCTTGTAGCTGATCTTTGCTCGGCTCAGCAGAAGTGTCGCGAGTGCCAGTCGTTAAGGAAGTGATCTTAAGAACAGCTAGCTCTTCATCCTTCTGTTTGATGAGATCTTGAAGAGAAGTAGTCTGTCCTTCAAGCTCTTGCACGCGTGCTTGCAGCTCTTGTACACGCTGCTGAAGCGATTGAATTTGCGAAGCAAACTCATTACCCCGAGCAGATTGTTCGTCTGCGGATTTCTTCGCCTCAGCCAGTTGGGCTTGAAGACTCTCTTTCTCCGCGGCGATGGTTTGACTAGACTCGTTGTCCAGAACTTGACCTTCCTCCAATGTATCGGCGCCAGCCTTGGCATTAGCGTCAACAGAATCGTTGGTGGATTGTGCTTTAGCCAGCGCTTCATCTCGTGCAGCTTTGGTCGTTTCCAATTCAGCACGAACGGAGGTAAGTTCGGCGGTCAATTGAACCTTCTCGGCTGTAACGCGTTCAAGGTCTGCGGTCTTCTCGCGGATAGTGTTATTTCGAACACGATCACGCTCTTTTGCAGTTTCCATTAACTTGGCGCGCCGCTCCTCGAATTCTTTAGTCGCTTCCTCCTTCGCCTCACGAATACGTTCTCCGACTGCATCAACTTGTTGCTGCAAGTTTTGCTTGTCTGTAATGAGTTGGTCTCGCTCGGCTTGCAAACTCGAGATTTGGTTGTGTAGTGCTTCGAGATCTGCGGGATCGATACGTTGATATTTGTGCATGATTTCGTCAGAACGCTTCTGCCAACGATCACGATCTTCTTCAACCAGCTTAACAAGCCCGCTCTTATACTCGAGATCCGCTTCAACCTCAATCATTCTGGCTTGCAGGGGTTCAAGCTGGTTCCGAAGCTGTTCTACCTCCTTTTCGCTCTCCTCCAATTTCTCTCGGTATCGTTGGCTATCATTGCGGAGAGTCACATTACTCTCACGAATGACGTTCAGCTCCTTGATCTTCTCCATCAGCATGGTGTATGCCTCGTTGTGTTCTTGCAACGTGACCTCCTTGGACGTGATCTTTCTGAGTTTCTCTTCTGTTGCTTCCAACTTCTGTTCAGTGAATTGAAGTTTGGATTTCGTAGTGGACAATTGAGAAGCTGCATCATGGCGTTGGAGTTCGACTATTTCCTTCTCACGCTTCAGGTAGTTCACCATATCCTGGTAGTTCTTTGTTGTTTTTGAAGGCGATGCTTCGGTCGATTCATCTGAAACTGTTGCTAACGGTCGATTATTTGTGAGCATTACGATTTGCTTGCTGAACTCTTCGAGCTGAGAGTGAAGCACCTGATTCTGATCGAGGACTTCCGCACGCCTAACACGCATGTCCACTACATCTTTCTCAAGACGAGACTTTGTCAAGGCCCAACTCTCTTGCTGTTCTTCTAGAGTGTCTTTTGCAGACATGGCTTGATACTTGTACTCGGTGGCTTCCGTCTGCAGAGAGTTGAAGTCTGAACGAATGGCATGGAGTGTGTTAAGAGTTTCGGTATGCTTAGCAAGTTCTTGCTCGTAGTCTTGTTGGGCCTGTTGAGCAATCTCCGCCTGAGCTTTGACATCTTCACCACGCAATTGTGCTGTCTCCTCCCATCGCTCTTTCTCGTCTCGTGTGCGGGTAAGCTCTGCTTCCAGCTGGATCTTTTGGCTATTGAAACTTGATTCGGTCTCCTCATGTTTGACGCGCAGTTCGGACAAGTCGTTGTTAGCCTTTTGAAGCTCGGATGAGGCTTCGTCCACACGCTTCTGCAGGTCGGAGATCTTGTCATCTTTTTCAGCCAAGATGCGTTCGATTTGACCACGATACTCATCATAGCTTTCATTCATAGTTTGCAGGTCTTGCTGAGCAGAGGAAGCAGCTGCCTCAGATTCTTGAATCTTCCGGTTGGCAGTATCGAGGTCATTTTGAGTGTAGCCAATGATACGATCGCGGCTCTTAATCTCATCCTGGAGTTCGAGAACTTTGCCTTCGAGATCCTCTACGTCTTCTGCCTCGTCGTCCGTATCAGACAGATAACCTTCTCGAGCATTTTCGCGGCGCTGCAAAGATCGAACTTTTTCTTGCGCAGTTCGCAGCTCTACTTGCAGTTCGTCCAGACGACTCTGTAATCGATCCCGCTCTGCCTTCACAGGTGCAATTTCCTCGCGGAGGTTGGAAATGACAGTTGTTTGATCATCTATCCGCGCACGAGTTTGCTCTTCCTTGATCTTCTGTTCACGAGCTGCCTGCCTTGACTCTTCAATCTCTTGCTGGAGCTTCAGTTGCGCGGCTTCTAGCTGATTCTTCAGTTTTTCAACCCTAGTTTGAAGTTCACGGCGATCTTCAGCTTCCCGGAGTTGCAGAACATTAAAGTTCGTCTGTTGATCTTTCAGCATCTTCGTTAGATGTAATCTCTCATCCACGACCGAATGATAATCTTCCTGAGCGCGATCATGGGAAGCCTTCCACGTTTCACGCTCGGTTCTGAGTCCCGTGATCTCCGCTTGTTGGGTCTCAATGGTAGACTTGGTCTTGGTAAGCTCAAGAATATTCTGCTGAGTCTGTTCCTCTTGCTTCTTCATGCTTTCAGATATAGATTGCAAGCGGTCTTGTAGACTGACGTGTTCAGCCTTCAGCGCATCGAACTTGGATTGTAGGCTATTGTTGCGTTCCGCTGCCATTTCGAGTCGACCTTTGGTGAGACTGAGTTCTGCTTCAACTGTTTTCTTCTGAACCTCTAGCTCCATCTTCTCTCTTTCAAGTCCATTCTTTGCCTTCGCAAGCTCATCCTTTTCGTTCTCTAGCTGATTAAGTTGCTGAATTAATTCGGTGTGTCTCTCTTCAGCTTCCTTTCTTGCTGCCTCAATTTCCATATTCGGAGTACCAAGAGCTGAGCTTCCAAGGTGAGATTGGTGCTCAAGGACAGAGCCAGCTTCTGGTTCGAGGGAGATATTGCGATTCTGAGAGATGAGACTGCGGAACATGTCGCGCTCACGAATGTAACTCTGGGACTTTTCTACTACGACTTTGACCTCGTCTGTAAGAGCAGCATACTTCTCACGTAAGTCTTGCAGTTCGGTTTGGGTCCGTCCAAGCTCGTTACGGTTCGCTTTGGCTTCTTCGCTTTCCAATTCTTCACCCAACTTGCGCGAGACATAGAGGAGCTGCTGATTCTGTGCTTGAAGTTCGCTGACGTTTCGGAAGATAACGAGACGTTCGGTGATGTACTGATTAGTTGAAGACAGGCCGGCAAGCTGTGCTTCGTTTAGTTCTTCTTTGAGGGCATGCTCAATACGAGACTGATCCACGGCACTTAATTCTCCAAGACCTTGCTCACGCGCTTGGGTTTCCATGATGATGATCTTAAGTTGGAGGCCGAGATCTCGAATCTGCTGACGAAGTAGCTCAGCTTCTCGAGAAAGACCTGAGACTTGGCCTTCCCATTTACGAGCATCTTTTCGAAATCGATCTCGTTCAATAATTGCCTCCCTCGAAGATCTTTCCAGAACTCGTTTCTCGGCAGTCAATCGATCGTTTTCAAGTTGAAGTCGATCAATATGAGGCTCCTTGGTATCCAACTGACGGATCGCATCTTCCAGCGCAACTTTCAGTTTGATATTTTTCTTTGTTGCTGATGCCAACTGAGCTTTCAATTCATTTGGCTCGTCGGCAACAGGGGTAGTTGGGCGGTCGAAACTAAGCCGAGAGCTGGCCGGAGAAGATGCGCGAATAGGAGATCCCAATTGGCCTGGAGTCCGACGAGAAGCTGGCACATTGAGGGTACGACGTGGTGTCAGGGGAATTGTAGCGCCTCGTTCCAGAACGGACGCATCACCGACCAGTCTCGATATTTGCGCCTCCAACTCGATTACTTGCGCTTCTGCAGTCTCGCGCAGCGAATGCTCAGTATCAATCTCTGCTTGAAGTTGGCCAATCTCTTCAGCGGCGTCGTTCTTTGTTTGCTCCAGTTCGACTAGAATGTCATCCAGTCGAGCCTTGTTCCTATCCGCGCTGGTCTTTAGGAGGTCTCCGAGTCGTCGCAGGGCCTGAATGTCATTCTGTAGATCCAATTCTTTCTTCGCGGCTTCCTCTTGAACAGTCAGAGTACGGGTACGTGCATCATCTGCCTTGCGCTCGAGTTCAGAGACCTGATTTCGAAGCGTGCTTTCGGTTCGACGAAGCGTCTCGACTTGTTGAATGGCGTCTTCATATTGGCTTTGAAGTTCGGCAAGGCGCGCGCTCTTCTCATGTCGATATTTGCTGTGGGCCTCGTTAGACTGCTTCAGCTCATCTTCATACCACTGGCTGTTTTTCTTGACAGCCTCCAACTCCTGCTGCAAGGCCTGGACGCGGAATGCTGTAGTGATGGACTCAGTTTCGGCAGCTTGGAGCTTCTCACGCTGCTCATCCACTTCTTTACGAAGCACGGCAACTTTTTGATGCTGTGTGGAAAGCTCTTCAGATAGTGTATCGCTTGACGAGGATTTTGTTTGTAGCAGAGCGACTGCATCGCGATTCGATGCCTCCAATGTATCGATACGACTTTTCAGATTCTGAATCTCGACAGTGGAACTCGAGTTGGACAGTTTGAGCTTGTGTAGCTCCGACTCCGCGGTCAATCGAGCATTCTCTACGATGGTGTTAACAGTGAAATCCTGCTGAGGTGAACAAGACCAGACATGCGCACCTTCTTGACTCAACTTTTGCTGCAAGGATTCGATCTCTTTCGAACCTTTGTCTACACTATCCTTGAGTTGCCGCACTCGATTCTCGCTGGAGCGGATGACTGTGTCGAGCTCAACGTCGGTACGAAGTTTATCGGCATCCTTTGTCTGATATTCTCGAGCTTTGATTTCGATTTGAGTGAGTAGTGACTTTACCAGGTCCACAGTGGGTGCCTCAAGTAGCGCATCGAGTTGGTACTCAGGGAATGAGTATGACGCTGCGATGAAGCTCGTGTTGACAGTGACTGCGGCGGTAGCCATTGTCTATGCGAACGGGATGGATAGCTCAGCAGATCAAGTGCTGCATTCTGCGACGCAAGGCCTCCTGAGAGTTAAAAGGAAGAGGCCAGCGAAGGTCGGTTGCGCGCGGTTGAAATGCTAAACAATGAAAACGACAAGAGCAAGCTGCAAGGTTGACGCGGGTCTGAGCCTAATAAGCCTACCTTAAGCAATCAAAACCAACCACAGCCGAAAACGGAATCCCAAGCTATCACGTGATGTTATGTTGCCTGAATAACGCCTTTGATGCCTGCCCGCTTGCCTACACATATGTGCCAAGTAACATAGAGCCTTTCCGGGCTTCAATTCTTAAGCATCTATACTACCTCTACATACTACCTACACTTCTGACAGCTAGCCGGCAAGTCAGCCCTTCACCCACACGGCCTCGTAATCGAGCTACGAAGCCGTGTGTCTCCCACCATGTCTACGATTCACTCTCAACCCCAGCCCACGTCAGCGGGCAACGAAGTACTCAGCAATGTCAACTTCGCGACCAAGAGACTCAAAGACCTATGGATGATGGGAGGTGAATCGGAGACGGAGCAGACCTTCGAAGACATCACACGTTATCTTTCTGTACAACATGCCGAGGAGAAACACTTGAATGTCTTCAAAAGTGCGCTGGAAGGCATGGCTGAGATCCGATACAATCCAAGAGGTGCCAACGGCAAAGGCACATACAGCTATAGGCCGGCTATTCCCGCACGCAACGCTGAACAGTTGAAAGCCTATCTTCAGAGCCGCCCGGAATTCAGAGGAGTCACACTGGCAGAGCTGACGGACGGTTGGGAGCTTTCCGACTGCACAAACACCCTCGAGAGCATGGAGAGAAAGCACGAGATCCTAGTCTTCCGTCACAACGGCAAGATCATCAATGTCTTCGAGGACGATCCCACTCTACACACCAACATATCTGACGACATGAAGGCCGCGTGGAAGGAGACCGTATTGGCGCCCAACCAGGATGATCTACGCATTGCCCTCGAGAAAGCTGGACTCAAGCCTACAACCGCACCCAGGCAGTTAATTCAGAATGTACAAAGAGTAGAAAAGAAGAGGAAAGCACCAAGAACGGGAGGCCGACAGACAAACTCACATATCTCACATCTTCTCAAAGATTATTCCCATATGAAAAAGTAGAGGTTCTCTTCTGAAGTAGACAGTAACTGACCTTCCTGGGAGGCAAAAATGGTCACAATATCAAGGCGTTAGGAAATCCATCAAGTTGATACACCGATCTGGCATTCGAGAAAGGCGTTATGGAATTGAAACCGGCATCAGCAGGCGTTATACATTTGAATGCAAACCTGGCTTCGAGAAGGGAAACCAAGGTTTAACATATGTTCCATTGTCACAGTATGTACGAAGTACGCAATGCGAAGATGCTCCTTATACAATGAAGTCAACTCTTCTACTCATGCTTTTCCGAGACACATCATCCTGAACCTCGGACAGATTCCTTGTGCGCTATGCAAACCAAATGCGGTGAATGTACAATCCCTCAGCTTGTGGTGCTTCTGCCAATACCTCATGTCTCCCCATTCTGCTCTTTCCACCTCTGAAGATATAGCTGCGCACTCCGTGGTCCTTGTCCCTCATTGTCGGTGGGATTCCATTCTTCCTTCTTTATCATCTTTGCAACGAATGGAGTCAACTGGAAAAGTTTTAGCAATGTGCGATCTTATTCTCTCAATGTTCAAAGACGAACCTGGCATTCGCGGAGGTCCTTAGGCACCACATATGTGCGTACGCGGCCGTAGTCGACGATAAATCCTCCTCTCTTCGTGTGCCGACCAACCGTACCAGTCCGATTGCCTTTGTAGTAACCCTTCGGCCCTTGTTTGGTGGTCAGAGCGAGGCGACGGATCGCGCGTTGGAGGGAAGCGGAGGGCTTGAACATTATGTCCGGAACACCGTTGATTTCGCCTAGGAGATGAAGAAATTCATTGATTCGGAATGGCCAGACGGGCCAATGCTACGTGGATCGTTGTCGAGATTGAAGTTGAAGAAGCTTGACCAAGTGTCGTACTATACCTCTATCGCAAGTCGAATCCTAGCGCCAAGTTTTTCAGCGCCACACGCAGATGCTACGGCCCCGACTCAATTTCATCAAAAGTCAAAGTAATTATCTACACGTCGTACTGAATCTTTCCCGAGGAATCCAAAAGACACCGTTTTCTAAACTCAAGCCTGAGGCGTATATGACTCTTGGGTTCACTCCCACCATTTAAGTCTTTCATCCCGTGACATTATCGTAATCCAACAAATTCTCCATTTCTTGGGAGTGAAAGAGCCTGGCGTACGCTGGTACATTCCGAGACGCTGTTTAATTGTACACTCTGTCCCCAGGAGACTGTCCTTATGCACGGATATCATAAGCCCACATCTTAAGGGGCACATAGCATCAGATTACGGAACACGCCATGGAGATATATACGAGGTCAGAGCCTTCCTGACTCTCCCCCAACCCCAACGTGGTTCCAGTCCTGGCCACAATGCGTCTCCTCGATGTCAACAGTCTGGCTTTAAAGGACTTCACAGACAGCAATATCCCACCGTACGCTATCCTCTCACATACGTGGCAAGAGGGAAAGGAAGTTACATTATAACAGCTTGAAACCAACAAAGCAAGGTCTCTGTCTGGCTATGATAAGATTCAACGCACCTGCGAATAAAAACAGATGGTCTAGCCTATGCCTGGGTTGATACGTGCGGCATTAACAAGGAGAGCAGTGCTGAGCTGTCCGAAGCCATCAACTCTATGTTCCAATGGTACCAACGGGCCAAAGTCAATAAAAAAGGGCTGCATACGCTTCCCCTCCTGGTCTTTCTCGCTGGTCGATGGATTCTTCATTATGGTTTAGTATTCTCACGTTGCCTGGATCCTCGTTAACCTCAATAGCCAGGTATGATATTTTCATCCCAGTAGCAGGATGCCGTGTTCACACATCTCTATACCCGATCGTTGTTGTCGTTTGAGCTTGCCAATCCCCACGCGAAACCATGCGCCTTTTATATTACGAGTTCAGTTGCTTGTTCAACTGGCGATCCTTCTGATTGGCAAAATCTCTCACACATCCAGTGTGCCCGAAGCAGCAGTAGTGGGAGTAGGAGCAACCAAGCACCGGTAGAATGGAGGCGTGGTAGTAGTACCCGAACATTCATAGTGTTGACAAGGTGGTTGAAAGCCTAGCTAACATCTTAACACTTTTACTACGCCTCTTTCCCTCTTCCTCTCTCCCCTTCTTCCTCTCGCCCATTTCTAGCTGCCATAGCATGCAAACTAAATTAACCATCTCTGACCAACTCCAACGCTCAAAACGATGAAGCCTCCGCCTCCACAACAGAAAAATGAAGGTGCCGAGCCCCTACGCAAGCGCCAGCGAACGACCTATAGCTCGCTTCCTGAAATACCAAATCCTTTGACATTGTCAGGCGACATTCACATTATGCGAAAGTTAGTCCTTCCCCATCCCAGGGATTATTTTCCAGAGGAACATGGGAGGGTTCTACAAATTTTTGAACTATTGCCTCACCTCCAACAACTTGACGTCCGAGATTTACGCAGTAAGTCTACATCGCAACGCCGCTTAGGCATCGAATTATTCTAACTAGTCCATTTCCACAGAGCTGTCTCACCGCCCAATCCTTAACCTACCTCATGATTTTACACAATTCAAGATAGAGGAAGAACACGCTTGGACAGCTTCCGGTTCCAGACCAGAACCAGGGAGCAGTTTGATTCGTCCTTCAGTATCTTTGGATGCCCCGTTAGCTCATCGTCTTCATCAGCCGTCATTCGCAACCTCTACGCCGCCAAGTACGGAGGTAGCGGACAAAGCCAATCCTTGTATATCGATGGTCATGGATAATGCTTGTCGTGAAGGCGAGACATTGATATACGACCATCTACATCGACGATCAAAGAATTCGGAAGGTCTTGCTACCTACCCAGAAAACGTACTCCATACTCACGAAGACTTCACCTATCGAATAATGGAGTCATCTGCTGCGAAGGTTGACATTGTCTATGGAAAGCCTATGCAGAATTGGATTCTTCAACGAATAAAGATGACAAGCATCCTTCTCTGGGGTCCTTTCGAAGGCGTTTTTTTTTCCTGCTGCATGAGGACAGTTTCCAGAACCAAGAAAAAGACCACATGTTTCGAAAAGTTTTGCTTTTTGCCACTCATCCGCAAAGAATGTTCTACCAGCGCAAAATGGACAACTCTTTCATTCAACAGGACCGCACCCTGGAAGTTGCTGTCCGTATAGCAGATTCGTCGATTAAATTCAATCCCAAGTACTATCAAACCAGGGCTTGGGAGCCCGTGGTATCAGTGTCCAAGAAAGCAAGACATATAGGCAATCCAGCGCTGAGAGCTCTTCTATATTCTTTGCAAGACCCTCTCGATGATACTCTGAAACCCTCGGAAGATGTGCCAATCGCAGAGTCGAGCATTGAATTTGATACGTGGAGTGCATTCTTCAACCCCAAGCCACATAGCAACAGCAAAACCCGTTCTCTTCTTCCTGAAGCCATAAAAGCTATTGAAGTCGACAAAGAAGAGGAATGGAAGCACCCATCTCAGTTTCACCCAGCAGTCGCAGCATGGCTCAAAGGGCAGAAGGAGGTTCTCTTTCATTGCGGTCCCACTTCATGTGCTGAAGACATCGTTTCGACTGTAGAGAATTACAAGACTCCGGTTCGGGAACTTGCAGAAGAAATGGAGAAAGGCCATCAAATTCCACTTCCAAGTCTCAAAAGGATGCTCAGACAGCTATTGCTAGCACAACAAAAGCAACTTGGTTCACTTAAACCATGCAAGGAAAAGACCGAAACCTCAAATGGCTCTTCAGCATACATAGATACATGCGCAAGGTGGACGATCGGTAATGTCCGCCCTCTATACGTTGAAAGAAGGCCTCGTTGCCTATGTTGCGAAAGGATGACTGGCAAAGTTGGCCAACAGTTTATCCCCAAAAGCCCGGATGTTGCCTCAATCAATCCTCGACGTCTTGCAAGATTCCTGCAATCATATCTAAATTATGATAGGCTCATGCAAGCTACTCTATTGGATAGCTGTCTTCCGACACCTCGGACATCAGAATATTTAGTTGCAGCCGATGATGTCGAAGATTTCGAACACAATAACCACGAAGACGAGTCCATGAAGGATTGCCTTGAAGAAGAAGAGAGCGAATCACCCCGTCGGAAGCGGAAACTAAGGGCATGGGAGTCGCAGCTTTCATTGGACACTTTCGCCGGGACCCCCAATCCCTCAGCCTCTGAAAGTAATTCTCTCACGGAGGTAACGTACCGAGACTCATCGGCTACCACAGAAACAAAGGAACAGAAAATGCGCGGAAGCCTCCGCCTTCCAGAGCATGCAAAATGCTTGTTACGTCTAATACGAGATCCTTCCGACTGCAGTCACCTACCCACTCAGGTTGAGATTTGGTATCAAACATGCAAAGAGCATACCAAAGTCTCTCCTAGATCGAGATACAAATCGCAGGCAATCGGCTAATTGATACAAATCCTAAATGGACAATTGGTGAACCACCTGCCTATATCGGAACTAGCGTGAAATACCTAATTGCTCCAAAACTCGGTTCGTTGCGATAAATGGGACTGTTCCATCCATTGGTAACGTCGGTCTACGACTTTGGGCTGACCGCAATGCGAATCTTTCTGACGAGGAAGTACTATCGTATCTCAATTTGAAAAGCGTACAACAGCTCCAATCAAGCGGATGGCAAAGTTGAGTAGCGTTACTTAATTGTAGTTCGAATTTAAGCAAAAATTTAGCGGAGTGCTTGAATGGTCCCTGCATTTTCTCTTTGGTCGAGATGTCAAAGCGGCTGCGAACGTGGAGGCATGCCCGGGCCCAACGTAATCTACTCTAACGTCCGACTTTGCATTCCGCTCGCTTCTGTAGAGTAGTTGGTCAAGTCAGTTACGGCTAGCATAGTGCACCGCCTGCATTTACGCTGTTTACAATTTACAGCCAAAGAGCCAGCCACATAATTGCGCTGCCCCCTGGTGTCGCGGGGCTTTCAACAAGAGAATCACTTTTGGCATATAGTCCAATTCATTAATCGAATTCCAATGAAATATGACAGTATGGCGGAGTGGTTATGTGAGTCCCAAGCAACCCGCCTTTCCAGTGTGCCAACGCTAACCAAACGCAGCGCGCTGCCCTGCTACAAAGCAACTAAAGGCAGTTCCTTCGGGGTAAGCCCTGGATTCCGCCTCCACCTCATTGGTCAACTTCTCTAACGATTTTCAGAGCGCAAGTTCGAATCTTGCTACTGTCGATTCTTTTTGTTTTGATTAGTTTTTGGAGATGGAGATATTAATCAACACCTTTCTCTTAATCTTTTGATCCTTTTATAATCATTGCACGGTCTTGGCAGGGTGGTTATATGGACCACAGAGATCTCTCTAAAGTGTCGAAACTCTCCACCTCTCCACTAAAACTCAGAGCCAATCGTAGGTCAACATCTACGTGCACAGAGGCCTCCATTTTCTGAGGCTTTGGAGCAGCGAGGAAAGAGATATCCAGGAGCTTCTAGCTCCTGAATCGATCATCTTCTACTCCAAAGATTGGAAACGCATTGGAACTGAATTGGATTGTGCCCTGTTACTGTCGCAAATCACCGGCATCGATAAGAAAGTCTTGATTGATGGGACTCGACTTCGTCATGCCAGCATTGCTAGACGCATGTCCTGGGCTTCGCAAGGACCACCACCAGGAAAGAAGATGAAGGTTATTGCTTGCTCGGAATATTCGACGTCAACATGCCACTTCTTTACGGAGAGGGCGATCGAGCCTTCGTTCGACTACAAGAAGAAATCATTAAAGATTCAACAGACCAGTCCATTTTCGCGTGTTCCTCGACTTCGGATGCCATTAGTGGTTGCTTTGCAAGTTGTCCAAGAAATTTCGCCGAATATGCGAACATAGGGCCCTTGTGTTCAAACTTTGAACCATACAGTATGACAAACATAGGACTCTCCATTCGACTCACGGTTTTAGACGTACCTTGGGACCCAAGCCTCTACGTGGTAATCTTGAATTGTGGGGACACATTGCCTCGAAAATCGAATAATGGTTGTAGCTATGGATACGTTGTCGTTCAAATTACGATCTACAGGCGGAGATCACAGTCTCTTCATCCGACCATCTCAGCAATGCTACTTTGTTACCGAGAAATGCCTTCGTCGAGGTCGGATTGGAAATATCTATATTGCAAAGGATCGTTTAGCCTTAAATCGGGCATCAGCGTATCTAAAAGTCTCAATCGCTCCCTCGTCATTAGACAGAATTCGGCTTCTGACTTCTTTTGAGTATGACGGCTCTGGGCCTGTCCGATTTGACGATTCTGAGTTCCACGAGAATACACGTACCGTCCAAATCATGAGAGCTGCTACTAAAACTAAGGTTTGGCGGTATGCTCTGTTATGTAATTATACCTCCACTTGCTACTACGTCGTCACAGTCGATGTTTCCGACAAAGCTCAATCCGCATCAGTGGCCCTTCATGGTTTGCTTCACAAGGATAGAACGACTTGCGAAGATCAGATACGAAATCTTTCTTTGCAGCTCAGGCGATCCTTATGAACAAGAATCTGTGGCCTATGCGGCAACATCCTCGTCCACAGTCTTATATGCTTCCGTCATATAGGCAGAAGATCGGCTCGTCTTGACCATTGAGCACCTTTCAGCACTAATTCCTTATATTCAGGCGCGTTTTGTGTCAAAGACTCGATTTTTTCGCGCAATGTTACACGCGGTCACCTTCGTCATAGGTATACTTTTACTCTCGATCGGCTCCATTATCCTCGGCCTCCGAAGTGATATCGTGGAAGAGATAACGTTTGCTACCGTTGCTAGCGTAGTGGCAGCATTATTCCCGTTACTTGGTGGCTGTTTTGCTCATAACTTGTTCATCTACTACCCTTGCCCTTGCATCTTCTCGAGGCGAAGTAGAGTACCCTATAGCCTTTTCAGTGTATTGGGGCATTCTCCCAGGTGTCTCTTCGACTGTACTTATTTTCCACTTTTATAGGTGGGATACGGACCATGTAGACGCCATGCCACCTCAATTTCAGCATCTACGAGTATTCTCATAACACTTAATACTATTTACTATTTGCGAACGAAGCACTGCTTGTGGCACTTAATCTTCTCTAAGCAGCAAAAGACTGCACCCAAAGAACACATTTGAAAAGCTCACGGGCAGTGTGTTCAGTTGCCAAACGAGACTAAGAGTCTAGCAAGGGTGTCCTACGATAAGGTATTTGTCTTTTGACGCTGAAAATGCCATGTGCACTTAAAAGGAGCCTTTGGATAGCACAACCCTAGTACCTCCATATCGCTACTTCACCGTGTCATTAACTCGTGCCAACCGTCCCGCTTATACGGAGTATCCTACTACGGTCAATGGGAACTATCGTACGCAGAAATATTCAAAGGGTCCAGTGCCAAGATTTCGACATCACAACTTTTCAGGACCTTGAATTTTCAAAGTACGAACGAAATCAGCATTGCGCGAAAATTCAATTTCGAGGCATGAAAAATGCCGCCCAGAATATCTAGAAGCTCGATACCTATCTCTAAGCCAAATAATCCGCGAAAGGGCTCTCGAAAGCGCACTCTGAATGCATTCTCAATCGCCGCGCGAGACCATCCCGAGAATCCAAAAGTCCGCCGACACCGACTGGGCGAAATCGAAGACGATGGACCGCCGCTCAACAAGAAGAGGCGCATAGAAAGCAATGATGACGAGCTAGAGGAAAGTGGCGAAGAGCGGCGGTCACATTCCAAATACAAAAGAAAACTTACACTGGGAAACTCGGACATCGAAGAGGGTAGTGACAGCGAAGGCAATACATGGACTCTGGGCCATGTCGATGAGGATGAAGATACAGAAGTGGACAGCGATGAGGCTTTCGGAGAGAGTGACGAAGAAAAGTTTGACGGCTGGACTTTTAGAGGCAGCTCCAGCCGGATAAAGAGCAAGAAGGTGAAGCATGCGAAGGCTAAATTGAGGCGAAATGGTGATGCTGCAAACGATTTGGACGAGCCCGATATAGATGGCAATTCGGATGATGATAGTTTAGGAGGAGATGCCATCGACATGGCTACGGCTTTGGATCAGTATAACGAACCCAGTGACAATGACTCCCAGGAAGACACATCTCCCGAGCGGCCGAAGCTCCAACTGGACTCTGAGAGCGAGGAAGGTGCAGACATGGAAGATGAGGACATGGAGTCCCAATACTCTATGTCTGAAGAAGACGAAGATGACACCACGGAGAAACTTGCAAGGATTCAAGATCTCGTCAATACTCTCCATCCCGCAGATGACGTGGCCAAACGTAAAGAGAGACGAGTCGATGCGCACGAAACCAGAATGCCGTCTGCTACGGGCATATCCGGTGCCAAATTTGACATCAACGACCTACTAGCAATGCCTTCAACAGATAGCCAGTCGAAAGAGTCACTCAGAGCTCTGAAAGCTGCCCAGAAAGTCGCAAAGAAAGCCAAGGTGCTGCAACCAACACTTCCAAAGCGCCAGAAGGACAAACTCGATCGTATTGCTGCTAATGCCAAAGCTAACGAGGCATTGGCTCGTTGGGTTGACACGGTTAAGCACAATCGCAGAGCAGAGTATCTCAGCTTTCCACTTGAAGATCCAGAAGCCTCAGGTGCTCTCGGTGTGGATAAGTTACTCCCAACATCTAGCAGAGCACCATTCAACGATCTTGAAGGGGCCATTCAAAAGATTTTGCACGAAAGCGGGCTATCTACGGGCAAAGCGGATGTGGAAGAGGATCAAATTCGAGAATTCGAAGAGCTTCAAGCAAACAGGATGTCGATCGAAGAAGTTCAGGCCAGAAGAGCTGAGTTACGCAAAGCCCGAGAGCTCCTTTTCCGGGAAGAGGTTCGAGCGAAACGCATAAAGAAGATCAAGAGCAAGTCTTATCGGCGCGTCCATCGAAAGGAAAGGGAGAGGCTGGCGGCGTTGGAAAGGGACCAGTTCGCGGACGGTGGAAGTGATGTCGATGAGGAAGAGCAGGAGCGTATGGACCGACGAAGAGCCGAGGAGAGAATGGGAGCGAAGCACCGCGATAGCAAGTGGGCTAAGCAGATGAAGAAAAGTGGAAGAGCGATTTGGGATGAAGATGCTCGATCTGGAGTCACGGACATGGCTAAGAGGAACGAAGAGTTGAGACGGCGTATCGAGGGCAAATCCATCCAGAACGAAGATGGTGAAGGCAGCGATTCACTTAGTAGTGAGGACGAGCAGAACGAAGATGACTCCGACGAGAACGATGATGAGGCGCAATCACGGCTTATTCGACGCAAGCTAGACCGTTTGACAGAAGCACAGCCTGGCGCAACACCAACATCGGGACTCAGCTTTATGAAGTTCATGCGGCGTGCAGAAGCTGCACTCAAAGCTCAAAACGATGAAGATATCGAACGAATGCGCCGCCAACTTGCTGGAGAAGATAGCATCGAAGAGTCGGAAGACGAGACCATTGGACGGAAGCTTTTCGGCCCCAGTGAAAAGGCCAGTACTCAAGACTCAAAGCTAGAAAACCGAAACGAATTTGAGGAACTATCAGAACGAGAAAGCGATGATGGCGATCTAGTTATCGCTGAGTCTGAGAGTGCTGCAACTGCCCTACTACCCCAAGCCTTTAAGCAGTCATCGAAAGTTAAAGCGAAGACGAAGGAGGCTAGTACTACATTTACGAAGTCCTCCCAATCACAAAGCAATAGCAATGCCAAACGAGGTCTTATCGACAAAGCTCAGACGCTTCCGAAAGAGAAATACTCAGAGCCTGATGCCGATGGTTGGCAAACAGTATCGTACGAGCGCGACAGTGACGCAGAAGAGGAGGCAGTGCCTGAAAACAACGAAGCCCTCATCAGAGAACTGTTCGCAGGTGACGATGTTGAGGCAGAGTTTGAAGCCGAAAAAAAGGCTACCATTGACGAAGAAGATGAGAAGATGATCGACAATACGCTTCCAGGTTGGGGGAATTGGGTTGGCGACGGGCTTTCGAAGCGAGAACAGAAACGTAACAAAGGTCGCTTTCTCACGAAGCAAGAAGGCATCAAACCGCAGGATCGCAAGGATGCGAAGTTGAAGAATGTCATCATCAATCAGAAGCGGTTGAAGAAAACGGTGGGATATCTAGCATCGACTTTGCCGTTCCCATTCACCACAAAGGCAGAGTATGAGCGTTCGATTCGCATGCCCATTGGACAGGAGTGGAATGTCAAAGAGACATATCAAGATAACACGAAGCCCAAGTTACTTATCAAACCTGGCAGGATCATTGCGCCGATGGAGAAGCCGATGGTTTGATTGCCAAAGTAGAAAATACCAACACAGTTTGATCCGCTTCTAGAATGCGAAAGTTGATTAACTATGGTGAATCAAGCCATACGAACGGCCCAATTAAGAATGCAAATCTTGAGCCAAGAATCATCATGTTGTAAAATGCCGCAAATTCATCTAGTTTGTGCAATTGGATGCTCGAATTGCTTTGCAAAATTTGAAGAGGCCCAAGGACAAAATTATAAGCAAATGGGCGAATCTGTTGAGATAGAATACGCCCTCAGTGTACATACAGCGAGCATATGGAATTTAAACCTCGATACCCTGCCGTGAGAGAAATTAAATCGTGAATGGTACGTGATAGCCACCATCCCACGTCCGAACTGCTTTCCCCCACCAGCCGTGGATGTGAGGTGTAACTTGCAACAACCACACGACCCAGCAGAAGCTCAAACCGTCAATCTCCGCGCACTGCTAAGCTTCTTGGCTGTCTTTCTTCTCTCACTCCACTCCCAAATCGAGTCATCTTTGTCATTCTCCACATCTTGCCTCTTCCAATGTTGCGCAAACTGATAGGCTGGATCATGGAATTCGTCGACCAAGGCTAACACTCGTAGCACTGGTGGTCGCTTTACGCCGGAACCAGACTATCTCCACCCTCCCACCATCTCTATTCTCATCTGATTCTCGACTGTGTCCGACATCACAAATCTCCGTTTAGCCTTACGTCGTACCTGCCTAAGCCATACTCATACACCGCTTCACGCCCTCCCGCGGACCTGCAGGTTACGGCGGTCCATGGCCTGACACAGGCGACGCATCGTGCACGTGTCGCTACAAACATATTTGTGTAGCATTATTCTCAGCCCTTTCGAACTGCGCAGGACCGATTCCTTCAAAAAAGCGAATATCTCACTGTGAACCTAGCTCACAACTATCTCGTTGACAACGTGTATCGTTTCACACTCCGCTCGTACCATAACACCATGGCGAAATCTCTCGAATCCGCACTCGATGAAGAAGCGCGGGAGGTGGTGGCCATACTTGAAGGGAGGAACTTGAGAGAGACAACACGACCTCGAGCGGCGAGTCCAGGAGGCGTAGCTCAATCCCCAGTGCGGAGCATGCTCGATATAGGCGATCTCAGTGGTCCCAAAGCTCGCCATGCTTCGGTTGCCGGCATAGGAGTCGGAGTTACAAAGCCAGGCGTACCGCTCTCCGCTCATGAACCCATCCGGAGTATGCTCGACACTTCATCTCCACCACCTACTCCAGGGAGCGAATACTACCGAACACGAACGATACCCAAATCACCTCCACCCGTTCCACAACCACTCCTCAGCCCAAGTTTTAAACCCGAAGATGCTTATCAATTCGATATACTCCCAAGTAGCGATCGAGGCGCTCTTCCGAAGAGAGTGACACAAGGTGGAAAGAAGGCGAAAGGAGCATTAGCCAGTGTGTTCGGATCGTCGTCATCAAATAGAGGAGGTCTCGGAGACGGACGGCACGGCTCGTTCTTGAGCAGCTCGAGCAAGTCAAGATCTCCAGGACCTAATCGTTCACAGTCGCCGTCAACCAGAATGCTCAACAGCAATTCGATGAATCTCATGACCACGCCAGGAAAATATGTAGTATCGGATTCAGGGCATGTCATCGATATAGACAATGCCTACCGGAGGTTATCTGACGCTGCGCTGCTCAAGAGTCGTGGGAGTCTGTCTACACTACCAGCAAGAAAGGACTTCAACAAAGAAACTGGCGAGCAGATTGCGCCCGATGGAGGCGTGCGGTTAGCAAAAGATTACACCGCTATCGACGAAGATGCCGTTCAAAGTAGCGATGATGACGCACTGGAGAGTGATGAGGAAGATAACACTGGCGAGTCACTACGAGGACGTGGTCGAACACGGAAAGGGTCAAACGAGAATTTGCTGGACGATGAAGAAGATGAAGAGAGGAAGCCAAAGTCACTTCTAGCAGCCGCAGAGCAAGAACGCAAAGATATTGCAGTGAACTACAAGTACAGCTCGCTGCTTGGTCCACCTGTGCAAGTCACCGGCCCTGGAGGTGAGAAGATCTCAAACAAAGCGCGAGCAGGTATTCATCCAACCACCTCATTCGATGCCACGGCTTCAGACGTGAGCACACCATTCGACTCAGATCACGAGGAAGATCTCAACGACATACGTCGAGCACAGAAGATGAAGATTGCCATTTCACCAATACATAGCACCCCAGCAGCGCATCGATGCATCCGCCAAATCACTCGCGGCGACTATGCACGATTTCAAGAAGAGGCGGAGCGAGGTTTGAGACGCCAGAGAATGTACCTCGTAGCCACAGATCTCTCAGACGAAGCAACATATGCGCTGGAATGGACCATCGGAACCGTGCTTCGCGACGGCGACACTCTGCTAGCGGTCTACGCGGTCGACGAAGAAGTCGGCACAGGCGGCGACGCCACCGGCTCATCGCTGGAACCCGGGCAGGGCGCCAGCGTCGTCAAAGACATGGCGACGGCGGTGAAAACGCTCTCCAACGAGGCGACGCTGACAGTGCCGGGCGACGCGTCGCCCAGCCCGCTGCGCTCGAGCCTCAGCGTCGACCGCAAGCCCGGCAGCCGCGCGCGCGCCGCCGACGGCGACCTCGACCCCGCGAAGATGGACAAGGCCGAGCGCGAGCGCTACTTCGCCGTGCGCGAGGTCAGCCACCGTTGCGTCAGCCTACTGCGCAAGACGCGCCTGCAGGTGCGCGTCGTCGTCGAGGTCTTCCACTGCAAGTCGCCCAGACACATGATCACCGAAGTGGTAAGTGCCGCTTTTAGTTTGCATTTCGCGGCCGCGCCGACCACTCTCGCGGGCCGTGCTTCCGCTGTAACGGAACTGACCAGCTGCAGATTGACTTCCTCGAGCCCACGCTCGTGATCCTCGGGAGCAGAGGCCGCTCCGCGCTCAAGGGCGTGCTGCTCGGCAGTTTTTCGAACTATCTCGTCACCAAGAGCAGCGTGCCTGTGATGGTCGCCCGTAAGAAGCTGAAGAAGCACAGTAAGAGCATGAGCATGCACGGCAATATGCGCTTTAGCAACGTACTGCAAGATCCGATGACGGGCAAGATGAACAGGCTTCTCGGCGCAAGGATTGATTGATTAATTAATTGATGGGTTGGATGGGCCGAAGGAGAATCGGATGCTTATGTCTGGCTGGCGAAGAGCTTGGTGCCCATGAGTGGTGTCTCTCTTCATTCCTCTCCTCTTTTCTGATTAGCATTTTGGAGGGTATGCATCATTGAAAGCTATGATATCATGATCCGATGAAGCAAGAATGTCACGAATGAGAGTACCACGAGCCATTGAATATAGAATTATGTGTCTGTTCATTTGTTCGTCTGAGCAGAAGGCTCATGACTAGTTCGTTGTTCATCCAGAATATATTTCCTCTGCGCCAAAGTCTAGTGACAAAATCCGGCAAGCAATCCTCCCAACATCAAATCGTACCAACTCACAGGCCATGCAAGACGCCGTAGTATGCGAGCAAAGCTATGTAGATCCCATATTGTGGCAATTTCGCCGCTCCGTACAAGGAACGCCAACCGCGAGTAGGCAAAAACCAAAGAGTCCAAATGAAGGGCGTTCATGAAGCAAACACCCGCACATGTGTATCGACGCTTCCCGTCGCAATCACACACCGTATCTGAATGTTCTTGGGCTTGTCGTCCTTCTTGATGCCATTGACCTGCACGCCGTTCTCGCCGTTGGTCAGCTGCGGGCCCTTGTCGAGCGGCGGCGCCCAGCGCATCTTGGTGACGAAGTGATCGTGCGCACCATCCACCACCTTGACGCACTTGCCCTCCTGCGTCAGGTCCCAGCAGCGGATCGTCTTGTCGTCGCCGCACGACAGCAGGTACTTCCCGCCCGGGTGGAACAGCAGCGACCGGACCCAGTTGTCGTGGCCCACCAGCGTCTTCAACAGCGTGCCGCGCCCGTCCCACAGCTTGACCGTCTTGTCTCTGCTCCCCGTCGCCACGAACTCCGCCGAGCTGCTCGCCGGCGGCGGCTTCTTGAGGCCGGCCAGCGCGGCAAGATGCTCGTAGCTGGCGGGCGGCGCGATGGCCACGCACTCGATGACGTGGTCGTGGCCGATGAACTGGCCCTTCTCGTCGCCGCTGGCGGCGTCCCAGAGCCGCGCGGTCTGGTCGTTGCCGCCGCTGAGCAGCCAGCGGCCGTCGGCGGAGGGCGCCACGTCGCGGATCCAGTCGCCGTGGCCGCGCACCGTCTTGACGCAGTAGCCCGTCGTGACGTCCCACAGCCGCAGCGTGCGGTCGCGCGACGCGCTCGCCAGCAGGTGCCCGCTCTGCGGGCTGCCCGCCGCCCCCGACGGCACGAACCGCACCGCGCTCACGCTGTGGTCATGCCCCGGCAGCGTCCGCGTGTTCTTGTACCCGTCCGCCGGGTCCCACAGCTTGATCGTCAGGTCGGAGCTGCAGCTCGCCAGCAGCGTAGCTCCGCGCGGGCCGCCGAAGTCGACGTCCAGCACTCCCTTAGTGTGCCCTTTCAGTGTTCGCTCCAGCTCGCCCAGTTCCCAGTCCCAGATCTTGATTGTCGTGTCTTCGGAGCCGGATGCCAGACTTGAAAAGGTTGGGTGGAAAGCTACGCAGGTGACTGGTCCGCGGTGGGATGGTAGTGTGTGTCTTGCTGGTGCTCGAGGTAACCAGGAGGTAGGATCTTGATTCTTGCGGAGGAGGGAGGTGGGTGTGGCACTGTCTAGTTCGGATTGCAGAGCAGTGTTACGAGCCTCGAGGTCCATTATCTTTTTCTGGAGTCGCACCACCGACGTCCATTTCTTCTCAAGAAGGCCTTCGTACTTCTTGCGGGTGGCATCGTCAAAGCTTTCTCCTAGGCCTAGTTCTTCACTGAGAGCCGCAGCACTGTTCGGGTGATTCGAGGCCACCAGGTAAGCGATGATGGACTTGTGAAGTTCGGTGGCTTGCTTGTCGGATAGGAGGGCACTCATGGCGGTAATGGTGGCATAGGTGTGATTCCTGAGCGTGGTGTGATGTGAGGTGCTCTGAGGTATTATACAGAGATAGTTATCGTCGAGTCAAGTGCAATCGTCACGATTTAGCTTTCTCTGCAGCGGCGGAGAATTAATTAAGTTTTAGCTGCCGGATGGCGTCAGGGACGAGCTGCGGAAAAGGAAAGATATAGGGGGAGGAGTGCGGAGAAAAGGTGTTGAGGAGTGAGAATATACAAAGCAGGTTTGACTCAGGAGCGGTCTGCGACGGAGAATAACTGTGCGACGCCAGGCTTCAGAAGAGATGCGACAATTCGCCTTCCTTTCGTCTTCTTCTAAATGTTGGTCTTTGTGGTCTGGAAAGTTGTTGGTGGGTGCGCAGGTGACGCTTTGGCGTGGCGCACGGCAACCACGCACAGGCAAGCCAGGGTTTGTTGACTTCGATCTTCCCTCACTCCAACATTTCTGTCACGGAATATTTATCTCTCAAACAACCAATCCTACACCAACGGACATCTCTCTCGACGTTGCGAGACAAGCGCGCATATTCGCATGTGCCGTTCGCATTTCCCACAACACCCGCCGGCCCAACTCCGACCCCTATCGTAAATAAACAACCGCTGCCGCCGCATTAATCCCGCATCGGAGCCCATAATCGACTTGAAGACGCGTCGCACTGAGTAGACACAATGGCGGATCAAGAGGAGGACTTCTCATCGCTACCGCTACCCGACCGATGGATCCACAAGAACTGGAAAGTGAGAAAAGAGGCCTACGAAGCAGCTGCCAAGGACTTCGACCTTGCACAAAGCGAGAATGACCCGGTTGTACGCATGTTCATTCAGGACTCTGGCCTTTGGAAAAACGCCGTCAGTGATTCCAATGTTGCCGCTCAGCAAGAGGCTTTGGGCTCGTTATGTTCATGGCTTCAGATTGCAGGTACCACTGGCTGCACGAGGTATGTTTACGCACATTTATGGTGTGATCGAGATACATTTAGATGACCATCAATACGCAGAACACGAAATTTGACCATCGTTCCAATAGTGGAGAAAGGTCTAGCATCGACGCGACCAGCCGCAAAACAGAAGGCTTTGGAAGCCATTCTCCTCTATATTGAGCTCGACAAGGGAGATCCCGTCGTTGAAGAACTCATACCTCTACTCTCGCACAAACTACCAAAGATCATCGCGGCAACGTTATCATGTTTAACTGCGATATACCATGCATATGGCTGTAAGACAGTTGAACCGAAACCAATACTAAAACTCCTCCCAAAGCTATTCGGACATGCAGACAAGAATGTGCGTGCAGAAGCTACAAATCTGACCATCGAGTTCTACAGATGGCTGAGAGATGCCATGAAACCATTCTTTTGGAATGATTTGAAGCCCGTGCAACAACAAGACCTAGAGAAAGCATTTGAAAAGGTGAAAGATGAGCCGCCGCCAAAGCAAGAACGCCTTCTAAGGTCACAGCAACACCTTCAACAGTCGGGGCCAACGGGTGGTGATGATAACGGAGTAGTAGCGTATGAAGATGAGGCTGAGATTGATCTGGAGCCGGAGTACGAAGCTGTCAACGTGATTGCAAAAATCCCGAAGGACTTTCAAGAGCGTCTAGCTTCATCAAAATGGAAGGACCGAAAAGATGCGCTTGACGACTTACACACGGCTATCAACCACCCGCGGATAGAAGAGGGGCAATTCGACGACATCATGCGAGGACTTGCCAAATGCATGAAGGATGCCAACATTGCTGTCGTAACTGTTGCCGCAAACTGCGTTGAGATTTTGGCAAAGGGTCTCAAGAAAGAGTTTTCTAAATATCGCTCTATCGTTGTGCAGCCAATGATGGAAAGATTAAAAGAGAAGAAACAGTCCGTCACGGACGCGCTCGGAGCAGCTCTCGACGCCGTATTAGCGGCAACTAGCCTTGCGGACTGTCTAGATGACATCCTAGAGTTTCTGAAGCACAAGAACCCTCAAGTCAAATTGGAGACGACTCGATTTTTGATCCGATCGCTATCGAATATCAAGCAGGCACCGAAACCCGAAGAAGTCAAGCCAATGGCAGACGCTGCAACTAAGCTCCTAACAGACCCTCAGGATACCCAGAGAAATGCAGGAGCAGAAGTACTTGGCATCCTTTGGAAGATCATGGGCGATCGCATCATGGCTCCTCACATGGAAGGTCTGGACGACATCCGAAAGACCAAGATCAAAGAATTCTGTGATAAGGCAGAGGTAAAGGCGAGGTTCAAGGTCAAGCCATCAGGACCACCGCCCAAAGCCGGTCCACCACAGAAGCGTATGGGTATGGTAGGAACTCCTACACCGCCGGTTGCAGCGACAGCGGCTCCCGGCCGGAAACCTCCAATGGGCCTGAAAAAGCCTGCTCCTGTAGCAGCACCTCCACCGATGGAGGAGATACCACCTGTAGCTCCTCTTGCTCCACGACCTTCAACGAGACCTGGCGCATCAAAGCTACCTTCTGCTGGAGCTCCAAAGTCTGGAATTGCGGCTCCTGGAGGCCTAAGACCACCACAAGCTGGATTACAAAAAAAAGCGCCAGGCATATCAGGTTCGTCATCGGCTATGTCATCGGCTATGTCATCCGGTATGTCATCTCCAGCACGCAGAGTCGTATCTCCAGTAGAAGAGCCACCTGCAGCCGTGCCTCAACCCAAGCTTGGTCTCGGACCGAATCGCGGTCTGGCAGGTCGTCCTCTAGGCAAACCTTCAACCGCTCCAATGCAAAACCACGACGCAATCCCGACCACTGCCAGCGGCCTCGCCGGCCTCAGCACGGCCGAGCGAGCCGAATTGGACGAACTTCGAGCGGAGAACGAGCGCATGCGGCGTGAAAACGAAATCCTGCGGTCGGACAAGGCGAAGCTACAAAGCCAAATCCACGAGCTGACGAACCAAAACGCGCAGCTGATCGAGGACCACACGCGCGACGTGCTGAGCATCAAAGCCAAAGAGACGCAGCTGATCCGGGCGCGGACGGACCACGACGCAGCGGAGCAGACGGTGCAGCACCAGCAGAAAGAAATCGAGCGGCTGAAGCGCGAGCTGAGCCGGCAGGTGCGGGCGAGCAGCCCGCCGCCGATGGACCTGTCGGCGGAGATCTACAGCGACGGCGGGCTCAACGGCGGCGTGTACGCGCGCCGCTCCTACGTCACCAGCCCCACCAGCCCAGGTAAGGAGAACGAGATGTCCGGCGTGCTGCGGTCCTCCAAGCTGAGCGGCGCCGCCCATCTAGGTGGCGCGGGCGCGACGGGCCTCGGCATCGCGTCTGCCTTCGGTGGCGGCTCGCCGCGCGGCGCGCGCTTCGTCGGCCCCGATGGCGTCGACGTTGCCCGCGCGAATGCCGCCGGTGGGATGACCGGCGCGGGTGCTACCAGCGGCGCCGAGAGCTGGAAGCGGGCTGCCGAGGTCACGCAGAATCTGAAGGCCAGAATTGAGATGATGAAGGTAGGTGCTTTGACTTCCTCCGTTGCTTCCGGAACGCCCTTCTTGGACCGGCAGCAGCAGACGCGTAATGGTTAGTTACTGACTCTTTTCTACAGGCGAAGCAAGGTCTTTCAAGGCCGCATTAGCATGTGTAATTCTTTCGCAACGTCCTGCTTACACGAATGCAGGCCACCGGAGCGGCGAATGGGACGAGTTCTAACTTCTATTTTGTGATTAATGCACGAGGCGTCTCATCGCTCTTCGCAAACTTGCCGGCATTGTACGGCGTTGGGAATTCCGTAGGATTGGATGATGGTAGATATTTGCATAGTGGCTGCGATCAATATGCTTTGCGTTGGTTTATCCTTGTCCCGTTGGATCTGCCTTTGCTGGATAACCCCAGGAGCATTATCGAGTTACGTACAATCAATTGAATATGGTAACCGAAGGCATTTCATTTCGACTCGCATGTACAGTTCCGACGCATTCCAGGAGTACGTGTAACTTGGTGCTAACGAAAGATCGGCCATACGGCTTTCTTTGGTATTTTTGGCCTTCCAGACATTGTCCCACGTCGGTCATGCGTGCTTTCACCTCGCGAATGCAGGAGAACGCCATGTTACCGGTCTTCCATACTTTGACGGCAACTCTCATCTAACAGGCACGCTTCAAGCTGCTATGTTCTCGTGTGTGATCTGAGTCGTAATGAAAGGCTTCAATGATGCCAGAATTGCGATACGAACACAAATTAGCGGAGCGCATTCCCGCAACTGGTATAAGGTGACGGGAATTTTAAGCCTGATGTCGATGGGACATAATTGCCATTCGAGGGATAGCGCCATCGAAGGATGCCGTTCCATTCGTACGACAGATCAACCAACAGAGTGGGAGAAGGCATCCAGTACGACGCCTTGACTTATCAGTTTGCTCGATCCAGCGCACTGCATTAACCTCCTGCCATGGAATCCCAACTTACGAGTGCTTTGCGGCCGAGTCCGACCCCATACAATTACTTCACTGAGTATCGCTTTAATCGTTTTAATGCCACAAGTTACACCTCCGCACGCAGAAACCCCACCCTTATATCTTGCCAGTCTTTGATAAGGGTCTATCTGCACTAAACTAAAGCGAGACATCTTTTACTTGTGATCTATAAAGACGGCTTAAGCTGTTGAAGTTGATATTTGCTATGATTTCGGTCACTCTTTGATCTGCTTCCATACTCTGCTCTCTCCACTTACGTCCCCATATCCTTTACTACCGTAGATACTTTGCCCAATTGCGCAGCAGAGCACTATCTTCACGCATTAGCATCATGGACTTTAACTTGCTCATAGTCCTGTGGGCAATTGTGGCGCTCGGGTCGGTAGCATATGCATTATCAAGTAGAGAACGCCGCTACAAGTTCCTCAGTCGGTTGCGAACATCGCGGAGACGAGACTCAGATGCGAAGACACCTCCACGCGAACTTTCACCATCCAAAGAAAAGGTCGATCCGTTCGAGACGGCCGACTACCGAGAAACTCTGCCTCCATCCAGACGGTTTACCTTGAAAGATGCTGCACCAGAACTCTTTGCCGACCTCGAAGACATTAGCGATGAGCAGCTAGAATCGGACGAGAAGACGCGAGCAATCCCATTGGAGGTGCATTATGCCGAGGCAGACGACAATGCATTGTCGCCGACTGGAATCTCAGTTGAAGAGATCAAGAAGTTAGGCAACTTCCCAGACTATGCAACGCTCAGTGGAGTACCACTGCCGCAGCCATACAAGGAATTCGACATTAGCAAGGCGATGCCACGTCCTTACAGACCATTCAGATGGTCGTACCATCAAACCATGTGTAAGCTCGGCGGATGGAAGCGAATTGGAAGCCTTTTAACGTGAAATAGCACTGACAAGGCTGGAACCGGATTGGTGGCTCGAACTGGAAAAGACTTACCCCGATCGGATCAAGCAGCGACAAGAGTTGTACGCAAAGCACAAGAATTCCGTTCTTCAAATGCTGCCGGGCTCCGAACTCGCCTGTAAAGAGCTGATGGAGATATGCTTACAGTTCTTGGTCGCACGATATCCGCAGTACTTCGAACTCGACACTGAAAACATGCTCTTCCACAACCGGATTCTCGGGACGACGAATAACCTAAAGGAGACTCCTCCGCTCCAAGTGATCCTAAACAACGTTCCCGAAGACTTTGCGCTCATGTTACGAGACCCGGAATCTGGATTCTATCGGTTCCGCGCCGGTGTTATTTGCAGCGCGCTCGGATGGAACCTTGGGACAAAGATAGGAATGAGACTACACGAGATTCACGCTCCGATCCCTGACTACAAAGAGAAGATGCGATTTTCAATGGACAGGTAATACAGTCGGGTCGCTAAGCCAGATGTGGCCGGGATTTGTTGCTGACCAAAGCTGCAGGTACTTTGCGAAGAAACCCACGGACAAGGCCATCCAACGCGGTTCCTGGGGTCTAGAAATCGATCAGCCGCTGTACATGCCACCTGGCGATCCGCACGAGAAGCACAGAGACGTCCAGCACGCCGATTTGACCGTCGACCGATGCAATTTGCGAGTGGACTGGCAGACGCTCAGGCGGCTGCCGCTATCGGGAGCCGTGGTCTTCAACTTCAAGGCGCTCTTCACGCCAGTCGAGTACTTCCGCGAGGAGCCATACGTGCCGTCGCTCATTCTGAAGGTGCTGAAAGAGGGCAAGCGGAGCATCATGGAGTATAAGAACACCTGGCACACAGAGCACGTCGTTATTCCCGCGCTGGAAACGTACGAACGCGAGCAGATTGCCAATGGAGTCGTACCGGTCGATTGGGAACCGCATACATTGGAGGACGCGCCATTCTTCCCGGGTTGGGAGGAGCGGTGGCATCGTCATCAAGGATTTTGATGCCTGTACGGAATGTACAGTACCTTATGTTTTGATTAGAGTAGCTTAGCGTGCGATTGAAGAAACGGCTCGCGGACACGGTGGCGCATGATTCATCCTCCCGTGTACCGGGCCACTAGCTCCTGATGATGGTGCTTTTGATCTTCTGTCTGACTTCAGCCTTCTGACTCGTCCATCAACCGAGAATGAGCCGACGGGTGGATGGGCTTTGGTTGTGGTTCTCGGGCTCAAGCTAATGAGCTGCAAATTGTGCCCCGCCTCGGATGTTCGCCGAACTACTGGTTGGTCGTAACGGACAGCTTCCCCGCCTCGCGCATGTTCCCTATCCAGTCCGTGTTTTGCCTCCCGACTACCGCCGCCCCCAGCGTGAGCAACCTGCTAGCAAACAAGCAACCAGGCGAGCTTATCCTCGGGTTAGAATCGCTGTCAGAGGCACACGATTCGCAATGGCAATCAAAACCCGATTCGTTGGGCCCGAGTAATGTTGAATCTCTCCGTTTAGTTCTAGCGGACTGCAGTAGCTCTTCTTTCGGATGTGAGGAAGGATAATTTCCAATACTTAATTAATTTGCATTCAGGTCTGCTCACCTGTAAGTCTTTCTATCACTACTCCCTTGACGACTTCAATTCTTCTTTTTGGACGTCTCTTTCTACCCTGAACCGAACGTAATCATCCGGCTTCGTAGCCGTGCCCGCTTCCAGACCGTGTATCTGTATATCCGCTACAAACCGCCAATCCCTTCCCTAATCCCATTCCCTTCTTGAGCTCTGATACATTCCGACAAACGACAGCGACATGTCAGGCGACAAGCCGTGGCCACAGGTGCCTGTGGGTAACCTGGATCACACCAGGGCCGCTGTGGTCATCATCGGCGCCGGAATTTCTGGTAAGTTGACAATTTAAGTGCCGAAGAGAGCTGCGACCAATTGTCGTTGGCCCGTAGCTCCAATCACAATCGCCATGGTCGACTTGATTCGTGCATCGAATATACTGACGGGGTTGGCTCAGGGATGTGCACTGCGATCGACTTGATCAAGCGTAACAATTGCCGGAACTTCATAATCCTTGAGAAGAGCAGTAGTATTGGTGGGACTTGGAACGATAACCGCTATCCAGGGTGCTGTTGCGATGTCTGGAGCCATCTCTACAGCTACTCGTTCGAACAAAAGCCGGACTGGACGCGCGAGTATCCCGGCCAGGAAGAGATCCTCGAATATCTCCGCGGCGTCGCAACCAAATGGGGCCTCTTTTCGCACATTCGCTTCAACTCCGAAGTCACAGAAGGTCGCTGGGATGAGGAGAGCAACAAGTGGAAGGTCAAGGTCAGAGTGACCGGTGAGAAAGACAGCGAATTCATTCCCGAATACACCATCACCTCGGACTTTCTGGTGTCGGGTGTCGGTCAGCTGAATTATCCTCGCTATCCTGATATCGAGGGCTTGAAAGACTTCAAAGGAAAGATGATGCACTCTGCTCGTTGGGACTGGAGCTACGATCTCACTGGTAAGCGCATTGGTATCATCGGCAACGGCGCCACTGCCGCTCAAATTCTCCCTGAGGTGTTGAAGGTAGCCAAGCACGTCGACATCTACCAACGCACGCCGAACTGGGTCGTTTTCCGTCAGGATGCGCCGGTGAACGCCTTCTGGCGTGGCATTTACACATGGGTGCCTCCAGTCCGCTGGGGAAAGCGAGCGGCCATGATGGCATTCCGAGAGGCATTCTATGATACTATCGCCAAGGCAGAATCTGAAATCACCACGCTCACCAAGGCGATGCATGAGCAAGCCTTGCAAAAGGCCTTTCCCAACGACGAGAAGATGCGCGACATTCTAACTCCGAAGTACCATCCTGGATGCAAGCGTATCATCCTCTCAGACGACTTCTTCCCAGCTCTTGCCGACCCAAAGTGCCATTTGGAGACTCGTCACATCAATAAGATCACCGAGAAGGGAATCGAGGTGGAAGGTGGAGAAGAAATGGAGTACGATCTCATAGTTTTCGCCACTGGTTTCAAGACCGTCGACTTTATGCATCCGATCAAGTTGTACGGCTCCAATGGTCGTGCCCTTTCTGATATCTGGAAGGGTGGTGCCCGAGCTCTTTACGGCACAGTCCTGGAGGATATGCCCAACTTCGCAATGCTCTATGGACCTAACACGAATCTTGGGTAAGCGCATCACATTGCGAACTGAAAGGTGATGAGCCATGCTGACGCGTGTTTGACAGACACAACAGCATCATCCTGATGATCGAAAGCCAGAGCCGATTCATCAACGGAATGATCGGAGCGGTGTTGGAGGCAAGGAAGCAGCAAAAGTCCCTTGCACTCAAGCCCAAGAAGGCACGGTTAGACGAATACAACAACGAAATCCAGGAGATCCTCAAAACGACCAACTTCAACGACACGAGGTGCACGTCGTGGTACAAGACGGCCGAAGGCAAAATCACAAACAACTGGTCGGGCACCGTCATCGAGTACCAGAAGCTGCTGTCCAACGTGCACTGGGCCGACTTTGATGTTGAGGGATCGGGCGCTCAATTACTACGCGGTAAGAAGGACACGAATGTTGGTCGCGCAGTCGAGGAGCCACAGCTCAATCCATCCACGTTGGCGTACTTGGTTGGCGCCACAGGTGTGCTCGCAGCTGTGGGCACCTTCTTAGCGCGGGGAGGCTCTCGCTATCTCAACTTGAAGGTTAAATGAGCGAGTGGCAGAGTTTAGGCAGTTGGAGATAGAAATTGGAAAGGTCGAGATGAGAGTAGCGCGAATGCGAATCACTTTTCCGTTTGATACCTTATCGACACACCCACTTCGACATGAAGAGATGGGTTGACACAATTTGCGCAGGGATTTCTCTTCCAATGTATTCTTTTCTTCATACTAGTAAGTACCATGCGAGTGGTGTCTCCGGCCGCGGAATTATTTAGCAAGAAATAGCAGATAGATAGTCAGCCGAATTTCACGATTTACCGGCTGATGACAGTTGTTACCAGTTAGCTCACTTTACTTCAGACCTCTTTTCGTATAATTGGCTTCACGTGTTTGCTCGCTGACCACGTCCTTGTCTGTCGGCAGGTGAATTTACTGGGTTCGCTTGGAGCAGGGCAAGAGGGGCATGCGTAAGGTAGATATACGACTCAACAGAGCGGGAAAGAGGGATCAGACTCTTCGTCCTCATTTCTTCCTCCACCACGGCCGGTCGAGTCGCTCTACCGGAGAAAGGTCCAAGATGGCTGGCGATCAACAGCTCTGAGTGGCGGGCCGGGTGGCGTTTGCAGCCTGAAAGCCTGAAGCTTTGAGTTGCAGCAGGATCTCGCCACTGTCGGGCGCTGATTGCTCTGTCTTCCGGTCGACGTGAAAGGAGAGACGGGCTGGCTGGCTGGATTAGGTTGGCACTGGCTGGTTTTTCGGTGCTTCTTCAGGCTCTAGCCATCCGTCCAAGTAGCCCCGCCCAACTGCTCGCCATCTCCCTCCCCAGCTCCCAAGCAAGCTGTCATTCACTCAACCACGCAGTCCACCATCCATAGCCTCCCTCTCCCCTCTTCTCTACGGCTTCCGTCCACTGCGTTATCCCTTCGCGAACACTCCTCTTCTGTACCGCATCTCACTGGTCCAATTGCTCTCCTCGCTGCTCCCTGCCGCTCGATCCAAGGATCACCGCATTCCAAGCACGGCCGCGACCGCTCAGCCCACTCAAATTGAGCCGCAATCTCTCCTGCAAACCCATTTCTGCCACGGGAGCTTGCCTCAACGACCTGTCTCTGGCATCCGGGCGACATTGCAGCCTATCCAACCAAATTTCGTACGCGTCGTAGCTTGCCTGGCTCTGTCTTGACCGTCTCCAATCGCTGCCTTTTCGCCATCACCTCCACAGTTCGGCAGATCCTCCCCAAGCTGTGCTGTGCTGTGTCGGACCCTGGAACCAGAGTCCCACAGGAGATCGGGCGCAGAATTCCAGTGCGGCTGGAATTGAAATAAGATTCAAGTCTCAGTGCCTATGCCGAGTCTCGGAAGCTTCCTCAAGAAGAAGCGGACGAAGGATTCGTCAGGTTCCAAGGACCTAGACTCTTCGACGTCGCCGGTCAAAGAAACTCCTCCCTCGTCAAAAGACGGACCCAAGGACTCTGCCCAAAGCGACCCCTTCGCGCAGTCGAAGGTCGACGGACCTATGCCCTCCACGCAATCCCCTCCCACCACCTCACCCAACAATCAACAGAACATACCCAGCATACAGAACCTCCTAAACAGCGGAAATGACCCTGACAAGACCGCCAATGGAGGCGCCGTCAACCCGGCCACCCGAACTACAAAGGGCAAATACACGCTGCAAGATTTCACCATACAGAGAACCCTGGGTACGGGCAGCTTCGGCAGAGTGCATCTCGTGCAATCCAAGCATAACCAGCGTTTTTACGCCATCAAGGTCCTGAAGAAAGGCCAAGTTGTGAAGATGAAGCAGGTTGAACATACAAACGACGAGCGCCGAATGCTTTCGAAGGTCAAACATCCATTCCTCATCACTCTTTGGGGCACATTCCAGGATTCAAAGAATCTGTACATGGTAATGGACTTTGTTGAAGGAGGTGAATTGTTCAGTCTGCTACGAAAATCACAGGTGCGAAAGTTCAGATGCTACTGTTGGAGATTGAAAGCTTACATGTATTCACAGCGATTTCCCAATCCCGTAGCCAAATTCTACGCTGCAGAAGTCACTCTTGCTTTGGAATATCTTCATTCCATGAACATCATCTACCGAGATCTCAAGCCCGAAAATTTACTGCTTGACCGTCATGGTCACCTCAAGATCACTGACTTTGGTTTTGCCAAAGAAGTGCCAGATATCACTTGGACGCTTTGCGGTACTCCGGATTACCTTGCTCCTGAGGTTGTTTCCTCAAAAGGTTACAACAAATCTGTCGATTGGTGGGCTACCTTTTCGTGACTGCGATACCTGCAAACGATGATGACTGACAACGTCATAGGTGGTCACTTGGAATTCTCATTTTCGAAATGCTTTGCGGTTTCACTCCGTTCTGGGACGCCGGTTCTCCCATGAAGATATACGAGAACATTTTGAAGGGCCGAGTCAAGTACCCTCCCTACATTAATCCCGATGCACAAGATCTACTCTCGAAGCTCATCACCAGCGATCTGTCGAAACGACTGGGCAATTTGCACGGTGGTTCCAAGGACGTAATGAATCACCCTTGGTTCGCTGAGGTCACTTGGGATCGTCTTGTGAAGAAGGATATCGATGCACCGTACGTGCCGCCTGTCAAGGCCGGCATGGGAGATGCAAGCCAGTTTGACAAGTATCCGGAAGAGACGGAAGCATACGGCCAATCCGGCGAAGATCCGTGAGTACTTTATAAATCTATCGCACAAGCTCTCGCAGCTAACATGAACAGACACGGACGACTCTTTACTGACTTCTAGAGGCTCTAACGCCAAATTTGTGGGAGGCAAGTCGCGCGGAAGTTGCTCAGCGTTTCTAGACGCGTGACGATTGTAGGAGTCGGAAATATAAAACGATGGTGTTTTCAACGCTGGGTGGAAAGACAGATGTATTGGGATAATTCCTGGAAAAGAAACCGTTTACTGTCATTGTCGATCGCAGGGAGGAATCTGACGCAAAAAGAAAACAGGCCGAATGGATGGAAACTGCCGTTCACCGGGCGGAGGAAGATACGTATTGGCGGTGCAGAAGTTCTTTCTTGGACGGTGTTACTGACAAATAACGCTGGCTGTAGAATTATCTATCGTGCTACTTCTTGGGAAGTGTGTCTGTATCCTTGTTGACACAGGAAATGCTAATGATCAACGTCTTATCAAACTCTCCACCTTCAACGGAGATAGCCTAAAGACCAACTAGGGACGCTTTCACCCGTAATCTCGCCTTCACGAGTAATAGTTCACGCTTTCGAATGTAACCTGTGCCCAATGCATGATGTCGTGGCCGGTCAGAGCTAAGGCTCGCCCCGTGATAACAGATCCTAAAGTGGCCAATCAGCGACGATGCGAAGTAGAAACTACAAGCATTCCGTGGGGAATGCGAGTTTAATGGTCTACGTCTCTATTGGAAGGTGTGACTAACAAGAGATAAATGCAGGAACCCTGCATTGCTCCCGGCTATAGTCTCGGCAATAGTGGGCTTGTTACTTGTCACTTTGAGTTCAACTTCAACACCATCACCCGAGAAGTGGATAACGAGCGACGCAACGTCGATGAATCTATGACTTATTCAATTTTGGGCTTACAGATGACTGACGTAGCAGACGTAGCAGAAATTTACCATGCAGGTTCCATTGGAATACTTAAAGGGCCTTCCAGGCTGTCGGTCCTACATCAATTCACGAACATCTCTTGAATACACTCCGTCATATACGGAATTATCGATTCATACAGCTTCCTTCTGAATTCGGTTATCTCTGTCGAGTAACAGCCAGCCCATCATGCTCACCTCTGAAATGTCCGACTGCTCTGACACCCCGTATTCTTCCACATCTTCTAACTCCAGCAAATCCTCTCTCCCATCGCACTCCATCATCTCGCCAGCAATCCTATACTTCGGCACCCCGGTCGCCATAATCTCCTCCCTAAACGAGGACCTAACAACCAACCTCGCGGCCATCAGCTCGGTCTTCTGGCTCGGCCACCGCTGCGTGCTGGGCTTCGGCGCGACCTCGCAGACGCCCATCAACCTGCGCGCGCGCAAGCAGTGCGTGGTCAACCTGCCGGACGACACCATGGTCGGCGCGATCAACGCGCTGGCCACCACGACGGGCACGCCGCAGCCGTCGGCCAGCAAGCTGGCGCGCGGCTACCGCTTCGTGCGCGACAAGTGGGCGGCGACGGGGCTCACGCCGCAGGACGCCGCCTTCGTGGCGCCACAGCGCGTGCGCGAGTGCCCCGTGCAGCTGGAGTGCGAGGTCGTCGCCGAGCTCGAGCTGCTGCGCGACCTGCCCGACCTGCGCGGCGCGCTGGTCGTGCTCGAGGCGCGCGTGCTGCGCGTGCACGTCGTCGATGCGCTGCGCTTGCCCGGCCACGCCAATCGCATCGATCCTGATAGGTGGCGCCCGCTGATCATGAGTTTTCAGCAGCTGTATGGGCTTGCGCCTGGGAGGGTGGCGGAGAGCATGCTGGGCCGCGTCGACGAGGAGAAGTATCGCCTCGTTACCAGGAGTCGCGTTGTTAAGCTGGACGGCGACGACGATAAGGAAATCGTCGAGCAGGAGTTCAAGGTGAAGAGCTAGGGCGATGGCTTGATCGGTCTTTCGCGAGGTTTCGAGACAGGATCTTTTAGACGGTTAGATTCAAACGATCGCCCAGTTCGAGCTTTCAGCTTCCACTGGTTATCCTCACCCCTACGCTTCCTTCAATTTCTCCAGAGAAGACTCGTGAGTGGTGGTTTCTTCTTTAAAAGGGATTCTCAAATTACTAAGCTCTTCAGCTCAGGCGTTCAAGCGGTATAACTATTCAATCTAAAGCTTCTCTTCTTTGGCTTTGCCATTTTCCAAGCTTCCACGGTGTCTTTTCTTACTCGTTGCCTTCCACATCTTCAGCTGTGTGGCGACGCCTGATTTCGTAATTATTGATTGGATTGTCTTCATCAACAAAGGTCTCAATCGAAGTGGGCAAAGTGCTACTATTGAAATCCTAGAAGAAAGGCGCCGAGTACCTCTCCCTCTCACTCATATTGATGACGGGATGCACAGTGTCCACGAAGAAATTGGTGGTCTGTCTCATGAAGCAATCGGAAATTTTCACGCCAAAGGATCCGGCAACAGGTTAGACCTTGATCCAGCCACCGAACTTGCTTAGGACCTCAAAGCCTTCCCTATCCCGCGTGATGACGGTGTAGCACTCGACATCCGTGTATGCACTGATCCATTTGGTCATCTCGAGACGCATCCTGTGGTGGATAGTGAAGAACTCTCATGACGGCTTCTGGGTCTTTGACAATCTTATCAAAAGCGTCCTCTAGTAGATGAAGAGCAAGCGCGAACATGCGCCTCAGTCTTCGAGAAGATCCAAGAGCGCTGTTTGATAATCTGTAGACGGATTCGGATCTGGTTCCAAAGCTTGCGTAGCCGATGATAGAACTCGAAAACCGGATCTTCCATGACTGACGGAGAGATGGGCCGCAACGCATCGTGTAGGAGGCATGTCTCGGTGTCCTGTTCCAGATCTGAGAAGAAAAATACGTGTCTTGCACACCGGAGAGACATTTGTATCAGTACTTCGACTCTTTCCGATACCTCTGTCACGCTAGTCTTCACTGCAGTGGCGGCGTTGCTGGCAACAACATCATACGGGCAGTGACCCAGCTAGAGCGTCTTGTACCGCCTGTCGGATGCGGTGAAAAAAGCCACCAGCAGGACGATAAAGATAGATCCTAAGGCCGCATTTCGGGCCGCACTTGACCCGCATCGAAGTTACCGCATCAGCTCAGAATCGATAGCAGCGAAGTCGCAAACTCAAGCAATGAAGCAGTAGTGCATTCTCCAACGCACTTGGAAATACTATCAGGTGCCCGTTTATCAATTACCATCAGGGATGTCTCCGCAAACGTAAAGAAGATGGGGTCATTGGCCCATGTGACGACCATTCTTACATTGTCCTGCAAGCTCGCCTAGTAAATCGAGGGATCGCAAGGCTGTAGGAGGTGGTGAGTGTGGGAATGACAAGGCGTTGCGGGTAGTGTCGGTGTGCATTTAGGCCAGCAATAAGCAGAGGCGGTGCACTTCAAACGCTACACACGGCACCGATCTCAACGTTCCGTGAAAAAAACGGGCTGTTTAAAGGGCCACTGATTGTTTCACATTTTGCAGGGGTCGTCGCTTGGTTATCCTTATTGGCGGCAGGTCGACGCCACAATAAAATCCGCCGGGCTTTCTGGTTACATCATGTACTGCATGAGTCTGCATCACGTCGCTGGAGTAAAAGCATGCGACGCCCCGTTCTGTCTGATTGAGCTTAATCGTCGCTCCAACACATGCACTCGGCACTCAGCCCCGCACCCGCTGTGCTGTTTGCTGTATTTAGACTATAGTACTGTAAGGCATCTTAAGCTTCGTCAAGCATGGGAGCGTGGGGAAGCGCGTACCAAGCAGTGTGATCTTCAGCGGCGTGCTCGTACCGCCATAAAGGCTTCCCGTAGCCTTCCTTTACTAGAGTTCAGTCCTACCGAACTCGCGCATGTCGCAGGCTGCACATGATGAGTGCAATTTTGATCTTCTTCCATTTTCTGAGCCTTGCCCTCGTGTCTTCTGGCCAGTCCTACATCGCAACCTTTACAAATCCCCCCGACGGTAACCCTGACGCTCTTGCAAGTGATAATGAAGTCTTTACCATTGGCGACTCATTACAAGTGACATGGACCACCAACGCATCGGTCCTCAACCTCGCCATTTGGCAATACTCGGCGGATAGTCTGAATGCGCCCATCGGCACGCTTCAGTATCTGCCAAATTCTGGTAAGGTGTTATTTTCATATCTAACGAGAAGATCGCTCATTGTTCTTTGAGAAACCCTTTCGGTGAACTCGTACCAATGGAATATCCAAACGAATGGCGATAATGGACAGCCATCGTTCGATTTGACCAGGAGTAACATCTTCAATTTCGCTCTCTACATTCCTGGTGACAAAAATGCCTTGATTGGCAGCTCGTACTTCAACCTGACGAATAGCACCGTTAATGCACAAGGCCAAGTAATCTCGACTGCTTCACAAACTACAGCTACAAGCAGTGCGACAAGCCAATCGAAAACCTCTTCAACATCGCAATCCACCAGCTCTAGTTCCACTTCCTCGTCACAGTCGAGCGGCCTAAGCATTTCAGACAAGATTGGCATCGGCATTGGTGTCGGGATCGGGGTCCCTCTTACGCTAGCAGCGCTTGCAGGAGTGTTCCTGTTTGCGAGGCACATGAGGAACAATCACAATTATGCTCATGCGGTACAACCCAAGGAAATCGGTGGCACTGATGTCACTAGCATGGCATCTCCGCATCAACCTGGCCGGACACTTGAGCTGCAGGGGTAATCTGACCGTATTTATGGGATACTTGACTGATTTTGGGCATGGAATTTAATTGGGGTAGGTGATGATGCTGTTGCAGCTCGAGTTTGATGCTTACATACCTTATGTCCAGAGGAATCCGCACGAAGCGTAATTACGCCGTGGTAAGCGCATTGGAAGAAGCTTCCACTTGCCACAAGCGCTGTATGGCGTTGGTTGGTTGTATTCTCCCACCCGCTCCTCTCTTTTTTGGCTCTCTGTTCTGGGTGGGAGGTGTGCAATGTTCGACCGGAACGTATCATTTTATTATCTGCCCTTAAATCTTCCGTCTTACTTTCTCTTCTTTAGCCTATTCAAGGCAATCCTTGGCTACATGTAAATTACGAACATACAGCTACCGTACTGTAATTCATAAACAATATTTCAATACCGGGATCTTTGGCTCCGACTTCTTCGGTACACCAAATCCGAGGATCCAGACTGGATACGAAAGCTTGCTAAAGGGGCGCGAAGCTTTCATGGCGCGCTGTGAATACTAAGGTAGGTAATGCTATTCAGTTTACACACTTGCAGCCAGAGAATGACAGAAGGTCTCTTCGATCGCTTATCAAGCCAACTTCACTACCCGATCTCAATCTTCTTGATGTAGCAAAAATCAGAGTAGCGTTCATAACTCGATCTAGTAAACATACGGTGTATTGTTGTAGAGGTGTTCAGTCATATTCAACCACAAGTGTGTGTTCGTTGTAACAATATTAAGTCCAGTGTCCGGCTACGGCCTCTCGTCTTCATATACCCAAAGAGCAATAAAGACGAGTATAAGCCCTGCTGGAAGCAAAAAATCCGAAAGAGGCGCTACCTTGAAAACTTGAAAACCAGCTGACTTAGACGAAGTAGCCAAGGCAGACGTCGAGGATGATGTCGCGCTGGCTGATGATATACTCTGTGCCGCCGTAGTTGCGCTAAGCGCAGCTGAGAGAGTAGGATCTGATGCGAATTGAGCTGAGACGCCTGAAGAATTGACACAATTTGGATTTGTGGATCCAACACCAGCGACGAAGCTTACGTGCATGCACTATGATTGATAAGTTAATGGTGAGAAAAGCTTCCCCTGCAACAAGAAGTCCTAGACTCCAGCAGAGCATTCCATCCAACATTGCACGAAGCGAGAGTGGACTACATCAATAACATACCTGATAATGCACGCCATCCTCAGAATCCTGGACAACCTGGAGCAAGCCGCTTGACCCTGCCCAATAGGCGGGTACCGTGATGCTTGGCTCGCAAAACCCGTTCAAGCCGTATTCCTCTACGGTAGGAATAAGCTGTGTCCAATTGGGCGAGGAGAGTGATGAACCCAACATGCCTCTGTATTCGAAGAATGACTGCGCGTGCAGCGTGGTTAGGCCGACCGCATCCCCCCCGACATGGAAATCCGTTAAGTTATCAGAATTGGACGGTGTGAAGCCGCCGCATGGCACGACATCTTCATTATCGATATTGTTACCCAGTGGGGGAGGAATGCTCACTACGAAGTGAGTCAATGCAAGAGGTACCGAGGCGAGGCTGAGAAGTGCAAGAAGCTTGAACGAGGTCATGAGGACTTGAAGTGAAGTGATTCCTGCGTGTTAATTCACTCTTTGAAGAAATGGAAATGGACTTCTATAACTAACAGAAAAAAAGCAAGGGACCGATGACAAATGACACTTAACTTGTCGAATAGTTACTCGGAGGATTGCTACTCCCTCGCATGCTGATCTGTGCACAGCTTAGGAGAGGCAGAATGGACAACTCGCGGCTGAGATCACGGATGGCACGGCACGTCTACGGTATGGAGTTGGTTGAAATCGCCAAGCTCTTTCATGCTTACATGCTCAGTCCAGATGTACCTCCATGGTGCCGTTCGCGAGAAAGGTGCGTGCTTCCGCGGAGTTTCTCCAATGACGGAAGGAATACGACGGAGTAGCTCGACTCAGCTGCATCCACAATACCTTGGCGGATCAGCATCGCACGCAAAAAAGAGAAGTATAATTTGCTCATACTAGCTCAACTACCTTCTTTGGTGGTTTCGATGGAGCTTGTCACTCATCCTTTTCAGCCTTCTGTACGCGAACAACTAAGAACGATGGGCCTACGGCATACTACTTCACCAAGCGTTGGCGAGCTTCCCTTGGCAACCTCAAGCCTCAATGTGAGCATAAAGTGTAAGTCCTTTGCTCTCGAAATCAATCGAGCTTGGTATCTCTTTGCTCGAATCAAGAGAGCATTCGAATCATTTAACATAAGGTAACTTCCCACAAACATCACCATGATTTCTCTGTACGCTTTTCCCTGCCTGGTAGCTGTTTCCAACTTCTTGGTGTTGGTTTCTGCCCACACACAGCTCTGGTATCCGACTTGGCGCGACAACGCTTTGAATCCACCTTACAATGAACAAATCTATCCTTGTATGTGCTTACCCTCCAGGCCTCCACATCCCAAATTACGTAGCTAATGAGGTATCGTGCATGATAGGTGCTGGCATTTTCGACAATGGCACTACCCCAAGAACCCCATGGCCGCTAGATGGTGGTTCACTCAACATCACTCTCCGCGATGGTGCCGCCATTGTCTTTGTCAACTTGGGTCTTGGTGTTAACGTGACGAACTTCAACATCAGCTTACCTTCTTTCCCTCTTAATGAGACTGGTGCTGGAAACGTTTGCTTCCCAAAGCTGACAATACCGTCTGGTCTTCCAATATCAGAAGGAACACAGGCCTCCATACAGGTCGCAACTTCGAACCCAAAGAATGGCGAAGGTCTCTATACTGTAAGTGCCTCGCGATTTTAAAACCACAAGCCCTTACTGAACTCTCCCCTCTCTGGGAAACAGTGTGCGGACATCGTATTCACTAGCAATGCTACACTATTATCTTCTGATCAGTGTGCGAACAGCTCGACTGTATCTCTTCAGCCTCTGTTTGCATCATCTACATCGACTTCGAATCAGACCAATACATCAAGTGCTTCAGGCTCACCGAGTGGCACAACAAAAGCATCGAGCGCTGCAGCCTTTGGCCCGTCTCTTCTAACGTTGATATCTTCATTTCTCTTCGCAGCCATGCTATTCTGAACTGGTACCCAACAATACGTTGACGGTGTGCTATGTATAAGATCTGATCGCGAGGAATAGGGCTCCCTGCTAGCAGATCAGTGCTGAAGGTCTAAGGAATAATTATGTCGTAACTGTGTATATTTCCAGATTCTTGCAGAGCACGAGAGTACGAAATTCATGTCATTTGGTTCATTCAGACCCCATCTCCCAGCCGAAATTCAAGTACGTTTACAAACATGGACACACAATAGCAAATTGACCTAGAATCCTCATCTACTGAAATGCTACCTGGATGTGAACGGGAATGGGACCCGACTGGCGCCGCCAAATCCAGCGGGAAGGCTGAGATTACAAGCTTAGAACCGTACAGAGAGCCATCGGCAAGTGGAGGGTCTGACTCCTACCATCCCAAGGCGTGTTTACGGGATCGCGTAGAAAACACCAGGCGCACTTCTAGACGGAGAGCGGCACTGTTATCGATATTTTCGCGTTCCCGCAGTGATAGGGCCAGACTACACGCGAGTGGCGCGCCCACGAAAGCTCAGGGCACGCCAAACCCTAGTTGCCCACTCAGCAAAGGCAGGGTATCTTCGATTGAAAAATATAAATATTCAAGACTACATTACATGCGGCCGACTGTAGACAGTATCGAAGGAAGAGCCGTAATCTTTTTCCATTCGGATAAGCTTCCACTACTCGTTCTTCTCTCTCGCCGCTTTTGTCAGTTCCTGCAAATGTCGCTGGAAGTTGACTGTCTCTTCAAGCATTCTCTGTATATCCTCGACTTTCAGGACGTTGTCTCCGGAATCTCTATTTCCAGCCAAGGAAGCTGCTGAAAAGACGACATTTCGAACTTGTCTGCCATTGAGACCCGAGAATGCGCTCGTCGCCTCTTCATCGTCTTTCATCCATCTGATCATAGCTTTCTTATTCTGCACAAAGTCGTCATCGAGTTGTTCGACGAGATTCTGGAAAATGCCG